>Ga0209589_1014016_pt1 | contig 10224 bp, 9 predicted proteins | sample CowpeawhiteBW_FD_187525 | JGI IMG/M metagenome (GOLD analysis project Ga0209589, IMG submission 187525) | Root nodule microbial communities of legume samples collected from California USA - Cow pea white BW (SPAdes) (version 2) | ecosystem: Host-associated > Plants > Roots > Nodule | place: USA...
AAAAAAAAGAAAAGGAAGTAAAGAAAAAGATTATGGAAAAGGTAGTAGAGAACAACATGCTTAATCGAAGGCCACCCTTGTTTAGTTGCATTCATTTACGAAAGCGACAACAATGTTGTAAGCCAAAGATTCGTGGAGAAACTCAAGTTACCAACAAGCTTTCATTTTAATCAAGCAAGGATCAAATTCGGTACTGGACAATGTGTGAAAGAAGTATTATGTGTTATTGCTCCCACGAACTCTTGTCACCTTCTTTTGAGATGGGCATGGCTTCATTTTAAAACGCGCAATCTTGATGAACGTTCCTTTTATTTGAGGCTTGAGGGACATGAAATGAAGTTGAGATTTATGACACCAAGACAAACCAAGAAGGATCAACATACGTTGAAGGAGAAAATAGAAAAAGAAAGAATAGAAAAAGAAGAAATATAAACTGCGTTGGCCGTTATCTGTGTGCGTTTGGGCCGCTATGTTTGGACCTGCGTTGGCCGCTATCTGTGTGCGTTTGTGCCGCTATGTTTGGACCTGCGCTGGCCGCTATCTGTGTGCGTTTGGGCTGCTATGTTTGAATGGTTGCTGGTGTGAAGTGTCAGGGTGTCAGATTTACTGTAACGGTGCAGATGTCAGTTAATGTGGTCAGTGAAAAGATGCGATTGTTGGGTGCACTGTGTTGTCAAGGTTCGTTTTTCGAAGCATTTTCCTGGGGGTTGGGCCTTGGGCTTCTATAGTTTTGTATGAGGGTGAAGGGGTATGAGTGTGGCCTTTATATATGGTACTCATTCATCTGCTTCTGCACTGTGGTGTTGGTTTCTGGAGTTTTATTGCGATTCTCTAAGTGTAGTCATCTTGCTTCAGTTGTTGCCGCGTGCCGAGGTATGTCAACTTCTTCTAATGGTTCTAATTCTGGTGATTCCGGAGCTAGTTTTGGGGGCCTTAGGCTAGAACTTTTGAGTACGTCATCCGAGTCATTGCATATAGAGGTGGAAAGAGAAGTGCGTGAAGACCCGGCTAGTGAACATGCCGAGTCTCTTTGGCCGAGGAGGGAGGGTTATGGCTGGGTGGCTGAGGGCGTCAGGGAGTGTTGGTCGAAATATTGGTGGTCGAGGCTTCTTAGGTCGTGGTTGAATAGTGTTTATTTGTTTGAGAGGGGGGCCGATACGAATGTTGTTTCTATTGAGCAGGTGAGTGGGGTGGATGCCGTGTGCCATGGTCGTGAAGGTTTGGAGGATGATTTCTTTTATGTATATGCATGTATGTTTATGAAATTGCATGTGCGGTTGCCCTTTGATGAATTTACTATGGGTGTTCTGCGGAAGCTGAATGTGGCACCTACGCAACTCCATCCGAATAGTTGGGGGAGTCTCCAGGCTTTCAGGCTGATTTGTAAAGCGTTGTATTTGATGCCAATCCCTGATAGTTTCTTGTATTTCTACGTTATGCGGCCGAGGGATCCGATCTCGTGGCTTTCTCTGATTAGTCGTCCTAAGATTGGTTTATTGGACGGCTTTACCCAGTCGTTCAAGAAGTTTAAGGACAGCTTTTTCTGTGTGCGGATTCTGAGGGCCGAGCGGTTGTTGTATTGCGATGAGAATGGGTTTCCCAAATTTCCGTTTTATTGGACTGGGGCGCCTGCTCGTCTAGATGCGGTTTCGAAGGATGGGCTGGATGTCAATAGTAGGCGGGTAGTGGATGTGCTTGAGAGATTACCGGCTAGGGTGCCTGGGAAATGGGTGGTGTGTTGTTATCTGACGGATAAGCCTGCCAGGGATTTATGTGGTATGTATGTTTCGTCTTCGGTTCTTGCTAGTATTGGACTAATCTGAAAAAAATTTATTTTGTGCAGGTGTGATGGCGCATCATGCGAGGAAGACGAGTGGGGAGGTCGATCTCTTTGCTAAGATTCGCGACAAGATGGGGAATGCAGCCAAGGCGGAAGGGCAGTCGCAGGCACCTAATTTGGTTGGTCCGGTTGTGGACGTGTATCGTCCCCCTACAGCGAAGAGGCCGGCACCATCCAAGATGAAAGAGGCTGCGTGCTTTTGCAAAAACTGGAGGTGTGGGGTCGAGTGGTTCGAGCAATCCAGATTTGGGTGGGTTTGAGAAGAGCAAAATCCAAATGAGGAAAGAGGTTGAGATTAAGTTAAGCGATCCGGAGGTTGGCGTGGTGGAGGCGGCTAATCTTGGGTTGGTGATGAGGGCTCTGAACGAGTATATGGCTCGAGGACTGGTGCTGAGTAGGAGGGTGACGACCATGTTGCAAGAGGAGTTGAGTGCAGGAGATAAGAAAAAACTGGTGGAAGAGGTTGCTTCTTTGAAAACGTTAAGGGATAGCGACCAGCAGTCTTGGGCTGAGGAGAAAAAGAAATTGGAAGCGGAGGTTAAGAAGTTGAAGCTGAGTCTTACAGGTGCCGAGAAAAAATTGAAAGCGAAGCAGGAGGAGGTGGATGAGGTTGTTGCTGCTAAGGAGGCTGCTGCGGAGGAGGCGGCTGGTGAGATATTTAGCTTGCAGCAGGCGGTTTATTCGGAGCATGTAAATGGATTTCAGAAGGCCTTGAGGCAGGCCGATTTTCTGTATAAGGAGGTTTCTGTGTCTGATTGTCGTTTCAACGTGAATTTGGACGTATATGATAATCGTATGCTTGATGTGGCGGAAATTAGTCGTTTACGGGCCGAGCACGAGTTGGCGACAGGAGGAAATGAGGAGGCGATTGTTGTTGCTTCGCCGGTTGATGTGGTGGGGGTGGTGCCGGATGGGGAGGATGGTGAAGGGGATGCTGAGGACGGGGAGGAAGTGGCGGAGGAAGGAAATGACGAGGTTGCTGATTAGGTAGGTCTTTGGGGCCAAGGGCGCCGAAAATTTTTTGTTGTTTGTGGGTTTTGGGTATGGTGCATTGGGTTTCTGCTAGAGCAGATTGTACTCGTTTTTTTTTCTGTAAAGACACATGATTTTGAATGAAAGGAGAAGCTTTATGGTTTATTGCTTTGTTGGTTGTTTAGTTATCATCCTTTGCGTATATTAATTTTAATGCTCGAGATTTTACTGTCGAGTGCCGATTTATCCATTTTTATGTGTATTTGAGCTTGTTACGCTTTGTGGGGTGGTTTCTCCTGTTGTCGGTTATTATTATGCTTGGAATTTCTTGTACTGAAGCGAGTAAGTTTGTTGATGGGCTTCGGCCAACGGCTCTTCGAGTAGAGGTTGGGAAGTGATTAGATGTGCTCGACCAGCGGCTCTTAGATTAGAGGCTGGGAGATGTTTCTTTAGTCGACGTTCGGCGGCTCTTAAACTAGAGGCCAGGAGTGTTTGTAACATAGAGAGTGGTTGTGATCGTCGAACTTTCATTACTGGTAGATGCCTCGTTAAAACCTACCTAGCCAAAACCCTCCTTAGGGAAAAATGCCAGGTTAGGAAAGAGTACATCTTTGATTACAAGTGACGATATGCTACATGTGATTTAACTAAAATAAAACTTTAAGTGGGAGGCATTCCAAGTGTTGGGAATGGGGTCTCCTGATAGTCGTTCTAGTCTGTATGCGCCGTTGCCTACTTCTTGCAGCACGCGGAAAGGTCCTTCCCAGTTCGACGAGAATTTACCTTGGTGCTTCCACGCTTTACTTGCCATCCGCCAGACTAGGTCTCCTTTGTGAAAGGAACGGGGGTCAAGTTTGGAGTTGTACTTTCTTGCGGCTCAGAGTTTGGTAGCGGTGTCCTGGATGTGTGCTTGCTCTCTTCTTTCTACGAGCAGGTCGAGATGTGTGTTCATGCATGCTTCGTTGGAGGTAGGTTCGAAATGACTGCGTTGAATGGAGGGTTCCCCGATTTCGACAGGTATCATTGCGTTAGTGCCGTATACTAGGCTGTACGGGGCTTCTTTGGTAGAAGACTGGGGGTACACCTGTACGCCCATAACACCTCCGTGAGTTCTTCTGGCCACTTTCCTTTGGCGGTGTCGAGTCTTTTCTTTAATTGGTTGAGGATGACCTTGTTTGCGGCTTCTGCCTGGCCGTTGGTCTGTGGATGTTCGACTGAACTTGTGATGTGTTGGATGTTAAGGTCGTGGTAGAATTCGGCGAGGCCCTTGTCAATGAATTGTCTACCGTTGTCTGTGATTATGGTGTGGGGTACCCCGTATCGGCAAATGATGTTCTTCCAGAGGAATCGTTGGACTTGTTTGGCTGTAATGTTTGCGAGTGGTTCAGCTTCAATCCACTTGGAGAAGTAATCCACCGCTACCAAGAGAAACTTGACTTGTCCTTTGCCCGGGGTGAAAGGTCCTACTATGTCCATTCCCCATTTGGAAAAAGGCCATGGTGCTGTAATGTGATGGAGCGGTTCTCGGTGTAGGTGGGGGCAGGGTCCGTGGTGTTGGCAGGGTTGACATTTTTTGACGAAATCGGTGCAGTCTTGTTCCATCGTGGGCCAGAAGTACCCTGCCCGGAGGATTCTTGCTGCCATTGTTTTTGGGCCCGAGTGGTATCCGCATGTGCCTTTGTGTATTTCTTTCATAACGTAGGACGCCTGATTGTTCGTAATGCATCGGAGTAGGGGGTGGCTGAAACCCCTTCTGTAGAGTTCCCCGGCTATCAAAGTGTATCTTGCCACTTTCCTGGTCCATCCTTTTTCTTGATTGGTGGGTGTTTCGGCTGTTTCGAGGTATGTGACGAAGGGACGCATCCAGGATTCTTGCGTGGTGATCTCAAAGCATTCTGCTTGTGCTTGTATAGAGGGGATGGTGAGTACCTGCTGTATCAGGGATCTGTAGCGACCCTTCTTTTTTGTACTTGCAAGCTTGGGTAGGAGGTCGGCTCTAGTGTTGTCGCTTCGGGGCACGTGGTCGATTTTGAATTCTTCAAGTTTTGAGATCAAGTTCATTGCCAAATGGTAGTATTACGATAAGAGGTCATCTTTAACTTGGTATTGACCCGTGAGGTGTCCGACGGTGAGTTTGGAGTCGGTTTTACATGACAAACGTTTGACTTCCATTTCGAGGGCCAGGTGTAGTCCAGCAACAATGGCCTCGTACTCGGCCTGGTTATTCGAAGTTTTGAAGGCGAAGCAAAGGGATTGTTCGATGAGTATGCCGCTCGGGCCTTCGAGTACGATACCGGCGCCAGCTCCCTTTGTGTTGGATGATCCGTCAACATGCATGATCCACCATTCGTGTGTGGGCTCTTGAGGTTGCAAATCGTTTGTGAAGTCTGCTAGGCATTGTGCCTTGATGGGGTCGTGAGGTTCATATTTGATGCTGAACTCCGAAAGCTCGATGGACCATGATGAGAGCCTCCCTGCGAGATCTGGCTTTTGGAGGATTTTTTGTATGGGGTAGTCTGTCTTGACGATGATTGGGTGCGTCTGGAAGTATGGTCGCAAGCGTCGCGCTGCCGTGATTAGTGCGAGTGCTATCTTCTCGACCATTTGGTATCTCGTTTCAGGGTCCTGGAGTATGCGGCTGGTGAAGTAGATGGGTTGTTGTGTATCATTGAACTCTTGTACAAGTGCCGCGCTGACGGCGTTGGAGGATGCTGCAATGTATATTAACAAAGGGGGCCCGGGTCGCGGCTTGTTCAGGATTGGGGGTGTGGCTAGCAGCAGTTTCAGTTGATCGAAATTTTCTTGGCATGCTACGCTCCATTCGAACTTGGATGACTTTTTGAGCAGATTTATCATAGGCTTGGTTTTCTCCGCAAGCTTAGGCAGGAAGCGTGAAATGGCTGTCAGTCGTCCCACGAGTCTTTGTACTTCTTTAACGTTGGCAGGGCTGCGCATGCTGATGATGGCCTGACACTTTTCTGGGTTTGCTTCGATGCCGCGTCGGGTCAGCATGTATCCTAAGAATTTTCCCCCGTCTACTCCAAAGGTGCACTTTTCTGGGTTTAGGCGGAGATTGTATCCTCGTATGGCTTTGAAAACTTCAGTGAGATCTAGGGCGTGTTGGATGGGGTTCGGGGATTGGACCACTATGTCATCGACATATACTTCGACGTTGTTACCGAGGAGGGGTTTGAAGACCTTGTCCATTAGCCTTTGGTAGGTAGCGCCTGCGTTTTTGAGCCCGAAGGGCATAACCTTGTAGTATAGGTTTGCTTCTTCCGTAATGAAGGCGGTTTTGATCGCGTCATCTTCCGCCATCGGTATCTGGTTGTACCCAGAGTATGCGTCTAGGAAACTGAGTGTGCCGCTTCCAGCTGCCCCGTCTACCAGACGGTCTATGTTGGGTAACAGGTACGCGTCTCTGGGGCATGCTTTGTTCAAGTTCGTGTAATCGACGCACATACGCCACTTGCCATTCTGTTTTTTGACCAAAACGACGTTTGCTAACCAGGTGGTGTACCGCGCTTCTTCAACAAAGCCTGCTTTCATCAATTTTTCTGCTTCGCACTTAGCAGCTTGCCTTCTTTCTTCTCCTAGCTTTCTTTCTTCTAGGAGATGGGTTTGGCTTCTTTGAACACGGAGAGTTTATGTGCGACGATTTTTGGATCGACGCCAGGTAGGTCTACGGCTGTCCAGGCGAAGAGATCCGCATTTTTCTTGAGGGTATTTTCTATTGCTTTCTCCCCTGCGCTCTCCATTGTGGTTCCTATCTGTAGGGAGTGGTTTGGCTGGCCTAATGGTAGGGGCTTGGTTTCTCCCATTGGCTCGATTCTTGCTTCATTGTTGACCCGGGGGTCGAGATCTTCCGCTTGGATGGTGATCGCAGTTTGCGTTTTCTCGATGTTGTTGGTGGTGAGGGGAGGGTATGGGAGCTTTAAACTGGCCATATAGCACTCTCTGGCTGCCTTTTGATCGCCGTGGACGGTTATGATGTCTCCAGATGCTGAGGGGAACTTTAGGGCGAGGTGTGGTGTAGAGACCACGGCTCCTAATGAGTTGAGAGAGGGCCGTCCCAGTAGCATGTTATATGAAGTATGGGCGTCTACTATGAGGTATCGAACTTGGATCATTCTAGTCTGTCTCCCTTCTCCGAAGGTGGTGTGAAGGTCCACATATCCTCGGGTTGGCACCCTTTCGCCAGAAAATCCGTATATGGGTTCGTCGTATCAGTTCTTCAGCGAGGATCTGGAGCTGTTGGAAAGTCTTCCAGTATATGATATCTACTAAGCTTCCTTGGTCGATTAGCACCTTCTTTACGGCGAAGTTTTCGAGTTCTATGGTTATGACCACAGGGTCATCTTGGTTGGCGTCGACTCCTTGGAAGTCAGAGTCGCTGAAAGTGATTGGTGGCATTCTTCTTCTGGGTCCCCTCCAGACGGCGTGGACAGACTGGACTGCCCTCAGGTGCTTTTTTCTAGAAGAAGAGGAACATCCGCCTCCAGCAAATCCTCCTGATATGGTGTTTATCGTCCCTCTCAGGGGGGGTCTTTCTTCTGGGCGCCTCCCCCCTTGAGGTGGTTCCTCCCTCCTTCGTTCAGAGTTTGTGCTTCTCCTAGGTTCTTGTCTGGATTCTCTTGGTTCGTTTCTCGTATCCTCCCTTCGTGGAATGTTCCTTTGCGGGTATTTCTCGTGTTGGGTCCTGGGGTTCCCTTCAGTTGTGTTTCTAACATAGTGTCGCAGGTGGCCGGCCCGTACAAGTTCTTCTATTTTGTCGCGAAGAGTCTTACACTCCTCTGTTGTGTGGCCGTTGTTGCGGTGGTAGTGGCAATACTTGCTTAGGTCGGCGTTTGGCGGGTTTTGGAATCTCTTAGGTGGAGCGATGAGTTCAGCTTGCAATACTTCATCAAGAATACGGGATTTGGGGGCATTAAGGGGGGCGTAGTTAGAGAATCTGGCTTGCTTTCTGTCTCGGAGGCGGTTTTGGTCTCGACCTCCCGGCTCTCTACCGCCCCTTTTAGCTTCCGGGTGGGTTGGGATGTTCCGGACCCTGTCTTGGTAATGTCGCATCTCCTCGACTCTGATGAACATCGATGCTCTTTTTCGAAGTTCTTGCATTCCTAGAGGCGGGCGCATGGCCAGTTCGTCAGCAAATGGTCATGGTCTTAGTGCCATCACCATATAGTGCAATATCAGGTTTGGGGTGAGGTCCTTGATCTTCATGGCGATTACGCCGAACCTGTCAATGAAGGTGCGAAGGGACTCTCCTTCTTCTTATCTTAAGTTCAGGAGTGACAGGGATGTGAGGTCGTGCCGACGGCTGGTGTCGAACTGGGTGGTGAAAGAGGTGGTAAGGGTGTTGAAGGAATCTATGGTGTAGGGCTGTAGGCTCATGAACCATTCCAATGCCGATCCTCTGAGCGCAACAGAGAAGGACTTGCACATTACGGCGTCGTCAGTCGAGTAAAGGGCGACTTGGTTGGTATAAATGGATATGAATTCATCTGGGTCAGTGGTACCGTCGTAGGTCACAGTTGGAGCCTTCCACTTATGAGGAAGTGGTGTTTCTACGATCCCGTCGACGAACGGGTGCCTACGGTTCCTTCTAGAAACGAAAGGGTTGTAGTTGCCCCCGATAGTGTGACCCGTGGGTTTGTATTCGCTTTCCTCTTCTGTGGCGGGTGGGGGGTCTGCCCTGCAGGGGGTGATCTCAGGCTCTTCCATGGCCTTGCCTGCTTCAATCCTCCTCTTGAGTTGGGAGTTCTCTTCTCTAAGTGCTTCCATTTCGTCTGCATTCCTTTTCCTGTACTCTGTGAATTCTTGCTGCATCCTAGCTTGAACCTCTAGAATGCGAGATATGTCGAATGAGGGACCGGCGTCTCCCACTTCCATTACAGGGGGTCTGGTAGGTACTTCAGCTGGTCTACTTCTTGTGGATACCATGGTCTTGGGACGAGGAGGGCTGACCTTGCAAAATACTCTTCGGCCCCACGGTGGGCGCCAATTGTTCTTATGGGACCAAGTTGTACTTCACAAGTCTCGTGTTCTGTCTTGATGTTGGGAAGTCGAGTGAGTCTTTTGGCTTCAAGGGGTTGTGGTCACGGCGCAGGTGTACCTGCAAAAGATACTCCGATGCCAAAGTCAGTGCTGAGTGATGTCAGTGGTTACATAGAATATTTAATGCGTAATCAATGCATAGGGTAGTGTGCTATTTATACCTTTTTTTACCTGTGGGTCCTACCTGGGATGGGCTTTTGGCCCAATATTCCCTTCTTGGCTATTCTTGGATCCAGTGCTGAGGGGGAAATTACCAGGAGATCCCTCAGGGGTAGGCGGTATTCGGTACTCGGTCGTGAGAATGCCTACGAATGGTTGATTTCATCTTATTGATCGAGATGGTTACGTCATGGGTTTGGATTGTCCTGGGTAGGGGTACTTGTGGTGTAGGATAGGCGGCTTAGGGAATTTGTTACCGTGAAAACCTCTTGTCCGTGATGGGGATGTCTTGGAAAAGGATGCGGCTTCAAAGGTTCGCTGGTGGCTGCCTGGGGGAGGAGGGGCATTCTTTAGAACAAGGTATGTGATCCGTAGTGTGTTTGGTGGTCGCATACTATGGGAGGGGATGTCTATCGAGAAGTGTGCGGCCTGGGTGTTCGTTGAGGGCCGCATTTTGAAGAAGAGGTAGCCGACACAGGGTGTGTGGTATTTGGGTTCACTGAGGTTGCATGCTCAGAGGTCGAAGCCGTGTACTTTGGGTACGGTTGGGACATCAGCCTTCCAGTCTTGAGGAGGGAAACGACGCGTAGACTTTAGAGGCCGAGGCCGTGTACTTTGGGTGCGGTTGGGACATCAGCCTTCCAGTCTTGAGGAGGGAAACGACGCGTAGACTTTAGAGGCCGAGGCCGAGTACTTTGGGTACGGTTGGGACATCAGCCTTCCAGTCTTGAGGAGGGAAACAACGCGTAGACTTTAGAGGCCGAGACCGTGCACTTTGGGTACGGTTGGGACATCAGCCTTCCAGACTTGAGGAGAGAAACAACATGTAGACTTTAGAGGCCGAGGCCGTGTACTTTGGGTACGGTTGGGACAAGGGACATGAAATGAAGTTGAGATTTATGACACCAAGACAAACCAAGAAGGATCAACATACATTGAAGGAGAAAATAGAAAAAGAAAGAATAGAAAAAGAAGAAATATAAACTGCAGAAGGAATGAAAATTGAAGAAAAACAAAAGGAAGTAAAGAAAAAGATTATGGAAAAGGTAGTAGAGAACAACGTGTTTAATCGGAGGCCACCCATGTTTAGTTGCATTCGTTTACGAAAGCGACAACAATGTTGTAAGCCAAAGATTGGTGGAGAAACTCAAGTTACCAACAACCTTTCATCCGAATCAAGCAAGGATCAAATTTAGTAC
>Ga0209589_1014019_pt1 | contig 10223 bp, 4 predicted proteins | sample CowpeawhiteBW_FD_187525 | JGI IMG/M metagenome (GOLD analysis project Ga0209589, IMG submission 187525) | Root nodule microbial communities of legume samples collected from California USA - Cow pea white BW (SPAdes) (version 2) | ecosystem: Host-associated > Plants > Roots > Nodule | place: USA...
AAAAAAAAAAAAAAAAAAAAAAATATATATATATATATATATATATATATATATATATTGTAACTAAAATATTAACTTATATGTATAAATTAATTTTTCAAAACTTATTATTTAACCATAACTATTTTATAATTTATATTTTTTATGAATAATTTTCCTTTTTGTTTGTATTTTATCTTCTTACAATTAACTAGTGATGGCAATTTGGGGCAGACTAAGCGGGGCGGGTTGGAATATTGAACCCGTTGGACCGCACTAGCCCGCACGGACTAAACACGGGGCGGGGAAGGTTGGCTCGACAGCCCGTGAACAAAATTGAAAAAGAGAAATAATGAGGCAGCCTATGAGTGAACTTTCCCCTCTTTCGCAAAACTCTAATTTTTATTCTTCTCCCTTTGCGAAAAGGGAAACGCAACTTGTCATTGTGCCTCCTGAAATAGACCCCAGCGACCACGACCATTCCTCTCCGGCGACTCCTCTCGTCCAAGCAGCACGTCCTCCATTGTCAAAGCAACAGCAGCGCAATGCGTCCTCCACCCTTCGTAGCAGCGGGGTGCATCCTCCACCTGTTGCAGCAGTGCGGTGCATCGGTGCGTCCTACAATCGTCGCAACAGCGGTGGCACCTCCCTCACCATCGAATGCAGCGGAGCAGTGCGTTTGTGAGTGAACGACAACGACACCTCCTCCACTATCGAACGTCAGAGCGGTGCATCCTCCTCTAGTCAAAGGCAGACCCCTCCTCCACCGTCGAACCAGACCTCTGCGGATTCAAGTGCAGCCTCGCTCATCTCTTCTCTGGACTTGAAATTTTTTATTTGGAATGTGATGATAGTGCAACACACCAATTCAACGGGTCAGTCTGCGGGCCGCGGGTTAGACAGCGGGTCGGGGCGGTCAGATTTTTGAACCCGAATCTACTCTGTAAGGCGGGCTAGCCCAACCCGCATATTGTGGGTCAAATCGGGTCGGGCTGGCCCGTATTGCCATCCCTACAATTAACTATGACTATGAAATTTTTTATTACAAAAACTTACACTACTAGAAGTAATGAATTTACAAATAGAAATTCATCAAATGATGAAAATTTGTCAGTAAAGTTATCAATGAACTTTGATATTTTATTTACAAATGAAAATTTTTGTCACTTAATGACTTAAATAATTTTGAACTAATGATTTGTCGATAAATCTTATTGATAAAGTTTTTGCGGTTTGTTTACTGACAATGTGAGTGGTCAATAATTGAGTGAGAGAATTAAAATGAATTTTCGATATTCAAAGGAGATGTTTTCTCTATTCTCAATTTTGCAAGAAGTCTAGACCTTTCTCATCTTCCCAAAATCCTCCATTTCCCCAAAATTCATCTCACTTTCTTCCTTCCAAATGTGTCAATTTTCGCAACCTTCGCCCGTCTCAATATGGCCTTCAGAAACCCAACTTCGACTGAGGTTTTAGCATTGTTGGGAGTGGTTACAAGTACTGATAACGCCCCTAGGTCGAGTTAATAGAACTTTCCGATGGCGCTCTCAACCAAGTGATTGGTTCGCAACACCTCACCACCCAGTTGTTGGTCTTTATCGTCGTAGGGAGCAAAGACCGTCGAGGTTGTCCCAGTACACAAGGTGGCGTCATGGATAAGTCAGAATTCCCCCGATGACGACGATTTGGTCCTGCCAAGGATGGTATGACATTCTTCCCCCACTTTGGAGGATGGTGTGTTGAGGTTATCCTTTTTTTTTTAATTTATGATGATTGTTATGAGTCTTGCATTTTGAGTCTTGCATTTAGTATCTGCAACCTTCCATCCATTATACCTTCTTTTGCATCCATTAAACTTGTTTGGAAGAGTAGACTTAGGCTTTCAAACCTCAATTGTTAGCTTCTCTATTTTTGAACTCAACCATTGTTAGAATACTTGTACTGCTATATATATTTTGATATGTGAAATTCAAGGCCTTCTTTATAATTTAACTTTCTTGGACTTCAATTTTATAGGTGCAAGATCAAATCCATTAAACAAGGTTTCACGTTGATATTGATACAACTGATAGGAATATTCCAAAAAAGGTAACCTAAACCGTTATGCCCATAAGTTTGATTTCGTTACATATTATTCATTCAGAGAATAATAATGCCAAAAATATTTTGTATACTACCAATGAAATATTAGTTATATGATTGGTATTACATTTGAAATATGTAGACTCGGTATTTTTATAGTTCATATTGTTAATACAAAGGTTTAGATAAAACATTGGTTTGTTGCTAAAGAGTATTTTATATTATTATTTATGTCTTTCTGCCTCGAGCTGTTGTCACTAGTTAGATATTCATGAGTTTATGTTACTAGAATTTGCATCCTGCACCTAGGTTGAGGAGCTTTTTGGGAGCTTGTTTGGGAGGCATTTAAGAGATAAGTTTCTTCTATCATTTCTTGTGTTGATCTTTGCATACTTTACTTGGGTAGAAGTAGTCCTAAAATTTTTACACTTTTCCTATGTTAGAAGCATGAAAATTGAATTACACATGTGTGTTTCTTCTTGTATTGAGTTCTTCTTTTGTTGTTTGATCCTTAGCAAACATCCAAAAACATATTCCTTTTTGTTTATGTGCAGATTAAGAGGTCTTAATTACTTTTTTCACGTCATGATAGGTACTTGCATGTTAAGAACTCGTGATTTGAGTTCTTAGTAGTCAAGATTGGGGAAAGTAAGACAACGAATGTGTTTGGGATTGGTAGAGTGGTTTACCAATACCAAACTCATTCAAGGTCTTAAGTAGTATTGAAGTCTTAGGTGGTATTATTTAAGTCCCTGTAGGAGTTTTCATGTGAATTAGGAGTTTTAGTTCTTAGGAGTTTTCACTATTAGGAGTTTTCATTATATAGTATTTTTCATTATTAGGACATTGTTAGGAGTTTTTATTATTAGAAATTTTTACTATTAGAAGTTTTCATTGTGTGGGACTTTTCATTATATAGGAGTTTTTATTACACTACAAAAAATCATGTACATTGTGACAGTTTTAATGTGGCGGTTATTTAAAACCGCCACTTTTTACAATAAAATATGACATTTATTGAACTGCCATATTTTACATGTAAAATATGGCAATTTTAACCACCATTTTATTAATGTTGAAAACTGTCATATTTTACATGTAAAATATGGCAGTTTGAACTGACGTCTTTTAATAAATTAGCTTCTCGGGCACTGATTCCCTTTTAGTTTTTTTATTCCTTCTTAGTTTTCAATAAAGCATTCCCACATTTTGACATTCTCACATTTCGACGTCTCCTTCATTTCGACTTTCCCGCATTTCGACTTCTCTTCAGATTCTCAAATCATGTTCGACATTCTTCGGCATCCTAGTTCAACCAATTTTTGGCTTCGTCCAGTATTGGTAAGATAAACAAAAAAAATGATTTAGGGTTTTCATTTTGGAGGTGCGTTTTGATGTTTGTGTGGTGGTAGGTTAGCATCTTGGAGTTGTCGCTCAATCTGGAGTTGAACACAAAGGTATTGCCCTTTAGAGCTTCATCATTTGGGATTAAAGGCAAAACCCATCATTTTGGAGTATTTTGGGCTTAATCGTTAGTCTGCGAGTATTTTGGAGTTAAACCCATTGTTTCGAAGAAGAGAGTGGTGATTCTAATTTGTGTCTTCAAAGTCAGTGAGTAATCTGGTCTTCCTCTCTCTCAACCCACTTTGGTCTTCCTTTCTCCCAAGCTACTCCAGTTCTGTTTTTCTAATTCAATTTGTGTTGTTTCACTGTCTCAGTAGCAAGGAAAGTGATGTTGACGATGTATGGAGAGATGCCAAAGAGGATATTGGCATATTGGGGTATATTTCTCTTTGTTTTTATTTTTTTTAATCTTCCACTATTACTTCTTCTATCAATTTCATCTTTTTTCAATTGCATCCAACCCATTACAAATTACATGTAACTAAATGATTTTAGGTGCAGAGATGATTTATCTGACTATAACATCTTCTATCAATGAAGGATGCTAGTATGTCTCGTTTTGGTGAAATTATCAAGTAAAACGCTAACCACCCATATTCCCAATACAACCTATATTTATATAATACATTCAAATTGTACAATTTATTAGAAAGAAATTATAATATGTAATCATGTGTTATTTAAAAACTAATTTAGATCATGATGGTCTTGAACCACCAAGTAAAATGCTAAGCACTTGTATTCCTAATCCAACCTATTTTTATATAATACATTCAAATTTTACAATTTATTAGAAAGAAACTATAATACTTAATCATGTGTTATTTAAATTCTAATGTAGATCGTGATGGTCTTGAACCACCTAACAATTTTTCATTTTAGCCTTTAAAAACTACATTGTTTATTGTCTTTAAAAACTTTTGCCACCTAATCTTGAACGCGTTATTTGCTATCTTTAAAAACCTTTACAAGCTGCATGAGTATCATTTTGTTGTTTTACTTGTATGTTGTAAGTCTTTCATAATCTTAGTTGAGAGATTTTGACTAAGAAATGAACATACTTAGACTATAGGATAAGTAGCATGCCTATTTATGCCATAGAGGTTCGCAAGGTCACCATTGTCACTCACAATCTTCTTCTAACCACTCTCTCCCTTGTATGATTCCCTTGATGAGTAATTAATTTTTTTTTCTTTTTTTTTTATAATCATGTCAATAGATAAATCGTGGATTTCTAAACTCCGAAACACCATTGCATATGTAAATGGGTTGAACATTTTTCTGGATTTTGCTTTTGATCATGGTTCTGACAAAATATTTGATAATAACAACAGCGACAGTTATAAACGCCATAATATAATGTAAGTTGTGACGTTTATGAAAGTCATTATTTTCGATGTTTAATTTCTGTTCAAACAAATATGGCGGTTTTAACTGTCGTAATTTACCTCAGAAAACTGCCACTTTTTACAATGTAATATATGGCGATTGTTGCGGCGGTTCGACTAAAACTGTCACATTTTACTTTGTGGCGACGTAAATTATGGCGGTTTTTGAAACCGCCGCATTTTACGAAAATAACTGTCAGAATTTACATTGTTTTTTGTAGTGTTATATAATATTATTAGTTCAGTAATTTATAATCTATCATTTTTATTTGGTATTGTGTATATTATTGACAGGTTTTGTTTGGATGCAGAAAATAAAGAAGTATGCACCGGATACATATAATACAATTACCAACAGAAAAATCCATCAATAATTTGGATAAGACCGAATTACTACTACCAAACTTCCGTCTCTGTACAAACTCCATAACTATTTATACAAACTTAAAGATACAGTATACATGTTAATATATAAACATTTATAATGATACATGTTAATATATAAAAGTTTATAATGAGTTTGCTCATACAAGTGAAACTTTTACCTTTTAAATATATCACATAAATTTACTACATATATAAATTCAATTTTACATCATGTATTCTATCACTTTTTTTTTTCATTCAAAACAAAATCTTCTTTTATTGTGTGAGAGGAAGATGTCTTTCGATAATAACACGGTTATTATAAGCTTGATAATAATCCAGTGGTCTTTTTAATAATAACATGCTAGAAAAGCATTAAAAAATGTATTTCTCATATTTGAGTAACAATAAATAGCGTACTTTAGTTTAGTGGAGGGTGATCATTAGAAGTACAGTTTGGAGAAGATTTAATTCTTAACATGTTGGCAATTTGATTTAGTTAATACCTATTATTTTGGTGGTCAACACTCACCTTTGAAGGACAAGATTCAAATCTCAGCATGTTGCCAATTTGTTTTGGATTCTTTTAGCAAGCCATTACTCATGGCTCACCTTGTAAGTTCAGTGGAATTGTTTCCTAGTGGGAACTTTGAATGACCCTAATAGGTTCAAAGAAAGGGATGAGGAACAGGGTAGAGAAATTGGAATGAAACCATTCTTATTGAGTGTCTTTTCATTCTCACTAACTGAACTACACCAATTAAACACACAGGTCATCTATAGTCCTCGAAATGTTCCACTCACTTCAAATTAGTTCTTATACTCAAAAATATCTCAGAAATTTTTACTTACATCAAAACCCAAATCCAACATTATTATCATTCATATGATAATACTAACTATTAATTTAATTAAAGATTTCAAGTCTTCAAGAAATAAAATAATCCGATGTGCCTCAAACCAAGTTAATTCAACATCTTGTTTTGTAGCAAAAGTCAATAGTCTAAAACATAACTAATCAAAACATATTGCTCCTATGAACGTGTCTAAATTAAATTTGAGTTCAAATGTTATATAAACAATTCTATGGCAGTATCACAATTTAAGATATATCTTTCTTTTACATTTTAGTTTTTAATATACTTCCTTTTTATTTGACAGACCATTTTTTTTTTTTCTATTTTGAATAGTGTAAGATGGAACCTGCTCGGTGGGAAAGTTTCTTAGCACACACAAACCTAATACCTCTTATTTGCACACAAACATGATACAATACTCACCAAACAAGCAGTTCAATGGACAACAGATTAAAGGTTGCCATTGATAATCTCTATATAAAGTTTAACAATATTTTACTCATCAATACAATGTATGTCTCAGTACTAAACTTTTCTAGTATTTGAATACCTGAAGATTTTGACCCAAAGAATAGTGGGAAATATTTACGAATGCGGGTAGAATACCCTGGGTTTTGGAAACTAAGTTCCTCTGCTAAACACCAGAACAATCCTCATCTTATCCATACCATTACAGAATTGCATGAATGTTTTAGAACAAATCCATCTTTTTTTTAAAGTATATGCTAGTTATTAGACAAATCAAATATCCAGGACGCAGTGTTCAGTCACAAATATTATTTTATTTCAGTGTAAACGTCCTTTTTCGTAGAAAAACCAAATCATCGACAGTATAAAAGTAGCTGCCTGGTTTTGTCTAATGCACTAATAGCAAGTTTGATTTCGTATTTTGAAGATGATTTCAGAAAAAACAGAATTAAAACTTTCGTAGCCTTAAACACTTCTTCCATCCTAGAACAAGTTTCAAAACACAACTAAAGGGGTGAATCGGCCAACAGAGACAACAAATCACAGATTGTATCTAAAAGCAAGTTGTCCAGCAAATGGTTAAAGCACTAACACAAACAAGCTAAAACAGTTAAAGAAAGCATTGTCTAGCAAACCATTTACACACTACCACCTCAGTTCTAAAACTATTGAAGAAATAATACTAGCCTAATGTGATGAATTCACAATAAACACATCCTAGTTTCAGTACAGGGTAACATGCAAAGGAGGAGGCACAAGGCTTAATCCTTTACGGTTTTGTTGATCAAGGACTTGTGAATGTGAGGAATGACACCACCACCAGCAATGGTCCCTTTGATAAGGGTATCCAGCTCCTCATCTCCCCTGATAGCCAGTTGCAAATGCCTTGGTGTTATCCTCTTCACCTTAAGATCCTTACTTGCATTCCCAGCCAGTTCAAGAACCTCAGCAGTCAGATACTCAAGAATTGAGGCCAAGTATACTGCAGCAGTTGCCCCAACACGTCCATTGGCCTGGACCCTTTGTTTCAGCTGTCTATGGATACGACCCACAGGAAACTATATTTCCAAACACATAAAAGAGTTACAAAAATATATAAAAACACATATGGGTACACACGCTTAGTATGAAAAAATTGCATTTTCAACTAATCAAATGTCATAATAAGTATGATTTTTAGATCTGTTAATGTACAAACTTTAAAACTTTAACAACACTTCAGATAAATCTAACCCTGACACTTTATGTATGTGTATGAACGAGTGAACATGAACGGATAGATTATTCACTCAAAAACAAAACCTATACAGTCATACAAAGGACAAATACCTAGCAACTAAAGCAACAAATCCATGGTCTGACATAAACAAAAGTACATATATTTTGAATGTATATACATATATGGTGCGTAAACCTTTTGTATAAAATCTTCCATAAGCATGGTCATACTTAATAGTTAAACTGCATGTGGGTGAATCGGAAAATTTCACATCTATCAACCCTACCCAGTGTTCTTTAACGCAAAAAACAAAAGTAAACAAAGAGGGAAGAAACAGAGTGACGAAGGTTTCAAAATTGAAAATAGAGAAAGTAAAAGACTTTAAATAACAAAGAGAACAAGGAAAAGGGGGGAAAACCTGGATTCCTGCACGAGATGAGCGAGAAATAGGTCGCTTCTTGTCTTTGTCTTTGTCCTTGTTGGCTGCCGTGGTTTTCGCTGCAAGAAGCCCCTTCCCTCCTTTTCCCGCCATTGTTTTTACCTACACATCTCAAAGTTAAAATGGAAGAAACAAGCAGAAGAAAGAAAACAAAGAATGCATGTGACGAGAATATTCGTAGCACAGAGAGAGATACCTGTGGGTGAGAGAGAAGAGAGAGAGTTGAAGGTGAAGGCGAAGGTGAAGGAGGAGAAAACACAATCTGAGGAATAGATCCAACTCTGCAGAGTGGGGTCGTATTCTTTATGGGTGGGTAAACGGGCTCGGGTCCTCGGCATATCCGTTTGGCCCGCGGATGTTATGTTTTAAAATCATGTTAAAACAATAGGTAAAAATTAAGCCCATTTGTCATATCCACAGGATCCAATTTTAAAACGTGTGTAAGACCGTAGTAAAATTAATTCCACGGGTTAACGGGTTTAATCCGTGGGTTCTCGGATTTAACCACGAGTTCGGGTAAAACTTACCTAAACCTAACCCTAAAAGAAACTTGCGTTGATTCGCGCTTCTCTTCTTTTTTTCTTTTTTGCTCTTTCTTTTTATTGTTCACCATCCATCTTCTGTTCCCGGCACCTCGTCCTTCCTCTCGCGCCATGCCGCCACCTCGACTAGTTCAGGCTTCCGCCGCCACCGTGACAAGTGGAGGTTGGCCCTCCGTTTCCTTTTCTCGCATCTAATCGTTGAATTTCTTTTTTTGGGTTATTCATTGAGCTGCTTTGGTTACTAAATCATTTTGATTTGATATTATAATAAAGTTGGTATTGAAATTTTTATTTAATTCTGATTTTATTTGGTGACCGATCTATGTCAGCTTTGATTGTGGACTCTTTTGAGACTCTATTAGCCGAAAATATTGAACTCTAATGTTATAAATCTATGCATATTTTAGTTTATTAATTTTAGCTTCAAACATGTAAGGAAAAAATACTTTTTTTCTAGTATTATACGTATAAAATTTTAATTTTAATAAATATTTTTCATATTATTATTTGATTCAAGGACTAGTTCGTTTATTCACGGATTTTTTAGAATTGGAAACGGGTTTGGAAATTAATCCATTTATTCGAACATGAATCTTTTAATCAAATTAACAGGTTGGATCTATTCACAGGCTTTCATTCACAATGTTTAATTAAAAATTATTGGCTTAATTAGACTTTTCATCCTCTACTTTATATCCGAGGTTCATTTTGGTCCTCTTTTTTTTTCGGGGTTCAATTTAGTCTCTTAGTTTGTGTAGGAGGTTCAATTCAGTCCTGTGTGTTAACAGCGTTAAAAAAATTAACGGCAGAGTGATTTGATGTGATACTGTGGCAATTTTACATGACGTGTCACGTAGGGAAATCAGCTTATGTGGACAGTTCAGAAAGAGAAATTAAAGTCAGTGGTAAATTGAAGAAGCGAAATTAGGGTTCGTGGAAGAGGCGAAAATCTGGTGCGAAGAGGAAAGTTATATATATATTCGAGGAAGAATTTGGGGATTAGTATTGAACAAATTAGGGTTCGAGGAGGAAGCGAAAATCATTGAATCAATGTATTAGGGTTCGCGGTCTCCTTCGGTGCGACAAAGGTTCGTCGCTGTGTTCGTAGTGGGACGAAATCGAAGGTAAGTTTTCTGGTTTTTTTATGGATTGAATGTCCTGTTTTACTTATATAGTATTGTCTTTGTCGGCGTTGGTATTATTTTTTGTGTTATTCTGTCTGTGTGTGTTTGTAATGGTGTGTGACTTGTGGTCCCGTTGCTTTGTGGTGGTCCCGTTTGTTTGTGGTTAGTGGGTTGTGGTCCCGTTTTAACTTTTTTGGGGTATGGGATGTAATATGTATTGTATATGTGGGCATTGGTTGTGCGTCGAGTAACTTGGAATATGTATTTTTTATAGGTTTGGGATGTGTGACGATAGATTTGAGGTGGTGGTCCACCATGGGGGATACTTTGAAAGGAATGAAGGTAGGTGGAGTTA
>Ga0209589_1014020_pt1 | contig 10223 bp, 3 predicted proteins | sample CowpeawhiteBW_FD_187525 | JGI IMG/M metagenome (GOLD analysis project Ga0209589, IMG submission 187525) | Root nodule microbial communities of legume samples collected from California USA - Cow pea white BW (SPAdes) (version 2) | ecosystem: Host-associated > Plants > Roots > Nodule | place: USA...
TATCTTTTAAAATAAAGATAAAGATAAATATTCAAAGATATTTGGAGAGATCTAAACTATTTGACAAATATAGTTTGGTTAATAATTTATGATATAATTAAATAAATTAATTATTTAAAGATATCCAATAAATTATTAACAAATAATATTTGCATTAATTTTCTCAATAAGCCATTTTTAATCTTGTAGTCCAAATTTGTAGAGACATCCAAAAATATCAATATTTGCAATTAAACCCCTTTTCTTTGACCAGTCTTTGACCAGATTTGAATATTTGACCAGATTTGACCACTTTGACCAGCTTTGACCAATTCAGTGTCCATTGAGAGATTGACACGTGTCAGATATTCTCTCTCCAAAATTAGGATTTTACTCTCACACTCTTCTCCAACGAAGTTGCTACTTTTCTGCATCACGCTGCTGCTGATTTGGTTGCTTCCACGGAGGCTTGCGTTTTCCAAGTGCTGCTACGAGCGTTGATGAACTCGTAGGTGCATATCTATGGACTTCTCTGGCACGATGATGGAGTTTGAAGGTTCGAAGTGTTGCTCCAGGCGCGGTGGTGATGGTTTGTGGGCGTTGCCGTTCAAGTTTTGCTCCTCGCTGCTGCTGCAATGGTGAAGGACTGACTTGTGAGTGCGGTGCAGGTGCGGACAGTGATCGCGCAAATGGTGATGGTTCGCGTTGCTGCTGCAGCAGGTGAAGGTGGATGCGTCGTGGTGCTCGTTAATTGAAGATGGTGGTGTAGTGGCTGACGATTGACGGCGAGTTTGACGGTCGTAGAGCAATGGCTGCCAGCGGCGACTGTGAAGGATGGTGGTTGAGGAGAAAGATTATGGTTTCTGGTTGTGTGGAGATGAAGATGATGACGTGGCAACATGTTAATTGCTCAAATTCTTTAGTGGAGATTAATCCCACGTGGCTTGTGTTGGTTGGCCAATTTTAAAAGTTGAAGATTGTCAGATGGCAACATTTGAGTGCATCTATTTTATGAGTGGAAAAAGGGGTGCAAATAGACAAGACAAAGGTGCAGAAGTAGGTTTTGTGAGACCCATTTGGAAAAATGGGAGTTTATAAGTAATGTGTGGGGTGCAAAAGTAATTTTTGCAGAACGTGCTGATTTTAGCCTTAGTTAAAGATGTTTTGTAATTTCAATCAATTTATTTTCCCACCTTTAAATAAGCTTAATCTTAACTGAAGCTGCATCAACAAACGTTAAAATATCCAAAAATAATTTATGCAGCTAAAAATCACTTTTTAAGACATTTTTATCATACAAGTTCAAATATCCTAACTATCAGAATTGTTAATTAAATCACTCTTTAAGCACACAAATTCAATTAATTACTCAAAATTAAACATTGAATGCGGGCAAAAATACGCACTCATCAACTGCCAACCTGAAGTTTTCTCCATAATTTTTTTCCATCACCCACATACAAGTATTTGTCCTTAAGTTTTTATAATTTAAGATGTTTTCTTGGTGGATGAGTTGGGTTGGTATAGCATCAACCCATTTCAATAGGTCTTGGTTTCAGAAGTGATTCCGGATGTAAGTGCGAACCCAGGTGTCACCTTCGGCTAAGTTGCCTTATATGACATGAACAAGATCTTTCCACAAATTGCCTTGGATGATAAGTATCCTGGTTGGTGGTGTGAATAAATTTGACACTTGAATAATAAATTTAGCAGACATAAAGTCATAAGGAATAACGAATATAAATTGCCCACTTTGTTCTGAAGTTTTTGCATATGACAAACTTCCAAATTAAGTGCAAAGTGGTGTTATCGTAACTGTCAACCTCAAGTCTTCTGCAAAAAGGTTTTTTCCATCACCCACATACAAGTACTTGTCCTTAAGTTTTTATAATTTTACATGTTTTCTTGGTGGATGAGTTGGGTTGGTATAACATCAACCCATTTCAATAGGTCTTGGTGTCAAAAGTGATCTCGGATGTAAGTGCAAACCCAAGTGTCACCTTTTGCTAACATGCATTATATTATTTGAACAAAATCTTTCCACAAATTGCCTTGAGTGATATATATCCCGCTTGGTGGTGTGAATAAATTTGACACTTGAATAATAAAAGTTAGCGGACACAAAGTCATAAGGAATAACGATTATAAATTGTCCACTTTGTTCGAAAGTTTTTGCATATGAAAAACTACCAGATTAAGTGCAAAGTCATGCTATCGTAATTGCCAACCTTAAGTTTTCTTCAAAATGTTTTTTCCATCACCCACATACAAGTACTTGTCCTTAAGTTTTTATAATTTAACATGTTTTCTTGGTGGATGAGTTGGGTTGGTATAAGATGAACCCATTGGTGTAGGTGCTGGTGTTAGAAGTGATCACGGATGTATGTGTGAACCCATGTGTCCTGTTATGCTAACCTGGGTTATATGATTTTAAAAAGATTGTTTAACACTTATTGGCTTCCATGATAAGTATCCCGCTAGGTGGTGTCACTAAAAAGGTTAACTCACACCAATTGATAAGGAATAATGTTTATATGTTTTGGAGATTGTTTTAAAGTTATTGCATATTAAAAACTTCCAGTGTAAGTGCAAAGCTGTGTTGGCGTAAATGCCAACCAGAACCTTTTTGCATAATATTGTTTTGCCTCACACACATAGAAGTAGTACCCTGTAAGTTTTGGAAATTTAACATGTTTTTTTTATGGATGAGGTGGGTTGGTAAAAAAAGCACCCATTTCAATAGGTGGTGCTGTAAAAAAATGTTCCACAACGTAAGTGTAAACCCAGTACTTGATATCAGCTAACCAACCTTATATGATTTGGCGCAATAATGAATTTTTAAATTTTCTTGCGTTTTTGGGAATAATATTATTGTTTGAAATTATTTTAAATTTAATTCTCTTTTATTAAGTAGTATTCGCCTAGGGTGTTACAAAGTACATGAAGTGGCTAGGGTATAAAACAAAAGTGATTTCGAGAAGCTTCAGGGAAGTTGATCTTATATTGAAAAAAACTCACCTTTTACAAATAGAGAACAAGTTCTCTCCTAAATGGGTTGGGCCATACCGTATCAAGGAAGTGCTTGGTGGAGGAGCTTATAAGTTAGAAACTTTGGATGTAGGTGTTATTTTGTGTAACTAGAATGCGACCAATCTCTATTTTTACTTTTATTAAGTACTGCTCATTTGATTCATTGTAAAGACTTGGCAATTTGCATCTATTACATTTAATGCATATCCCCAACACTATTTTTCCCTTCCATCATGTTCGAAGGGATTTTTAACAAGGTCGGGGTTTAATAAATTCGTGTTATGTCCTATGTGTAGTTACAAGAACACTATTCCCACTTGGTTAGGAACAACCAAACTTATAAATACTACAACGACATTATTCTTGCTCGGGTGGGAGTAGGTATGTAACCATACTTAAAAATACTACAAGAAATTGATTCCAACTCAGCCGAGAGCAGGCATGTAACTTGACTTTAAGATACTATAAGAACACGAATTTAGCTCGGTTGAGAGCAGACATGTAACCTGACTTAAAAATACTACAACAAAACGATTTCAACTCAACTAGAAGCAAACATGTAACCTAACTTAAAAACACGACAATACATGATTCCAGCTCAGCTAAGATCATACATAATACACTTCTAGAATACTACAATTACTCAATAGAAAGCATATCGCATCTCAACCACTCATGAGATCCTAACTAGGTGCTATTATTCATTTTGGAGTTTCAACATTTATTCATTTTCATTAGATAATTATTGCATTATCCCTTTGTTTCATAAAATGTTGATTAGGTCAATTTTTTATCTTATATGGAGATCCTAATACTAAGGGGTCGAATTTGAGCATTGAGGTCTTGAAATTAGGGCATTGAGGGCTCACAATTCGTCTCACCAGTTTGAGGTTCTTGAAAACATATTGATCTTTAGTTTTGTTACGCGTAATTCTAAAATACATTAAGGAAATATAATTAAAATTAGATCACAAACCTAATGACATACTCAGTCAACGGATGAACATTATTCAATATAAATAGAAGGCTGAGTAAACATCAATATAAATATAAGGTAAATTCCAAAAGCATAGTTGTCAAGGTTAATGTATTTTTCTTTCCTAAGGGAAAGGTTCACAAAGGTAAAGTAAAGTTGACTTAGTCTGTTGCAAAAAGTTATAGTCCAAGTGGCTCTAAAAGAAGGAAATTAAAAGGGATAGGTCCTACTTGTCCATTATGTTAGTTAGCTAACAACAAAAAGATCAGCATCCGAAAACACCACACGAAGTTCTTCCAACACCATCTGAAACCCCATGGTCATGGAGGAGCGTACTTGATCTTTAAAGCTCTCTTCAGCCGTGAGCTAGTCTTTCTTCACGACCTCAAGGGTTAAGCAATGATCTTCCAACTCCTTTTCTTTCACCTCAAGGCCCTTCACCTTATTCTTCAGCTCAAGGATTTTGTCATCTCTATCTTTGACCTGCTGGCACGAGGGAGTTATATCTGATAACCAGAATAAAGTCGTGATATTTCTTTTTTTGTTGTTGTCAATTCCTTGTCTAGATGCTCATTTATCTCTTAGAAATCCCTTAAACAAACAAAGATGGAGAAGGTAGAAGTTTTGGCTTTGTGGAGACATTGAAAAAATCCATTTTGAACAAAAGTTTGGTTTAGGACCTTCAAGGCCTCAACATCATTCGCAGGAAAGTTCTGAGCTTGTTTGTGCACCGAGTGAGTGAAGTCAGATTCCCAAAAGCTTACTTTTGGGTTGTGGAAGCTTAATTTCTTAGTCATGATGACTTTTATAACTATAACACCATACAACCAAGGAAATGTAATTTTTCTTTGCAAAAAAGCACATAAGTTGCGAAGTCAACATTCGATAACATATACGACCACTTTGCAATCTTTAATATGTAAACACATCAAGACTAGGGGGCTAATGGAGTACTCATCCTTGTCCCCTAGGATACACGGTCCTAAGAAGCAACCCCGGGGAAAGTGATGGACTACTCATCCTTGACCTAAACAAGAAATTACCCGCCCTCGTCCCCTAAGACAGATAATCATAAGAAGCAAGCTCAAAAAGGTTATGGAGTACTCGCCCTCGTCCCAAACAAGGCACTAGTCATCCTCGTCCGAGACAAGGGATTACCCGTCCTTGTCCTCTCCAAGACACCATGTCCCAGGAAGGCCACTAAAGACCATCCACCTAGAGGAACCATCCAATACACGACCTTGTCGGGTACATGTCGACCCATTAAGACGACATGTATTCGGATTAACTAGCTAATCAAGTCAATCTAATAATCTCAAAGGAAAATAACCCTAGATTACGTAACCAATAACGCTTAGCAAGTAGTTAAGACTACTAAATCAAAGCCTAACCAGGTAAGGCCGATGAACTCTACTATAAAAGGCACATTTTACGAAATATACACTTGCGTTATTCTTCTGACATCTAACTCCAGTATCTCAGATTGAATTTAGCATTGGAGTGTCTTTTCCAAGCACCATTCCCTTCTTGCATTCGAGAGTTGAGGACGTGATACCCTTAAAGTGAAGACGTTGGAGCCCAAGAGGATCATTTAGGAGACTTTGCAGGATATATCTTGTCCTTGTAAGAGCAACTAGCGCCCATTGTGGGGACGATAAATATTGTGTGTAGAAAGAACTAAAAACTAGAGGACTTGAAAGATTCTAAAGATGGTGTCTACGAGAAGCAGAGTTGTAGAAGTAAGGGAACCCGACCCCTCCACTGATCTAGTCGCCATAATAGAGGCGCAAGCCAAGTGCAACAGGAATTTGTTGACCACAAGAAGAGAGAACATTGAAGAGATGAAGGCCCTAAGAGAAGAAAATGCTAGACTAAAGAAGAGGGTTGAGATCGCCAAAGGTAAAGTGTTAACATGCGTATCCTAGTTAGTGTGGTACTTGAAGATTTGATGAAGCTTTGATGAAGGAACTTGAAGTCATTGCCTTGGAACCATGCCTATATTGACGAAGTTATGGAGATTTGGTGTTGCTCGAGTTGAACAAGCCTTAAATGGATGCTCTCTATATGGATACATCATGGAGAAAAAAAGATTGAAGATTGCAATTCATTTTGTAGACCATTTAGCATAAATTATATTTATAGGGTCTTTATTGTGTCTTTTAATATGTTAAATGGTTTTTTAACAGATTAAAAGGTTAGTTGCAATAGTCCTTACTATGACTTATAAAATTAGTTGATTTATTTTTTAATCGACTGATTTCACTTAAGTTAAGTGAAATCAACCGATTGATTTGAAAATCAACCTATTGAATTTCGTAATAGTTTTACTATTAAAGCTGTATTTTTCGAAAAGGAGGTAGCAAGACCATTTTTGAGCATGAAATCATTCTAGAAACCTGGGAATTCTCTCTCTTTCGTGATCATACACAGTGCAACTAGTGAAGATTGATTTTTGCTCAATTCTTTGAGCATTTTGCTTGGTGTTTGAAGCTTGGAGAAGGTGGTTGTGGTAGGCAGGGTTGTGCTACCACTGAAGTTTGATCTTTCTCAAGATTTGTGTGTGTGCCTGGTGGTTTGCCAGGTCTACAAAAGGTGTCTTACTATGCTGGTTTGAGTCTTATGTGATTCAAGAGTCTTTTGAAATAGTGCAAAGTCAGGCTCGGGTTGCCTTGATAAATTGGATGTAGCTTAGGTTTGAGTGAACTAGTATAAAAATCTTGTGCATTACTCTTTTCTCTAACCCTTCACTCTTGCATTATCATTTAAAGTTTAAAGAATCGTGATCTAAACCATCTTTTTGACATTCCTGAGTGTTTTAGCATTATTTGCAGCATTGATCATGTTTATATAACTCATTGGAACTTGTCTTGACCGATCTTTTACATTGATCTTGCTTTAATCACGAATCTTTATTTCTACATTTTTCCCAGTATTTTAGTCAAAAATTTTTTTGATTCAATCAATTGATTATATCAGTACTGCATCTGTTTAATGAATTCAATCGACTAACTTTGTTTTTGTTGGTTAAAAGTGTACAGTCCAGAAGTGTTTGCATCCCTACTTGTTGGTTGGGTTGATTCAATTAAAGACAGTTTTAAGCCTTTAAAAGTTACCTAATTTTTTAACTTGCCAATTCAAACCCCACTCCCTTCTTGGCATTTTAACCATTTCAAAATTTACATAAAGGATTTCATGAATCCGAGCACGCAAGACCAAAGGCGTATGTCCATGAAACTGAGGAAGAGAGTAACTACAACCTAACACATAGGACCAAAGGGGTGACCAACAACTTCATTGCCACCTGTAACAACCGTCGCCACCCTTTCGTTGATGGAATTACAAAGACTCCCCTCCCTAAGAAGTGGAAGGCGCCAACAATATGTTGTGATGACACAACCGACCCTGATGAGTATGTGTCCTTATACACAAACCAAATCAGCTTGTATTCAACCAATGGCGTGCTTTTGTGCAAAGCTTTCTCGTAAACCCTGTGAGGACCAACCTTAAATTTGTTCGTCAATTTGTCACCTTTCTCCATCAACTGCTTTGACGCATTGACGACATCCTTCACCATTTATTTCGAGACCAGTCGCCACCATGATGTTACTTCTCTCTCTTTGCTCAAAACAAGGCAAGAGGAGGGAGAATCTCTAAAGGCCTATATCGACCGCTTTCGCACTACCGCCCTCAAGGTAAGGCCATTTGTTGATGAAGTATGCATGAATTCCCCTGCCAACATGAACGAATTAAGACAACGTGCCGCCAACTTCATGAGGGTGGAAGACATGAGGAAATATAAAGCTCAGACCAAAGTTAGCATCACCACGACAAAGAATATAGAAATCGATAAAGCACCACAACAAATCCCTAAAAACATGACCACGAGAATGGAAACAGGTCTAATATACCAACTACACACCTCTCAATGCCCACAAGTCACGTATTCTGGAAGAGGCATTATAGGCAAACCTCATCCCGCCCCTAAGGAAATTCCATAATAGTAGACACCGATATGAACAAATATTGTCAATATCATCGCAACAACAACCACACCACTGACGAATGCTCAACCCTCAAAGACAAGGTGGAAGAATTTATCAGAGATGGGCACCTCAGGCACTTTGTCAAAAGAGAATGTGAAAGATCATCTAGGTAGGACCATGCTTGTAAGACCTAAGAAATTCATACAATAATAAGTAATGATGGGTTGAGAATACCCTAAGGGATTTCCTTGATAAACCCTAAACAAGGAATAATGTTAGCTTAAGTGGTTGAAAGCACTTGATTATGTTGAGAGGACTTAGGTTGAAGTCCTGTGTATGCCATTAGTATGTTTATTTTATTTTATTTTATTTTGCAAATTTATTATTGTTAGTTTTGAAATGGTTGAAAAGCCAAGAAAGGGGGTTGAATTGGCTAGTTAAAAATTTAGGCTATCTTTGCAAGCTAAAAACCACCTTTAATTGAATCAAATAGATCACCAAGTTAGGATGCAAATAGTACTGAACTATACGCTTTCAATCGATCAAAAACAGAGTTAACAAATTGATTTTACTAAACAAATTTTGTTCTGGTATAATCAATCGATTGAAACTGAAAAACAGTCGACTGAAATACTGGAAAAATGCAGAAATGCGAATTTAAATTTTAAAACAGAAACAATGCTCAAGAATGATCAAGACCAGTTCCAAATGATCATACAAACATGCTTAATGTTTCAGATGCCATGAAAACATGCAAGAGCATGAAAAAGATGATTAAAGCACAAGTTCTTGAAACTTTAAAATGAAAATGCAAGAGAGAAATGTTAAAAAAGAAAGGACACCACGAATTTTTATACTGGTTCACTCAAACCTGAGCTACATCCAGTTTGTCAAGGCAACCTTAACTTGACTTTGCACTATTTCAAAAGTTTTACAAAGTATCCACCCTTACACTTCCAAAATATGCAAAAACACCACAAAATACTCTTGAATCACACAAGAATCACACCAGCACAGCAAGAACCCTCTTACAGACCTGGAAAACCACTAGGGACACACACAAAGCTTGAGAAAGATCAAACCTTAGTGGTAGCACAACCTAGCCTACCACAAACCACTTTCTCCAAGCTTCAAACAAAGCCAAAGGCTCCAAGAATTGATCTAAGATCAATCTTCAATAGCTGCAACACGTATGATCACGAAGGAGAGAGTTTCCACAAGTTTCCAGAACAAATTCGTGCTCTAAAATGATCAAATTTTCTCTCTTTTGAAAATCACAACTTAAATAGTCAAACTGTTACGAAATTCAACAGGTTGATTTTCAAATCAATCGGTTGATTTCACTTGACTTAAGTGAATCAGTCGATTAAAAACTAAATCAATTGATTGAATTTGTTGCAGTTTAAGACTACTGCAGCCAATCTTTTAACCTGTTAAAAAGTCATTCAACATATTAAAAGAGACATTTTAACCTGTTCAAAAACCATTCAACAGATTAAAAACATAATAAAGACCAAACTACATCTACTTAATGCTATATGGTCTACAACATGAATTACAAACTACAAATACACTTTCTTAATGATGTAACTACATGGAGAGCACATGTTCCAACCTTGATCACCATGGATATCATCAAATCTCCTTTCCTTCGTCAATGTAGGCTTTATTCCAATGGTAATGGCTTCAAGATAGTTCAAAAGAGCTTCATTCAATCTTCATCAAATCTTCAAGAAGCAAACCACCTTGGCTTCTCATGTCAACAATTATGAATGCAGAAGAATGGCTTAAGGTTGTATGTACATAAAAATTAACATGAATCATGTGATAGCTTGGCTGTTGTGTATAAACTTTGTGGGTGGAAGGGTGTGAGTTCGAATCCTGGTTAGCATGAGTTATTCTTTTTCATGTTTAATATTTTTGCTAAAGAAGGAAAAACCTAGAAACTCTAGAGCTCCTTTGAGAAACCAGAAAAGCAACGTAGAGGCAGTTGTTGGGGAAGTAAAAGCACAAGTTAATGGCCACTAACCTTAGCTATTAATTAATTTTAAATGTCCACATGTCAACACAGTAGTATGCCACGTGTCAAAGTCAATATTCTATATTCAATTTGGTCCCTATATTTGTTATTTTGTTCAATTAGGTCCCAATTTTTGTTAACATTAACCAATTTGGTCCCTCTCCAAATTAAAACCAAATTTAATTTTTATATTAAAATTCACATTTTTTATTAAATATTTTTATATAATATATTA
>Ga0209589_1014022_pt1 | contig 10221 bp, 4 predicted proteins | sample CowpeawhiteBW_FD_187525 | JGI IMG/M metagenome (GOLD analysis project Ga0209589, IMG submission 187525) | Root nodule microbial communities of legume samples collected from California USA - Cow pea white BW (SPAdes) (version 2) | ecosystem: Host-associated > Plants > Roots > Nodule | place: USA...
TATATATATATATATATATATATATATATATATATATATATATATATATATATATATATAATAGTTATCTTATTGTTAATTTTCATAATTTAGAAAAAATATTTTATTTATCTAATTATCACCCCAAGTCATTGTAATACAATCTTACTCTATTTTGTTAGTTAAAGCATTTGGTACTCTTATCAAAATGTTCTTAAAAAAATCTTAAAGGTATTTAGATAATTGTTTTTTTTTCACTTGTGGAGATATTTTCTTATTTTGTTCTTATCCCTAGTAATTTTGATGCCTTTTAAGAGTGTAGCTAATCATAACATTAACCTCGTACATGTAAACTCTAATTGTTAATTAAAATTTATTTCTTTTAAATTGATTACTTTTCTATAACTTTAGTAACTTTATAAGCTACCACTAACAGTTAATCATGGACCTCTAACAATTGGACGATTAGAAAAAGGATTAAATTTAGAATAAATCATAATGGTTAAGAATAATAGACAAAATAAAAATAAAAAAGTAATGATTGAGAGATAGTGAAGAATCTCGAATCTGATACTTACTTTAGAGGAGAATCATTAAAGAATTAAAGTTTTCAATTAGGGAAAAAAAGTTGCTGATAAAAAACCTACAATTACAAGGTGCTCTAAAACTTCTTGTGATATTGTTTGGGTAATTGATTAACTAATTGTTATAATTTTTTTGTAAAAAAATTATCGTAAATTAGGGTAGTTTAAATGGACATAAACTAACGTTCAGAGAAAAAAAGAAAGAAAGAAAAATTACCTGATTACCTGAATACCTGAATACCTGAATCTGAATTCCTTAATATGACACTCTAATTAATTCTCTTTTAATATGCAGTTGTCGAGTTTGCATAAGCATGGCTTATTTTCTCCGATAAACAAGGTTTCAATAATAATAAATAAATAAACAATATACAGATTCAACAAGTATCAATTGAGGTAATGCTTAACAGAAACGAACCATAGAGTGATTGTATAATATGTCAATCATGGACACATGTTTTCAGTCACAGAGAGGTCTTTCAAGCTGATGCATGCTTTTGTCTTCATCAACCACAAGATATTCTATTTAATTGTCCAAGGCAAGCACCACAAAAAACAACAAACAATAAAAGCATGCAGGGTAGGGTCTGTTACAGTAAAATAAGACAAAATTGAAGCCATTTCTGGGTTCATCTCACAAATGTTTATTTAGGAAGAAAAAAAACCAAACAGAGAACCAAAACGGTAACATCTCCACTTCCGAAGATGTCTAACGCCCTCAACTTCAACCCCTTTAAGAAGCATTTGCTAGTAATGTTCACCATGGTTCTCTCTATCCCCTTCAGTGTTCAATCTCAAGACAGGGAAGAGGAAGAACAGAACCTGCCACAACAACCTCAAACCGTTCAGCCAAGCAAGGGGATTGTGATAGCAGTGCTCTCCACCATGTTTGCCATTACAACTATCTTACTTTTATATGTGAAGTTCTGTCGAGTCAACAACCGTCATCAACTTCTTACCCCAAACTCAAATCTCCAAAACTTTCAGGGCCGATCTCGATCAAGTTCAAGACTTTCTGGTATCGACAGAGAAGTAGTTAAAACCCTCCCTTTCTTCACGTTTTCATCCCTGAAAGGATTCAAAGATGGCCTAGAATGCACTGTTTGTCTCTCCAGATTCGAGGACGCAGAGACTCTAAGACTGCTTCCGAAGTGCATGCACGCTTTCCACATGAATTGCATTGACAAGTGGTTTGAAAGCCACTCCACGTGTCCTCTCTGTAGACGCAGGGTTGAGGCAGGGGACATCAAGAACCTCAACTACTCCCTAAGCTCAAGGTTCCTCCGGGTTCCATCAAATCTCACGGAGGATCTGAACCTTGAAATCTTCGTTCAGAGAGAGGCATCTCATCGAGGGTCATCGACAAGAGGCTTCAAGGACGCTGGGAAGTGCAAGAAACAAGAACTGCTTCTTGGTGATGGTAGTGGCACAAAGTGGGACAAACATGTTCGTGTGACAAACCTTAAAATAGTTATCTCTGACGTTTTCACGAGGAGCAGGTGGAGTGATCTTAACTCTTCGGACCTGTTGTCGTTGAACAGCGAGATGCTTAATGATGTCAGCAGCAGGAGATTCTGTTCCAGTTCTTTGGAATCTACAGCAGACAGTGGGAAGGTTCAGGGAAGTTGGCGTTGTAAGGAGGAAGAAAAGTGGTTTACGGAAGTGAATCCTGGTGAGAAGAGGTGCATGTCTGAGATTGCGAATGTTCCGAGGTTTGCAGAAATGGGGAAGGAGAATAGGATCGGAGAAAGTGTGAGATCAAATGAGAGATTGGGGAGAGTTTGGCTGCCGATTGCACGAAGAACTATCCAATGGATTGCAAAACAAGAAAGGAATCCGAGTGAATTAGAACCAAAAACTCTAGCCTCAAATGTTTGATGTTGCTGCAGGAACACAATTGTCGGCGTAATGAAATTTGTGTTTGAGAAAACGAATAATGGTTATTTGACATCACTAAAAATTAAATAACCGGTTTGAAATGAACTATAAGTTGGCTTTTTTTATTATTTTTTCATTTCCATTTATTATTTATGTTTTAAATCAAATTTGATGAAAAGAAAATCTCATGCGTTCCGTTAACTTCTATGCTGGTCTTACCGCCGTCGTTCCAACAGCGCGCTGGGGAGCAGGTACGACTAGCCGAATTCAACGATGATCACGGCCGGTCCACTCGTCGGAGAAGGTCATGCCGTCGCGCGGCAAGCGCTTGTGGTTCTTGAAACAGGTAGCGGTTCTTCAACGAATACATTTAGCCTAAAACCTTTCTTATAGATGTATAAAGACTTTTTAGTGTGCAAAACATATAAAATACATTCAAATTTATAAAAATAAAATATCAAAAATTACATATTTATCAAGAGACTCCTCTTTTTCTTATAGGGTTCGTTGGTTGCTTGAAGCGGTGGAGATAAACGACAAGAGAAACTAAACACGTGATAAATGGTAGTTTCTTTTCAACAAATTTTAGTTAACACATAAATGGAATAAAAATATTTAAAATTATTATTGGTCTTTCGTTCTCCGTAAAAACTAAAATCTGTCTCTCTTAAATTTTTGGTTAAATTTAATTGTTTTAACTTAAAAAATGTATGAATTTAATTTTTTTAACCTTTGTTAAAATTTATTGTTAAACACATTTTTATTTATATTAACTGAGAATTATATTGAGAATTATGTTTGAAACGTTAAAAAATAAAAAATATAATAAAATTTGGTTAAAATAATTAAATTTACGTATGATGATAGATTAAATTGATCCTAAATTCAAGACAGTAATTTAAATTAAAAGTTATAGAACAAAAAATCTTTAATCTAAATAAAAATTTAGACTTAATTATTCACTTTGTCCCGGTTTGATTAAAAATTTTCAAGTGAGTTTTCACTTAGCTTTTTGTTTGAATTTAAGTTCCAATTTTAATTTTTTTTTTGTTTCAATTAATTTTTTTTTAAATGATAAATTTTGATAATTTTTTAAAGGATAACGATGGTTACAATATCATTATCTTTTTCTAAAACAAAATTACAGATTACTAAGATAAGTTAAAGGCAATATCATGGGTCAACTGTACTTATATCGAGAAAATCAAAATAAAAATTGTGCTTTACTACAGCAAAATTGTGCTATACAAAATGAATCATATTTTTCAATTATGCTTTACTCATTTTTTGATTTTTAAATTTTCATTTATTTTAATCATTTTAAAAAGATTACACTACTTTACTATAGAAAACTCTCGATGTACTTGTAAAACATTATATGATCTTTCTTGTCTTCTTCACTTTTGTTAAAACAAATTAAATTTATCATGTGTCGGTGTAGTTATATATATTTAGGTAATGGTGCATATTGCCCTAATCTATTTTGGTCATCTAATATTTGATTTATTAAAAGTATATTAAAATGGACTGGCCTATATAATATTTATAGGTTACTTTGTCTGATCACATCATATAAATATAGGCTTAACAGTCCGCGCACATATGTTAGAAAAATGAAACAAATAACAAAAAGATGTCTAAAAATAGGACAAGAAAAAAAAAATCATAATGTCAATCATCATAGACCGCAATTGATGTCTATCTTGCATTTAACATAATACCAAAATGTCAAAATGCCACTTTCTTATATACTAAACATTCATAAATAACATTATTTTTACAACTAAAACATAAAGATCACGAATTTCATTGGAAAATAATACTTATGTAAAGTATGAAAGTTGTACTTATCTAAGTGAATCATTGAGTAAAGGATCTAGTTTACTTTTCTTTTATTATAAAACTACTTGGATTATCAACTTATGCTGCAACCTACTTCCATAATATATATTTCGGTTGAAACTTTTTTTCAACATTTTATTTATCACATTTTTAAAATTTAATAATTTTTATTCACCATTAGTATGTGACTATGTGATCAAATTTTTAACCAAAAATATAAAAATAAGGATGATAAGTAAAAGAATTTTTGAAGACAGAGAACATATCTCTATTATTGATGTGAAAATTAAGTCCCTGATCAAATAAATCGAGTTTCTGCATTAATTAATTTGGATGTTAGGATATTAAATTGATGTTAAAATATTAGTATAATATTTATATAAAAATATCAAATTTAATAAAAATATTAGTATAATAAATAAAAATTAAATTTTTTATTAATTTAGAAAAAAAAATTGGTTCATTATAATAAAAAAAGTTTAGACTAAATTAAGATTAAATTGACAAGTACAAAATTTAATTAAGATTAAAATAACAAATATTATAATTAAATCTAAATTTAATCAACAACATGATATTAATAATAACACGTGATTTTACTACTAACATATAACACTAACTACAACATTTTTTTTTAAATTAAAAAAAATTAAAAAATCAAAAAAATAAACAAAATCAGAAATTAATAAATGACATATATTTAATATTGTTAGTATATACTAAAAGAAACACATAATTTTTATACATTATAAAAAATTATGACGTAATTAAAATTTATTAAAATTTGATAACCAAATTAAATTTTTTTAAGAAAATCGATAATTAATCGATGATTTAAACCAATCACCTTGACAATCGATGATTTAAACCAATCAAATAAGTGTGGATCACCTTGAGCCACGCAAAACTTGAAGAAGTGAGCACCGATTTTCATTTGATATTCCTGGTAAGGTTAAAATACATTTTTTATTTTTTGTCCCAATTTTTGTCAAGTTTTTTTTAAATAAGTCCTAATTTTAGTTTTGTGTTTAAATAGGTCTTAATTTTCGTTAATTTTGTTCAATTAAGTTTGTTTTTGCTAACATCGTTTAAATCATTAACGGTCATGAACAACGACTGTCACGTATCACTTTGTGATTTTTTTTATTTTTTTGATTTATTTTTTATTTTTTAAATTTGTTTTTAAAAATTTTAAACTTTTAATTTTTTTTTAAATGTACATGTGTCAACCCAGTAGCGTGCCACATGTCACTTCGTGGTTTTTTTGAATTTTTGATTTTATTTTATTTTGATTTTATTTTATTTTTTTTAAATGTCCACGTGTCAACCCAATAGTGTGCCACGTGTCAAAGTCAATATTCTATATTCAATTTAGTCCCTATATTTGTTATTTTTGTTCAATTAGGTCCCAATTTTTGTTAACATTAACCAAGTTGTCTCTATCGAAGATGTGTCCAAATTTAATTTTTATATCAAAATTATAATGATGTAAATTTTAATATATTATATAAAAATATTTAATAAAAAATGTGAATTTTAATATAAAAATTAAATTTGGTTTTAATTTGAAGAGGGACCAAATTGGTTAATGTTAACAAAAATTGGGACCTAATTGAACAAAAATAACAAATATAGGGACCAAATTGAATTTAGAACATTAACTTTGACACATGACACGCTACTAGGTTGACATGTGGACATTTAAAAAAATTCAAAAAAAATTCAAAAAACCAGGAAGTGACACGTGGCACACTCCTGGGTTGACATGTGTACATTTAAAAAAATTAAAAATAAATTAAAAATAAATTAAAAATAAAAAGAAAATAAAAAAAAATCAAAAAAACCATGAAGTGATATGTGAAAGTCACTGTTCATGGCCGTTAATGATTTAAACGTTGTTAGCAAAAAATGACCCAATTGAACAAAATTGACGAAAATTAGGACCTATTGAACATAAAACCAAAATTATGACTTATTTGAAAAAACTTGACGAAAATTGGGAACAAAAAGTTATTTTAACCTCCTAGTAACGATTACTTTTTTACCTTTTTTACTTTATAACTTTTACATTTTAATGTTTCTTCGATAATTATAAACTAACCTATTTTTTTAACAATAAATACACATAATAATAAAAATCAAACGCGTGTAATTACATTAATTATTGACGAAATTTAAATAATACTAATAAAATTCAAATTATTTGTATTAATATAAATAAAATTAAAATAGTTAAATTTACAATGTAATACTTTTCTTTGTTATACTAAAAATAAAATGTTATATATATTACAAAATCACGACGAATATACTTTATATATATATATATACTTTATATATATATATATATATATATATATATATATATATATATATATATATATATTATATATATATATATATATATATATATATATATATATATATATATATATATATAAATCCTAGACAACATATACGAACATGAAACAACTTCATTGCATTCTTCATTATCATATTTCTTAGTAAATGAAGTATGTGCTAGATTTGTTTTCATATATATTTTTAGGTTTGACTATTCAAGGATAAATGTATTTTTCCTTTTCTATTTTTGTATGAAAAATGATAGGTTGACACTCACATTTTACCACTTTTTTTATCACCTTATGTGGTATCATTGTGTGACTTTCTATGTTTCATTTTTAATTAATTTTTATACTTTTGTGTTGGCACTGAAGATTGAAAGTATATCCCGCTCGTGGATACATTTTTGTCTCATTTTCACCTACCAAGCCTCCCACCATTTTCACCTCATTTTTACATACTCTGTTCACCTCAATTTTTCATACACCATTCGCTCATTCTCTCTGTTTGGTTTGTTCCTTTTCACCCACCAAGCCTCCACCCACGAGAGGAAGAAGCAATTTAATATTTGCGGTGACTCTCCTTTAATGGCGAAACTAGGTCTTCCATTTTCGTTTCCTATTTTCAACTAGATATTTTTTTTCTTCGTTCCTTCCCACCCACGAAGCTTACCACCAAAGAAACCTCCCATACACAATTGCTTCAAGGAACCCTAAAAGGAGCATTGGTCTCATATTGGTGTTGGAATTTGGGCAGTTTTTGCACATTTATTATTGACAAAGTTTTTGAAAGGGTGGGAGGAATATGTATGCCCTTCCTCGCATGGTGCACCCCAGTTGTGCGCACGAATAACACACCCATTCCTACTGCTTCTTAACCAGGTCTAAGTGCCTTTTTTGAAAAGAAAAATTGCCTTACGCGTATTTGAAATTAATATGCAACTAAAGCAAAATAACTTGTAACCCACCAATGAATTTTTGCACATTAAATTTTGACAGTTTTGGAAAGGACAGAAGGAATGTGTATTTCCTTCCTCACATAATCTTCCCCAGCTGTGCACACCAATACCACACATTTTGCTAATGCTTCTTAGTCAGGTCTAAGTGCATTTAGGAAATAACATGCCTTAAAAATATTTGAAATTAACTTGCAACTCAAGATAAATTAACTTGTAACCCATGAAGGACTTTTTGCACAATAAAATGTTGACAGTTTTGGAAAGTGCAGTAGAAAACATAATTTTCTTCCTCACATGGTGCATCCCATTTATGCACACCTGGGTTACAAGTTTTCTACTCACTTTCCAAAACTGTCAACATTTTATTGTGCAAAAAGTCCTTCATGGGTTACAAGTTAATTTGTCTTAAGTTGTAAGTTAATTTCAAATATTTTTAAGGCATGTTATTTCCCAAATGCACTTAGACCTGACTAAGAAGCATTAGCAAAATGTGTGGTATTGGTGTGCACAACTGGGGAAGATTATGTGAGGAAGGAAATACACATTCATTCTGCCCTTTCCAAAACTGTCAAAATTTAATGTGCAAAAATTCATTGGTGGGGTACAAGTTATTTTGTCTTGAGTTGCATATTAATTTCAAATACGTGTAAGGCAATTTTTCTTTTCAAAAAAGGCACTTAGACCTGGTTAAGAAGCAGTAGGAAAGGGTGTGGTATTGGTGTGCACAATTAAGGTTCACCATGTCAAGATGAAAATTGTGTTTCATATCGCCCTTTCCAAAACTATCAACATTTTATTATGCAAAAAGTCTTTTTGGGTTATAAGTTAATTTGTCTTGAGTTACAAGTTAATTTCATACATGTGTAAGGCAAGTTTTTTCCCAAATTCACTTAGACCTGACTAAGAAACAGTGGCAAAGGGGTGTGGTATTGGTGTGCACAGCTGGGGAGCACCATGTGAAGATGGGAATACACATTCCTTCTACCCTTTCCAAGACTCTGCCAACATTTAATGTGCAAAAACTCATTGGCAGATTACAAGTTATTTTGTCTTAAGTTGCATGTTAATTCCAAATATGTGTAAGGCAATTTTTTTTTTCAAAAAAGGAACTTAGACTTTGTTAAGAAGCAGTAGGAATGGGTGTGCTATTCGTGCGCACAACTGAGGTGCACCATGCGAGGAAGGGCATACATATTCCTTCCACCCTTTCAAAAACTTTGTCAATAATAAATGTACAAAAACTACCCAAATTCCAACACCAATATGAGACCAATGCTCCTTTTAGGGTTCCTTGAAGCAATTGTGTATGAGAGGTTTCTTTGGTGGTAGGCTTCATGGGTGGGAAGGAACGAAGAAAAAAAAATATCTGGGTGAAAATAGGAAACGAAAATGGAAGACCTAGTTTCGCCATTAAAGGAGAGCCACCGCAAAAATGAAATTGCTTCTTCCTCTCATGGGTGGAGGCTTGGTGGGTGAAAAGGAACAAACCAAATAGAGAGAATGAGTGAATGGAGTATGAAAAATTGAGGTGAACGGAGTGTGAAAAAATGAGGTGAAAATGGTGGGAGGCTTGGTAGGTGAAAATGAAACCAAAATGTACCCACGTGCGGGATATATTTTCAATCTCCAGTGCCAGTGCAAAAGTGTAAAAAATATTAAAAATGAAACATAGAATGCCACATAGTGATGTCAGATAAGGTGGTAAAAAAAGTGGTAAAATGTGGGTGTCAACCTATCATTTCTCTTTTTGTACATCCCTGACCTTAATTATTTACTATATTACCGTATTAGAACATATAGCAATAAAACATCCTTGTAATAATATATTTTAGAAAACTAATTGAAACAACTTGTCATACCTAATTCTTATCAATTTGACTATTTGGAGTAATTTCAAACTGTGAAAGGAATGCATTTTCTTCCTCTCTTTTAACGTTGAAATATCTCTTCTTATCTTTATCGATTTAACATTTTTTTATATAATTATGGATTTGGTATCCCAACTTTTTTGTTAAATTCAATTTGGTACTCATAATTTTTGGTTTGTTCAATTTAGTACTCCAATTATGTAAAGAGATTCAATTTGGTCATCTTCGTTAAGTTGGAATTAACACCGTGTCCGTACAGGACACGTGTCAAGCCATGAAATTTTTTATTTCTTTTTCCAAAAAATTTAAAAACTGTCATGTGTGAGTTTATCATCGTACCACGTGGCAGCTTACAATCATGACATGTGTGGCAGTGATAATAGTTGTTTTCAATTTAGTACCCAATTTAAATTTTTGGTTCAATGTAATACCTAACTTTTTAAAAGGTATAAATACATATTTGGTACCCAAACTTTTTCGGAAAGTTCAATGTGGTACCCGAACTTTAGGAATGTTCAATTTGGTACCTCAATTTTCTAAAGAGGTTCAATTTGGTCCTCTCCGTTAAGTTGGAGTTAACACTGTGTCCGTACAGGACACGTGTCAAGCCATGAAATTTTTATTTTTTTTTAATTTTTTTTTTCAAAAAATTAAATTTTTTTTTCAAAAAATTAATTTTTTTTTTCAAAAAATTTAAAAAACTGCCACGTGTCAGTTTATCATCATGCCACGTGGCAGCTTACAAGCATGACACGTGACAGTGTAATAG
>Ga0209589_1014026_pt1 | contig 10219 bp, 6 predicted proteins | sample CowpeawhiteBW_FD_187525 | JGI IMG/M metagenome (GOLD analysis project Ga0209589, IMG submission 187525) | Root nodule microbial communities of legume samples collected from California USA - Cow pea white BW (SPAdes) (version 2) | ecosystem: Host-associated > Plants > Roots > Nodule | place: USA...
CTTTAATCTTTAACTATAATCTTTATAGTAAATTACTCAAGTAACCGTCTTATAAACAATTTTTTCTAAATTAGCATGAAAAAAATGTATAGTTTTTTTTATTTATATTTTGTTGAATAGCATGACAAAAAATTTGTAATATTAGTCATGCTTTCTTAGACTAATGGATACTTTTTTGGAAATAATTCTTCATATATTGGTGGTGAGCATGATCAAAACATTGGTTCTTGATTTTACTATGATTGTCATCTCATGGGTTACTTAAAAATTTATTTAAATATTTGAATAATAAAAAAAAATAAAATTTTAGGTGGGTTAGCCAACCCATTTAACCCACCAATCCGTGGTGGGTTGAGCCGGGTTACAAAATTTCTGGCTCACCAGAAAATGAGCCGAGTTGGGTTCACTCATTTTGAACCCAGTTCGTGGTGAGCCAACCCGTGTGAGCCGGATTGGCTCACTTTAACATGTTTATGAGTTTATCAACGAAGATTATTAATGATTAAAATTTTGTTAATAAAATAATCATTGATAAATTTTATTTAAAATTTATTGGTAATTACCGATAAACTGGTGTTAAAAAATCTACTGGGTTGAGTCTTTTGTTGTGTGTAGCTCTCTTTTCACTGTTGTATGTTGGTAGATGTCACTGCAAATTATAAGTTTTCTTCATCCACCTTTCATCAAAATGAAAATTAAGGCACTGTTGAGTGACGAAAACAACAAAAACATTTATAAGATGTAAATGAGCCATTCAATTCATCACAAAACGACACAGGTATGTTTTCCTTAATCACAAATGGGTACAGAAGATCAAAGTCATATAAATTTTAACTAAAATGTCTATACTTTTAGTTTTTTTTTTTAAATTTGTTAATAATGGAGAAGAAGAAGCCAATGAAAAGAAAAACTTTACTTGATATTTTCCTTTTTTTTTTCAAGTTCATTATTTTGCCTACCACCACATGAGATTATATATATTGTGGTTGTTTTTTGTCAGAAGCACATGCGATTAACATATGTTAGCTTAAAAGTGATATAAGGAGTTGAAGTTTTTTTATACACCTTTTTTTTCTATGGCACATATTTGGAAAGTTAAAAAGGAAGCAAAAATTGATGAAAGACAAAAAGTTCTACAAAAATCTCTTTGGCAGAAATTCTTAAGGTAGAAATTAAGTTTTTTTTTTTCTTTGAACTTGAAAATATGTATAAATCAGTTTATGTATTAAAAAAAAAAATCCAACTTTACCAGCTATGATAATTTAAAATCGTAAATATACAACAGTGTTAAACAAATGTAGAAGAAAGTTGTTTTAAGTTAACTAGTATGCATCATACCTTAAATATGGTTAGTTGGGAATTGTACAACTTATACTATTATTTATAATTAACTCCAAAATATTAAATGTCATAAAAAGTACACGTGGGGAGTAGCTATGAGATTCAATGTTCCTCGTGCTTCTAAAGATAGGTTTGATTAAAAATATATGTAGGATTACATCAAATACAGTTAAATTTGAATTGCAATATCACATCATTGTTTTTCAATAATTACATAAAATAAAAAATAAATAAAAAAAGGTTTACTATTTTTCCCTAATATTTATAGCCATCATTCAATATTTTTCTTAATTTTGTTCTATTGTCTAAATGTTTACTATTAGGAATAAATGTGGTCATTTATGGTATATCACAATTAACTTTGTTAGAAATGACTTATTAGAAAGATACATATGTGTTTTTGAAATAAAAAAAGTTCATTTCATTTTCTCAAATCATCATGATTTGATTACATTAATACTAATTTAATAAAAATGATCACATGGATTATTTTTAACAAATATTACGACCATGTTAAATAATTTTTTTTTTGAAAAAAGTAATAATTATTATAAATACTGAGATAAAAGAATATTAAGTGAGAACTAGAAACAATTGAAATTAATAATTTTTATTAGTGATGTTAATAGAACAGGTAAAATACTGAGTAATACGGATAATAATTTATTAATATGATTCCTATCGTCATTTAAGTGAAATATTACAACTTTTTCCATAATTAACACCATTAATATCACCAATGGAGTATTTTTTATGTTTTTTTAAATAACATTTGAATGAGATAAATGTAAGTTAACATGCGTGACCTAATTGACAATTCAAATTAACACGGAGTGCTCATTAAATATTATGAGTAAATCTGTTGCTATACTTTGTTTTGGAAAATTTTTATTGTTTGAAAAAATGAATAGGCATAGGGTTGTTGGAATATTTTAATGAAACATCTTTTTTTGTTGTTTTAGAAAGTGGACAATAATTGGTTTTAGTGGATGATCTATGAGAAAGAAATGTAAATTTCAGACATTGGAGCCGTCTCAGCAACAACCATTTTGAAAATCGAAAACAGAAAATACCTAACTTCTTGGTTTCCTTTATTAAATTTATATAAATAATTTGTCTACATCACATGACCAAGTAAATAAATACTATAATAATGTTTTTTTATAATGGGGGTAGGAGGCGAATTTCAAACCAAAAACAATGACACCTAAACGAGTTAATGAATTATTTGCCATCACCATTATCATCGTGTTCTTCTTTTCCCTCTTTCAAATCTTTCTTATCATTAAAGTTTCGTTTTCAAAATCTCAATCAAGCTCATCAATGAAGATACCAAAATTTTAACTTTAAATCATCTTCACCAAGTCAATCCTAATAGATTTTAGAGTATTTATGATGATGCAATAATTGAAACAACGTTTAATTTCAAATAAATTAGTATACATTTAATAGACATAGTTAATGTATATGAAAGATTGATTTGGACATGTCTCCTTGTTTGCTTACAAGATTCCTCACTTGTTCCTCTTTGCGTTTAAGTATTGGTCATAATCTCCTTGATTCAAGCATCTCAGTGTTTTCCACATATTAGATGCATCCCAGTTTTCAGTTCTTTATTTTATTATTTTCTGTCCACATTCTGAGTTTTTGTTCATGTGAATTTCAGTGTCTGGCCTCAGTTTTTTTTTTTCTTAAATAATTGTAGGCTTGGAAATGTAAACCATAGGGTATCTACAATTGGGCCACATACCCCACTCCATCTTTTGAGAAAAAAAAAATGAAATTTTTGCTCTCTACACTTACCAAATCACCATTTATGTCCCCTTTCCCTGTTCTTTTACAACAACAAAAAAAATTAAAAACTCTTATTCTCTTTAAACTCTATTCATCTTCTGTATCATTTAGATCCCCTTTTTCTTCTTGGTCTTAACTCTATTTTTACAACTCCACTCCATTAATTTGTAAACTCTTTGTCTAATTTGTCTCCTCGGTTTTCTTCTCTATAGAAAATGTAATAGTTTTTTTTTATCATATTTTCATTTTCTACTTTGAATATGATATGTTAAATCAAACTTATTTATGTTAGTTGTGTGTATTTTCATGAATCCTATACGCGACAACGTGCATGGAAAGGTATTTTGTATTGTGTGACTTCTTTTAACGGTACACAGAACTACTTTCCAATTTTTATTTTCTGAAGTGCGCGCTAAAACATAGTTACATAAATTGCTTTCCAAAATAGCTACATGTTTATAAAAAGTAATTTATGAGATTATTTTTTTGTAATTTTCCATATCCTCATCAGAGAAGGAACACCAATGACAGAAATTGAGAAAAACGAAAAAAATTCCTAGTGATTATTGTTAAGAAAAAAAAAAGAAAAAAAAGAAAAAACTAACATAGTTCAGGTTGACTGGAGTGGCCCGCCATACTTGAATAATTGAGCGTGACAGAAAATGTGAAGGAATTTGAAGCATTGGAGATTGATGTGTGTTGGGAGAGTGGTCCCATACAAAGTAAAACATTTAGATTTGGAAAAATATTCAATGTTTTGGTTAAACGGATTTAAACCTTACTGATTAATCTTAAACTCATTAAGAGGAAATGAAAGAGGGTAATTAGGTGTTGAGGATTGAGCACTAACACGCAAATATCCATAATGAAAGGAAGTGATTAGGGTGAGGGATCACTCAATTGACCCGAAAAGGAGAAAAAAAGTTTGGTTGGGTTTTGAACAAAAAGAGAAAAGACGAGTCACGTGTGTGGGAAAATTGAGAGGAAAATGAAAGAAAAATACAAAAATATACATTATTTTCACCACTCTTTTGTGTTTACTAGTAGTAGTAACTAGAATAAATAAACAACTCTTTTCTGTTACATCCACTCCTCATCAATCAGCGCTGGAAACGCACCGTTTCACCCTCTCTTAGCGGCGCGGCTTGCCAAGCCGAAGCCGCAATCAGGGGCCGGCTATGCCAACCCAGAGTCAAACACCCTTGATTCTCTTCCACGCAGTAACCCTCGGCTGAGAACAGAGTCAACAGCATGCTGGCTTGTTTGTAAGCGTTCGAACCCAAATGCAAGGGCCTGAACCCGGCTTTAGCCAGCCGCTCCCTCCATTTCGCCAGCGGCTCGTGCCGCTCCAGTCGCGCCGGTCCCTCACAGCACACCACGTTGCATATCTCCCTCTGCAGGTACATCTCGGCGAGACCCTTGTCCGGCTCCACCGAACACGCTTCCAGCGAGTCGAACACGGTGGAGTAGTAGTGCAGAGCCTCCGTGAACCGCTCCAGAAACCCTTCCCCGTTGTGGTTCGCTTCCTGCTCCACAACCGTCACGATCTTAGGGTTTAGACTTCGGATCCAGCCTAGAACCGCATCGATTCCCGAACCAAGCACGCGGTGTAGCTGCATGATCGAGTTCACTGCCACCGCCTCCTTCGGACTCACCTGCAGCATCCACGGCTTCACGTCCTCCAGCCGCCACGCTGCCACTCCGCGGAACGTGAACCTCACGTTCACCGAGTGCGCCAGCTCCGCCAGCCTTGCGCCGATCTCGCGCAGTGTGTCTCGCTCGTCCGGCGAGGGAGTTCCCACGCCGGTGAGCCTCAGCGACGGCGGACCTCCCGGGCGGAGTGCTAGCGCTTGTATGAGAGCCGGCCACTGGAGCCCCTGCATCAGGTTGAAATCGATGACGTGGACGCAGTCGTGGCCGTTGAACGCTTCCAGGATCGCCTGGTTCGCAGTGAAGTGCGCGAACTTGAGGTAGGGGCAGGCCTCGTAGTAGTGGTGGTAGAGAACGTCGTTCTCGTAGGGGGAGGTTGGGAACGCTGCGCTCTGCGGAGATGAGATTCGGCGGCGCAAGGCGTCGATGAAGTAGCCGGCGACCTTCCCGATGCCACAGGAGGTGTTCACGTGAGCCAGCAGTGCCTGCATGCTCTCGATGAGGGAGCCCGCGAATGCGAGGTCGCCACGTTGCACGGAATCCGCACACGTGATGAGCGTGTGAACGAGTCTTATCCCGGAGTCTTCTTCGACGGTGGTTACCATCCCCAGTTGGCGGTTCGGATCCGTGGGCAAATCGGGTAGGTCCGAAGATAGATCGTAGGGCAACGACACCGTCACGGTTTGGTCGAGCTCGGAGAGAAGCGTGTCGACCCAGGAACCTAAACCTATGTTGGAGGGATCGTAGAGGAGTGCATCGGAGACTACTTGAGAAATGTCCCTGGATGAGTTGACAGTGTTGATGGCGTTCTCTAAACGCTCCATATTCTCAGCCACTTGACAGAGCTCCGATGAGCGGACTTTGTAGCCCAGCCCCGCCAGCTGCCCGTCCATCTCCCTGGTCTTGCTTTCGCTGGAACTGCCGTTCATTTTGAAAGATGAAAGCAAAACAAAGGAATTTAATTAATTAAAAATTCAATTTGGTACTGGATGAATCAGGTTTTGTTGACATGGGGGAGAGATTTAAGTTATTCAGTGAGGAGGAGAGTGAAAAGTGAGTGATGAAAAAGAGGGAGGGAAAAGGAGAGAGAGAGAGAGAGAGAGAGAGTGAAAGAGAAAGGGAGAAAGGGATGTGTGAGGAAATTGACGGAGAAGCTGCCTTGTATAATGTATGAGGATGATGCGTTACTAGTTTGTGTTGAGTAGCTATCCGCGGTACTAATGCATCAAATTGATAGATACTACTGCTAATATAATTTCTGCCCTTTTTTAAAAGGTACCCCTAATGTCGCGGTAACGTGCCCTCGATTTTTAGTACCCTAAAGGTGCCAACCTGCCCTACATGCTCTGCTCTGCCCTTCCCACTCTCGTCTTTGGATTTGGGAGGGTTATTCAGGCCAACATAAACAGCTGATACCCTTTCATCATTACTATGCTGCATTGCTTGCTAACCGGGTATAACTCTAGATTCATTTGCATCACTCTACACTTTAAAATTGGATTCCCTGTATTTATTTTAAAAAGGTATAAGAATTTGATACACGGTCTTTTGTATAATGTGATATTTATTTCTATAAATTTATTTACTATAAAATGTAATATCATATAATTGTTCTCTCTTTATGATTTATTTATACGAAATACTATAATTAATATATTTGTATTAAAAAGTTGGATTGGTCAGATTCTGTTTCATTTATTACTATTTTTTTGGGTCCATACAAGGGAATTGAATGCTATGCTTTACTAATATATATATATTTCTAACCTATTGAACTGTTTTAGTGTGCTGTAACTGTTAGGCTTATTACTTAAAACGTTTATATTATGGTTAATCAATCTAATCAATCAAATGAATATTAAGAGGATACCTTTTTCTGTTTTTTAATTTATCAACCAGAGATAAACAGATTCAAAGCAAGTAACAAAACTAATTAAAGGTTTGGCTTAAGGCCCTTCAAAGTAGCCAACACTAGTTCCTCACTATTATAAAAGAAAGTACAAATGAACTCCAGTAGTACAGGGAGACAATTAAAATTTTTAGTTAATACATCATGTGGTTCTTAGTACACTCAAGTAAAAAGAAAGGTAATGTCTGCAAAAAATGTATACAGTTTTTTCTATATGTTCTTGATTCACTTATTGTATAGTATTAGGACCCCAATTATTCAGTTTCCTCATCCATCAAAACCAGATAGGAGAAATGTGGGGTGGTATGTGGCCATGAAAAAATCTACAGAAGCTAAATGTAGGTATACTGCTCAAACTATTAAGTCAAATCCAGGACTGGATGGAATAGTTGCATTTGAAGGAGTTCACTCCACTGATATGAGCAAAAATATCTGAGGAATCAACCATATCATCTTCATCCTTCACAACTACCTGCAGGTTTAAAAAACTACATCAACAAATAATTGAGAAGGTACAAATGAAAAAGATTCTCTTGATTTTAACTCGGGCAGGTTGAATGAAAAGAGCCCTCTTAAGTGTTGTTTAATAAATCAATGAGCCTTGGAAATCTTACTTCTTCTTCGTCATCATCTTCATGATTGCTACTAGTAGTTCTATTGGTTTCTCCAAAGTCATCATTCTTTGCAAACCTTCCTCGAACCCGAGGTCGGCTATCTGCCAGAGTTTTGCGGCAGGCATACTGCACATTTGGTTGCATCGTTAGTTGAACTTGGAAGTATGCAATATGAAGTGGTTTATAAGCAAGGAGTACCTTTTGCATATATATGCTAACGTAACATCATGAGATTTTAATTTTGTTTGATGATGAGGCTGTTTTGAAGAGGGGAAGGAACTTGAGTGTACCTTAATTTTCTTGCTGAAGTTTCTTTCATTTCTTTTCTTCATGTATCTATTGATCTTTTCTTTCCTTTGCTCAACAGAAAGTTTTCCAACCTTGAATGAGGAGTCCTCTAAGTTAGAGATTTCAGGTGTTAGAGTGGTAGAACTACCACCCCCGGGAACTAGTTGCTGACTCTCAGTACCAAGTGCCTAGGAAATAAATTACAAACAAAATCAGTTACTTTCTTGCTCAGCGCAAAGGGAAATTGGTCATCACAAACTATCATTAACTTGGTTAGAGGTTCTGGAAAGCGATATGCTAAAAGAGTCACTTATGAAGTGGGTCTTTACTGATGGTGGTGCTGCTTGTTATCAATTTTTGTGGAAAGTTGCCATTCCATTCTGACTCGCGCTACTAACTAGCTCAGATTTTATGCTACTTTATAAAGGTGAGAATGAGATTATAAAGTGGTTGATATGCTGGCTACTGTTTTGATGGATATGGGCATATATTCTACGGGGCATACAGCTTCTTAGAAATTTTTGGGCCATTATGGTTCGCAAACTTTTCACCTCCTGTAAAACCCCTCTTTATTGTCAAGAACCTTACTGCTGCGACCTTTCAGACTAGAAACCTGAAAGAGCAAGCTTATAAAAGCAACTTAACATTAAAAATAAATAAATAAAAAATCTTGGACAATTGACTTCTTTTTCTATAATTTCTGAGCACTGAACACTTTTTATTTGGATGACAGTTAACAAAATGCAATGACGGAGAATTTAACTAAAATAGTTTGAAAATCATACATACCTGAAGGTCCGGAGGGTTAAACACCCGCTGCATTGAATCTGTACAATACATTCTTCCATTTTCTCCTTGGTATTCCAATTCTTGTGTCTGAAGTTCAGAACCAAGAAGAATGTTTCCACCAAAATATCCAGAACTATCAGTTGATAAGGCAGTAGTAAGGGGGCCTGTAGGCATGTATGGTGGCATGCCAGGACTGAGATAAGTGCAAGGAGATGAAGGGTTGAGAGGCACATAAGAAGGAACAGAAGATATGCAATCCTCTTCAAATACAGAAGGTAATGGAGCCCCCATAAGTGGAGGTGCAACGGGGTCAGTGGGATACTGAGAGAAGCCCTCCACAACCGAAAATGCTGGTAATTGGACCTGAGGCTGCACAGAAGAGAAATCAAACTGTTCTTGCTGGGATGTGACTGGGAGAAATGGAGGAACATTGAAAGATGGAGATAGTGAGAAGTCTATGGAGGCAGAGATGTCATTTTCCATATCTTCTTGGGGGTCATCAAAGATAATAGACAGGTTACTACTGTTGGTTGTGTTGTTGTTGGTGGTGGTGGTAGTGCTAGTTGGCGTGGTGACTGTGTTGCTATTGCTATTCAATTTATTTTCTACATCTACAGTTAAAGATTTGTTTGTTGTGGCATACGAGGAGTTCTCCTCATAGCAACAGTTTGAGCTGGAAGTAACCTCAGAATTTGGCAGAGCCTCTGAGAAAAGTTCAGCGTTATAAAAGTCGAAAAGTCGAGCGCTAAAAGGGCTTGAAATTTCTTCCTGCAGAAAGTGATGTAAATAATCTAAGCATCATGACTACCAAAAGAAACTACTAAATACATTGATAACAACATTCAAATAGACCCTTTTATAAACAGTTAGAAGAATTATCAACAGTGATCAAGCGTATAATTATGGGACGGTTATGTGATCTTATCAGACTCGTTTCTATCAACAAAGGAGGAATTGGGATCAATCGTATAATTATCAGAGTCTAAACTTTCAAAAGGATAATATTCTCTTGTTAGAATCAGTCTAAACTTTGGTTTAATGCATGTCTTCATCAAATAGTGAGCATTCTGAATTGAGTAAGTAACACGCGTCCAAGCATCAGGTATGTTCATCATCACTCTTTGTCTAGAAATAAATTAAATATATCATGTATAATACCCTACGATGAAGAACTCCAAATATAGATTTAGTTGGTTGTGCCATCTAGTCAGTTGTGTTTATATTTGGTCATGTGCAGATAATAAGTTGTACATGAGAGTTGTTTCTTTTGGAACATGAAAAAGATGGGCATTTATGCCTTAATGGGACAATGTTACATTTATGTTTGTAACAAAGACGTAACCTCATCCCATGCTACGTTGTGTTTGTTCAACGTATGGAAACTGATTCAATGGGGATTAAAAGGCATTTAAACGGAACCCATAATGCTACATGTGAACTGTTTCTTAAATCCTCTCTCTCACACTGAATAAGAATATCAACATTGGCAAATGGACAAGCACAGGCAGGTATGTATTTGTGTATTCCACAATAATTGAAAGCTACGTTTAAATGGCTATCACACTGCAAATCATGCAGAAATAGTTATCGCTTTGCAGTTTACGATGTTGCCCTCAGAAAATGACATATTGGTGAATTGTATTGTCTGGGATTTGATAGGATAATATTACAAAAAGATAAAGCCTAATAATTCTTACGGAATCTCTATTTTTTTTTTTTTCTTATTGCTTGTTAATAAGCACCCCAACTATATAATATTGGATAGAAAAAAGAAGGAATTTGAGAAATAATGGATTGTAGATGTCATATGAAAGTTGCAACAAAGAGAAAGAAA
>Ga0209589_1014027_pt1 | contig 10217 bp, 6 predicted proteins | sample CowpeawhiteBW_FD_187525 | JGI IMG/M metagenome (GOLD analysis project Ga0209589, IMG submission 187525) | Root nodule microbial communities of legume samples collected from California USA - Cow pea white BW (SPAdes) (version 2) | ecosystem: Host-associated > Plants > Roots > Nodule | place: USA...
TTTTAAGTAAGTTTTTTTTTTTTTTTTTTTTTTGTAAAGGACTACTGTGTAATGATCAAACATTTACAGTTTTCTAACAAAGCTATGTGGCAAATGATTCTTAATTCAATTAGGGTTTAATGTTTGTGGCAGGACATTGGGGAAAAGCTCTCAGACATAGGAGGGAGGTTAGATTACCCGCGTCTTACGAAGGATCTTGCGCAGGAAATTGAGACTCTGTGGGAGGATGCTGCAATTCAGGTGTCAAAATTGCACCTTTTTGATACCATTTATTTGCTTTAACCTTAATCAGTACACATATTACTGTTTGTTGTCAGTTACTTAGAATGCATGTCCCATATGTTATGCTTGCTGTAGGAAACATATGCCCGTGCTAACGAACTCCAAGTTCCAGATTGTACCCATTATTTCATGGAAAATTTGGAGAGGCTGTCTGATGCAAATTATGTTCCAACAAAGGTATCAAAACCTACCATTATTTTTTTCTGTGCAAGGATACAAAAGTCAGCTACAAATTTCTAGTTGTTTCAATAATGAGGTTATAAGTTATTTTCTACCTGCATAGGTTACTACTATATGCGGCGCTTCAATTTTGTTACTAATCAATCATCAACATAAATTACGAAACATTAGTTGCTAGTTGCTCTTTACAAGCGATGTGTTAAGAAGTTCACTGAGTCTTTGCTTGTGTTTTCATTTTGGGCCCTCAGTTTTGAAGGTAAAGTTAAGGTTCTCTTAATATTTCTCACTCGATTTGACAACTACAGGAGGATGTTTTGTATGCAAGAGTCCGTACAACTGGTGTTGTCGAGATCCAATTCAGGTGAACATGCTGAACTGACATAATTTTTGTACTGAAATGATACTTAGAAGTGCTACTACTCTACCCACTCTGTCGTTTTGTTCTTTTCTTCACAACAAATTTTGTCGTAGCAATTTGTAGAACTCAATTGTTCGTATGGCCTTTTTGTGGGGATCATGTATTTTTTCACATTAACTGCTTGTTTAGATTCTTATAGTGTGTTAAAAATTGAAACAACATAGATGGTGTTTCCTCATCTACATCTTGAATATGATTTACTGAGAGGACCAACTTCATTAGTATGTTTTTGCTATTTTGACAGTCCTGTTGGAGAAAATAAGAGAAGTGGTGAAGTCTATAGACTCTTTGATGTTGGTGGCCAAAGAAATGAGAGGAGAAAGTGGATCCATCTCTTTGAAGGAGTTACAGCTGTAATATTCTGTGCTGCAATTAGCGAGTATGGTCTGACATTTGGTTGCATATCGTAATATGATTTATAATAGTAGTAATAATTTTATAAAAGACTATTTGAACTACTAAAAGTGTATAAACCTCAAAAACTTATCTTAATTTCTTGTCTGCATATCTGTTTGGATTGTTTAGTACACCAAATTAAAAAGTCACACATCCGCAGTACATTAATCTTTCCATCTCATGTTTTTCCTTAAAATGTTTGAAGATTAACAAAGTACTGACTTTTTTAGATTTACCTTCCAGGTATGATCAAACACTTTATGAGGATGAAAACAAGAACAGAATGATGGAGACTAAGGAACTTTTTGAGTGGGTTCTGAAGCAACCATGTTTTGAGGTTTTCTTTTTTCTTTTTAAATTGTAATAACTACATTTGCATAGAAAGTTTCTTTTATTATATGAAAATTAACATTTGTGTCTGTCTTAGTGAATAATGGCGGTCTTATCTTTTGTGGACAGAAAACATCCTTCATGTTATTTTTAAACAAGTTTGACATATTTGAAAAGAAGATCCTGAGAGTAAGAACCATCCATACGAGTACACTTTGTCATAGGTGGAATGTGTTATCATTTCAGTTTAATACCTTGCATTGTGCAGGTTCCGCTCAATGTGTGTGAGTGGTTCAAAGAATACCAACCAGTTTCAACAGGGAAGCAAGAGATCGAACATGCGTACGAGTAAGCAAATTGTTTATACCTCGGGGAATAAAGGCAAATTCAAGTGCTAGATGATGAAGTTTTCATGTAACTTGAACCATTGATTTACTTGGATAAACTATGTTTTCAGGTTTGTGAAGAAAAAGTTTGAGGAATTGTATTTCCAGAGCATTGCTCCTGATCACGTAGATCGTGTGTTCAAGATCTACCGAACCACTGCTCTTGATCAGAAGCTTGTGAAGAAGACTTTCAAGCTTGTTGACGAGACTTTGAGACGAAGGAATCTGTTTGAAGCTGGTTTATTATGACCGTGCAAGAGTGTGTTTTAGAGGAATATGGTATAATTTTACATTGAAAAGGTCTTCTGATTTTGGGTATATTAGAGGTCAGGTATACGACAATATAAAATCCATTTGTTGATTTTATCTGGGTGGATTGGGAAAGCCTTTCTCAATACTTGATCACACACCACATCCCTCTTGGGAAAGCAAAATTAGTTGATTATCTTTTCATTGATTGAAAGTCACTAATGAAATATTCCACATCCTTTATTTAAGCTTGCTAAGTGTTGATGAGGGTTTTTTGCTGATTTGTGTTGTCATGTTCAGTTAATTTGAGTTTTTTCGTTTACTTTCTACCCTTTTGTTCTTACTCCATTTAATCTTTTGAACACTTGCACGAAGACTCGTTGATTTTATCTATACTTGATTGTCTACAACCTATGGGTATATTTGTCGGAGGAATAAACTCACACGTAATATGGATGAAAGACAAAAAATTTCGTGGTTCTACATTTGTGTATATTCAAAAAAAATCAATGGTTATCGAAATTTCTTAAATAAACGTTGGCTTTAGAAACAAGGAAAAATCAAGTTCGTTTTGTTTTATTGGTTGATAAAAGGTAAAATGAAGAGGGAGAATAAGCGGTGCATCTTCATTAGCCAATTTTATCTTTGGTTTTTCTATCCACTTTGTTTGTGATGCAAGAACTTAGCAATCCACATGCTAAGAATAGTAGCGGTTTCAAAATGGAGGATGGAAAATCCCTACGCAAAATTACAAAACCTTCTTTCTGGGTTCTTTTTCTCTCGCAATCTCCCATTATTCAAGGAACAACATAAAAAAACAAACACCCATATGGAACCAACTGTTACAACCTTCCGGTTCATGTTGGATGTTGGAGACAGATTAAAACAACTTTTCAACAATTAGTTTCTTTCCATTTCTATATAAACTCTCTAATCCTCCTCTTCCACCTCTTACAAACACCTCACTCCCTCTTCTAAATTAAAAATATTGGCATCATCATGGGTAACAGACAAGTATATTTGGCCATAATTATAGCATGGCTTACTTTGTTTGAAGGAAACATGATGCTTGTTAATGGTGATTTGAATTACAAGGAGGCTCTCACCAAATCCCTTATCTTCCTCGAGGCACAACGATCAGGGAAACTTCCCTCGAGTAACAGGGTGCCATGGAGAGGAGACTCAGGACTCGACGATGGAAAACTCGTCAACGTCTCTTTCTATCTCTTCTTTCTTACATTACAATAAATTAATCCTACAATACATAATTTCTATGTAAACATATACAGAAAAAAAAAAAATGCATAATTTGGGATTATATGAATGCAGGTGGACCTTGTCGGGGGATACTATGATGCCGGGGACAACGTGAAATATGGTCTCCCCATGGCGTTCACCGTTACTACGCTGGCATGGGCTGCTATTTTTTACAAGGAAGAATTTAAAGAAGCAAAAGAGCATGATCATCTTCTCGCTGCCATTCGTTGGGGCACTGATTATTTTCTGAAATGTAGTTCTCGACGCAAGAGATTATACGTAGAGGTAGGGGACGCGGAAGAGGATCACAAGTGTTGGATGCCACCGGAATATATGAAGACAAAGAGAACGGTTAAGAAGATCGGTGACGGTACGGCCGGGAGTGAAATCGCAGCTGAAACTGCAGCTGCAATGGCAGCTTCTTCCATCGTTTTCAGACCCAAAAATCGCAAATATGCTCGCACTCTTCTCAACAAAGCTAAAACGGTACGTTCCTGTTCAAATGTTCAAGTATTTAATGTGGTGCATGCAAATCTTATAAACTAATTTTCTTTCTTAAACAAATTTGGTGTAGCTTTTCCATATGGCCAAATCCCATAAAGGAACCTACGATGGAGAGTGTCCCTTCTACTGCTCTTATTCCGGCTACAATGTAATTAAGCTTTATCTCTCACTATTTTTTTTTTTTTTTTTTCTGTGACATGTAATCACACTCACAAATGATAAAGTTTTAATTAAGGTATGTGAATGTGTGGAATGCAGGACGAAATGATGTGGGCAGCAACATGGCTATACATGGCTACGAGGAAGTCAACGTATTTGAAGTACATATTAGAAGATTCCAAGAGTGCTAGTGTAGCAGAATTTAGTTGGGACCTTAAATATGCTGGAGCCCAAGTCCTTCTTAGCCAGGTTTAATTTCCTATCATCATTCTTCTTCTTTTTCATGAATGCTAGTCCTAATTAACTAACACATGCTATTGTTTGTCAGTTATATTTCGAGGGTGAAAAGAAGTTCGAAAAATTCAAAAACCATGCAGAAAGTTTCATGTGCTCTGTCCTTCCAGAGAGTCCCTACAACCAGATTACAATGTCTCCTGGTTAGTATCTTCTTTTATGTCTTTGCACGAATTTGGATACTCTTGATCGATTTTATGTGTTGTTTTTCTATTCTGTTTTTAAAATACATTAATAAACATTGATTTTGAAGTCTTAAAATATATTAAAAAGATTTTTAAAACATGTGAGTGTAGTTTTAATGTTCATCAGAAGATAATATAAAAAAATTTAGCAGAAAATCTAGACTCGTGTTTACGCTGCTAAAAGTTAACCAAATCTATGAACAATGGTGTTGTGCAGGTGGCTATATTCATTTAAGAAACGGAGCGAACTCGCAGTATGCAACTAGCAGCGCTTACTTGTTCATTGTATACAGTGACTTGCTTGCGAAATATAAAGGCAAAATTGTTTGTGGTGAAAAATCGTTTGACTCTTCGCATCTCTTATCTTTCGCTAAGAAACAAGTTAGTGCACATACAAATACTCCATTTTAAGATTGATTAAACACTGCTACGTAAATGCACTTGAAAAGAAAGAACAGTGATATATATCAGGTAACTGATTGACTGCAATGTTTGGCACAGATGGATTACATTCTAGGGAAAAACCCACTAGGAAGATCGTACATGGTAGGATTTGGAAAGAACCCACCAACGCAACCTCACCATAGAGGTGCTTCGGTGCCAACACTGAAAAAGGGTGAAGAAAATGTGCCTTGTGGCCTCACCTTCACAAAATGGTTTCTGATAGATGCACCTAACCCTCATGAACTCACTGGTGCCATTGTGGGTGGAGCTGATCGAGAAGACAAGTTCAAGGACAAACGTTGGGAGTCACCCTACACTGAACCATGCACCTACGTTAATTCCCTAGCTGCTGGAGTTCTTGCAAGGCTTGCATCTTTGTACTGATTTTCATCTTATTCTTTCCAAATTTTGTATTTAGATTGTTACCTGTGATTAATTACTTACCTCTGTAAAGTCTCTTAATTTAGCATGTCAGATTAATGAGCTTCTACCTTGCTCCACTAAATAATGGATGATGAATAAGAATTAGGAAACATAGATCAGCCACGAATGATGTATTATGTATTAGCTTTAAGAATTATGTCAAACCCTTCTTTCTCATTTCCTTAATTTGTGTGATTTTCTCAAGAAAATAAATTGTACACATGTTCTTCAAATAATCAATCTCATTCAACAGCTTTGTTTTATGTTTGTGGTAGTCAATGTACATACAGTCTTAAATCATAGAATGAAGACATATACTGATTCCAGGATTGTAAGTTGTGAATAATTGATAGAGTGCTGTAAATAGAAAATTATTAATATAAAAATTATTCTCAATAATTCTGTAGTAATTGAAAAAAAAAAAACTTCAGAATCTTCTTATTTTAATGTATTTTTAATTTTTATAAGAGTTTTGATTATTATAAATTGAGATGATGGAAATGCAATTTAAATAATTGAAATCAGTAAAATAATTCTATACTTTTCAGGAAAACAATAATTAAATTCAGTGAAGACGAAAAACATTGGCTGTTCATCCCAGTCCTTGAAGACAATATAATGGCATTAACAAAGTTCATAAACTCGCATCATACTTTATTGAAATGATGATGAAAGGGTTATCAGTCATATTTCTGACCTTGACTAAGACTTTGAAAGATATCGATCAGTGATGTCGTTATTCAATTGTGGTTACATGGCATGTGGTGGTGTCGACCAAGGACTAAAAGTAGTCCCTTTTTAATCGCCGCCAAACCAGTGCGATGCTTCCAAAATGAAACAATGACATTCGAAGTCTCAAGGCTGAAGTTACGAAAAAATAATAACGTTTAAAAGGAATAAAATGATAGCATTCACAGAATAAAAGAATGAAAGACTGTGAGACGGATGGCTGAAGTTCAGCATTTTTACATAAATGAAGAAACATCATTTAATTTCTTTGGCCAAGGCTCTGATTACAATTGCATATCTACATAGAATACAACAAAAATGATGAATACAAATAAGATGAGTTACATAATAATAGAAGCAGCACGTCAAAAACTTTTCTGTTATCCTATCTTTAGATAATTAGAGTTTTGCTGGTTTAATTGTAATCATAAGAGAAATTACAAATTAAACCAAGAGAATCATTCTTCCACCTCTGAATGGTAATTAATATCATGAGTACCAAGTGCATCAGTGACGAGACCGATAAATCTGATGACAACTAAGGTTGCTGTCCATTTGAATGGGAAAACATTTCCCACTGGGCTGTGCACTCATTTAATTCCAGAGATCACATATTGAAGCAGAGTTTCAAACGATCTTCCAATTGTAGTGTAGATCAATTATTTCTCATGTAAAATAAGAAACTGGGCACAGGGATATTCGCACAAAAATGCTGGGGGATCAATATCATCAGTATTTATAGCAGGGATTGCCATATCTATGTCTTCAGCAGAAAAAGGAATGCTGCACCAAAAAAATTGAAGGCTAAGAGAGGGGGTCAAAGCTACCCTTGTTTCCAATATATTATAGGTCCTACAAAGAACTACAAAGAACTGATATTGCTGAAAGCAAAGTACCTCATATCATCGTCCAACAAGAAAGAATTAGTTGTCAAACTCTGATTGTCCATGCTCACAATTTCCCTCATTTGATTAACTACCTGTTCACCATATGTAGTTCAGAACTCCAAGGAGACTACCACAACATAAAAGTACTTTAATCAATTCAAAACACAACTTGCCTCGTTGGACACACTCTGGGTTGCATACTTGTCGTCCCAGTACATAGTGCAGATTCGATAAATTTGCCTCACTGTTAATGCCTGTTAGAGTGAACTAGAAATAGGTTAACCCTTCTATAAACAGTATTATTTTCAACAAAAAAGTACAAAAGAGAATATTGCATCAGTGATGCAGGTAAAATAATCAGATATACACGACACAACAAATAGAAGAATAATGAATGACACCTAATTAGGGGCAACTTCCTCCCAACACAGCATTGACAATCCAACTATTACCCAGGTATTGTTATATACGTCTGGCCAAAAAGACACGACATATTTCCTTGAAAGAAACTAATAATTTAAGAAATAAATGTATCAATTATATTGGAGCAAATATTGACTTTCACATATAGCTATTTTATACCGACATTTCTTCATCTAACTTCGAAAGAATTTTCACTTCAGTCAAATTATTGAATCAATGAAAAACAAAACTAGACACAAGAACCCCCGGGTCATGGTCACAAATTTCTTAATTGCAGGCTCAATTTCTCAGGCATATTCACGAAACAGCAGAACTTAAAATCATTCGAGACGAAAAACTATTCAGTATAAACGTGTGATAAAAGAGATGTTCATTTAGAACAATATAATGTTTATAATACCGGACAAAGATCCTGCCGAATTTCTTCCAAAGATTTTTTTCTCTTCTGATGTATTACCTGTACAATTAAAACAAATGAAAATAAATATAGCATATCAGTGCTATTTGAGAAAAAAGTACAACTATGGTAGTGCTTGTACCAGAAACCCAACAGCTTGCCTTATATAGTTCAGTTCGTGCCAGGATGTTCCTGCATACTAAATTCCAGAAGTACCTAGTTAAACCTTAGAAATAAAATCATGAAGTAATAGCAAGCTCACTTTACCTCCTCCTTTGCATTAACTATCCATTTCTCCAGTTCTGCAAGCCCAGACTTTACATATTCACCATTTGAGAAATTACAACATTCACGTCGCAACAGAAGGCTGAAAGATATTATGGGCAAATTCAATTAAAAATTAGAGAACTGAACTACAGAAAGCAATTCAATAAACAAAGCAAATTACTGATTTGAGGCAACAGAAAAACTTAATCTAGTAAATAGGGGGTTTTACCTATTGAAGAGTGTAATGTTGATGAAGGAAAAAACCTGAGTAACTAGCTTGCGGATGAAAAAGGATGGTACCTGAACACACAGCCTTTGGTAAGGAAAGACTAAGGGAAACAAATAGATCACATTGAATGGTTGATACCTATTGAAACAAACAGCTAAATGCATAACCATGAATTATAACTGCTCATCTATTTTCTAATAGAAATGAGAATTTTATTAAGTATGTTCTCAATATAAAGTGAGTAAAAAAAGCTCTTTAGGTTTCAAAGAATTACAATATTTCAGTTTGCCACATCAAAGCTTTAACTCAAGTTGGCATAACTAAAAAACAGGAAACAATTAAGATATCATAGTGTGTAAAACTTACACATCCCCATTTCATGCAATTTTTACTGAAACATGATTAATTTTTTAGACAAGTAAAGCATTTATAAACATGGAAAAGTAATATATAAAAAGAGAACAACAAAATCTCCAGATAAATATTTTAGACAAGTAAAGCATTTATAAACATGGAAAAGTAATATACAAAGAGAGAACAACAAAATCTCCAGAACTAAGGATGAGGCAGCAACAACAAAAGGAACAAGAAGCATTCATTACCAATCTCTTCAAATACAAGAGACACCCAACTAAAAAGACCTTTAGAAAAACACCGCATAGCCAGATAAACTACTCAATCCCAAAAGATAAGTTGAAGATTGTCAATATTTTGGAAACCAAACTGGTTATTAGACGGGTAAGAGCACCAGTTCAATGTTAAATGAGCTAACTGTGATTGAACCAGTAAAATAAACAATATTTTTCAAATTTACAACATAATATATTAAAAAATGATCAATAAAATACAACATAATCACAACATTAAAAATTAAAAAACACTTTTAAATGCTAAAACTTATATGTTATAACACTAACATTCAAAACTCACACAAAGTAAAATTAAATATGACAATATTTAAGTTCAACAATATCCATTAGCAATAATATAACATCTACAAATAGAAAGTAATTCATATAACTACCAGTCATTATAACATAGCACTCATTGAGGTTGACTTCATATTAAAACATGTTATAGACATTTCTAAAATGAAACCAGTATTTTGAAGAACTACTTAAACTGGTGGAGCCACCAGTTTGCCCGAATGAAGACTGGTTTTACCAGTTCTTGTTCCATTCTTTAACGTAACAACTTTGTGGTTCCTTTGAACAGGATGGTAGGCAAATTCCCAGTTGGTTCAGTTTGGTTTTGATAACCAAGGTTCAAATAAGGAAACCGTTACATCTCTTGTCTCATTGACCAAACAAATGCTTACAAAGACTGGACTGGAAAAAATAGCGCAGATCAGATAGTGACAAACAAATTAATAAATATCATACATGATTTACACGCATTCTGCTCATGAGTGAATCCAAAAATTTGATGATGTTGTCCCATTGAGCAACAGGTGATTGCAGAGGAAGCCCACCAGGAGATTTAGATGATTTTCCACCTAGCATCCGACCGGTTTTAGGTGCCTAAAAAGTATCATATACAATAAGAAACATGATTACGCAAAGTATCATTATTAAAGCTTGACAGAAACAAAAGCACTTTCCCACTTAGTGAGATTTGAGGACATGAATCATACAACACTTTATGTTCTACCATAAATAAAGTCCACAGAAACTGGCACTTGTATAGTGATGCTATAACATTCATTTTTTGCTATAAATATATATATATATATATATATATATATATATATATATATATATATATATATATATATATAT
>Ga0209589_1014029_pt1 | contig 10214 bp, 14 predicted proteins | sample CowpeawhiteBW_FD_187525 | JGI IMG/M metagenome (GOLD analysis project Ga0209589, IMG submission 187525) | Root nodule microbial communities of legume samples collected from California USA - Cow pea white BW (SPAdes) (version 2) | ecosystem: Host-associated > Plants > Roots > Nodule | place: USA...
TATTGCACTAATATATGAAATTTATGTAATTAATATATGAAGAACTAAGACATTTTAGTTGATAATATGTAGATTCAATGCAAAATATACCTTAGGATAAATCCAATCCAGATGAGATGAAGATGCAGTGGATTTACCATCCAAGACACCACTTACATTAATAGCTCTAAAATAAAAGTAATTAGTAATTTACAATATAATCATGATAAAACACATTACATTTGTAATGAACAAATACCTTTGTATTAAAGTTTTCATTTCTTTGCTTGGCTTCTTGTGCAATGAACAAAACCAAACGACAATACGGTCTATGGGGCAAATAATAATCAATTGCCAATGAGACCTAGTAAATAAGAATTTTAGTTAGTGATATGAAATTAGTTAGATAATAACTAAAGTAAGAGTTCAACTTACCCTTCAATATAAGGGGCGATGTAAATTCTTTTCTTGAATTCATGAATCCATCGTTGAATATATCTTTGAATGTGCATTGATCTATTCCCAGACTTTTGTATAATTTAAGGCTCAAGGAAACCATAAATATCATTGTGCCCCGCATTGACAATTAATTCATTTAGATACCTACATTCACACAATTTCAGAAGGCTAAGGTTGATTTCACAAAAAACATAAGATAAATTCAAAATCTAAATTTAGAGTGCACTCACATAATCCAAAGTTGAATGACTGCAATGTTCAACATCTGATTACCCTGTATTATTTCCCACAAATCTGACATGTTCACATATAAAGGTATATTGCCATTGTCAACGCCAAATAATGTTGCATCCCAAGGAATGGGAAAAAGTTCTTGATACAAATCAGAAGAAGCCACAATCAACCCCTGAATTGGATTATCATTCTGGTCAGATAGGGGCTGGAGCTCAGGCTTATCCTCGGGGTCATCCTCGGGCTCATAATCAGGCTCAGGGCTTGCATGAGATATAATTGGGGACTTTTGTCTAATCCTAGGGTCCTGTAAAACATACTAACAAACTTAAATATGAGGTGTGTTAAAAGTTATATACAAATGTAATTACGAAAAACATACATTTTTTGTTGAAATTGACTTGATTAATTCTTTTGGCCATGAGATAAATGTTCCAATTGCATCTCCTACTACTTGCACCTCCTCTGTGGGCACTGGTACTGGAGCAGTGGCATCTCTAATGTCTTCAACCACCACTCTAACCAAATCATCTAGCATTGGCACAGTGTGCATGGTGGACCCACCTGGATAGACTCTCCCAATGGCCACAAAATGAGGAACACCTCCAACAAACAACTTACAACGATAGGAGATATCAGTCTCTATGTCCTCATCTTCATTTGGATTCAGCACATTATGGTTGGTGGACATGCACTCCCATCATTGCTCCCACTCACACCTTAAATCTTTAGTAACTTGTCTCCTTATTTGCTGAGAAAATTGCTCCATCATCTCTTAAGTCATAGGTGCTGCAGAAGTGTTGGGTCGAGGACATGATCCAAAATATTGTCTCACACCCACACCAAAACCAGCAGTACGCACACGAACATGGTGTTCTTCAGTACCAATAGCAGTGGTCAATATGTCACGACGACCCTGAGAGACAAAATTACCTTGTGAACTTTGTTCTACAAGTTCATCCTGTAACAAAGAATACATTGTCACTTATAATACACATTACAATAAATAATTGCTACATCATCTCCATTGTAACTTACAATTCTTTTAGCAATCATCATTGATTTCTCAGATGTCATTTGTCCTCCTGGTTTTGTACTAGCCATCTTCCATTTCTCATGTCGGCTAGGAGGAGATGGAGGAGAAGGAACTTCTTCAGCAACAGCTATGTCCATTTGTTTCTTTAACTTCTCTTCCATCATTCTCCCTTCCAATAAGTCATATCCTCCTCGAGAAAGTCTGTGAGGAGTAGCATTTTTTTGTTGGATAGCTTGAGCTTTCTTTCTCTTTACCTATTAAAGAAACAATATTCATAAATAGTGAATGGCACTATGACTTTATCAAAGTGTAACATCAACAAAAAACATACCTGCCAAGAAGGATCCAATCGAGTCTGACAAACAATTGCCATGTCTCCTCCTCTATGCCATACATTTCACAAGCGCTTTTGTCTTTATATTTTCCAAAGACGTAAAAGCTAGTCAAATTAGTCTTGAATTGTCTCCATTTTGAGGCTACTGATGACATTATCTTACTCCTTAAAGAATTGGAAGTTTCAAACTCAAAGTTTGACTAAAAAATAAGAGATTGGTCATAAGTAATTAATATTCGAAATCATAATTAATGAGTTAATATATATAAGTTGAGCAAATAAATTACACGAATATCTTGCCAAATCATGTTTTTATCTGCTTCTGTCACATGATCCCACTTAGGTTTTAAAATGGACAACTTTGATCGAGCTAAGACACCCAAATAACTAACAAAATCTTTTCGATTGGGTCCTTTAGCTCTTCTTGTGTGAGGGTCTATTTCAACATGAACTTTACCCTTAGTCAATCGTTTAAGAGCTAGATGTTTCATACGTGTAGCTTCTCGAGTCTTCTTTGATGACTCAGCCATTTCAACTGCAAAATAGAACAATTAATTTTAAACATTGTATTCAAAAAAAATTCATTAAAATGGAACTATTAATTTTAAACATTGTATTCAAAACCTAACCTACTTCTATTGTGGAAGAGTTAAAATGTTCTCCCATATTCCTTCATTATGATCATTACGTGTAGCATGAACTTCATCATTATCAACTTCATCATTCATTGGAGGTATTCGCCTTAACAATGACGAAGTATCTATAAGATTCAGTGCTGACTCATCATGATCATGACCATCATGCTTAACTTTTCCTTGAAGAACAATTGACCATCTCTCATTTGAAGGATCATTGACGTAAAAAACATGTTTTGCTTGGTATGCCATGATAAAAGGATCTTCCTTATAAGAAACCTTGTTAAGATCAACTAGAGTAAATCCCAACTCATCAACATGTACTCCTGTATTGATGTCAACCCATTTGCACTTAAATACAGGTACTCTAAATTTGATAGAATCCACCTCCCAGATTTCTTCAATGATACCATAGTAACTTATAGAAGCCATAACAGGATTATTGTCTTTTGAACTAGAAAAGTGCATTGATTCTACTTCAAGGGTCACACCACTATTTTGCATAGTACTTTTGTCATCTTCCGCCTTTGTATAAAAAGACAACATATTAATGTCATATCCGGTCCATGTTATAACATCAAAGTTCGGTCCTCTAGCTAACCATTTTAAATGCTCAACATCACAATCTTCTTGACTAATTTTTTCTTTAAACCATTTCATAAAAGTCTTGTTATGTTCAATCAACAACCACTTTTCATTTGCCCGAGGATTTGTTGACTTCAACAAGCTTTTATGTGAGTCAATGTAAGGGATAACATCATTAGTATTATTCAATATATAGAAATGTGCCTGGAGGACTTCATGTTGATCTTTTCGAACAACCTTTACACCCCGTGTGCCTTTACCTTCATTTCTTCCTTCATGTCTTGACTTTGGAATGCCAATGACTTCGACATCTGACAAATATTCTGTACAAAACTCAATTGCTTCCTCGGCAATATATCTCTCAATAATAGATGCTTCTGGTCGATAAGGATTCTTCACATACCCTTTCAATATCTTCATATATCGCTCAACTGGGTACATCCATCTTAAAAACACAGGGCCACATATTTTAATCTCCCTTACTAGATGGACTATTAAGTGGACCATGATGTCAAAAAATGAAGGAGGAAAATACATTTCTAGTTGACATAAGATAATGACAGCTTCATTTTCCAAGTCATTTAATGTGTTTGGCTCAATTACTTTTTGATAAATACTATTAAAAAATATGCAAAGACGAGTGATGACTTGTCTTACATTCTTAGGTAAGATGCCACGAATAGCCACTGGGAGAAGTTGTTGCATCAGAACATGGCAGTCATGAGATTTCAAGCCAACAAGTTTCAAATCTTCCATTAATACAAGACTCTTAATATTTGAAGAGTATCCTTGTGGTACTTTCATTTCTCGGAGGCATGCACAAAAACTTTTCTTCTCGACTTTTGACAAAGTATGACATGCTGGAGGAAAATAAGTCCTTTTACCATAAGCTTGTGGTTGTAACTCCAAGCGAAGACCCATCTCAACTAGATCTTTACGAGAATTTACATCATCCTTTGTTTTCCCTTTAATGTTAAGCAATGTCCCAATTATATTATCACAAACATTCTTTTCCACATGCATTACATCAATACAATGCCTGACATCTAATTTGGCCCAATATGGAAGTTGAAAGAATATTGAGTTTTTCTTCCATATGTTTTTCATGATACATTTCTTTAGTATTTTTCCAAATGTGACATTGACTTGACACACTCGCTCATAAACTTCTTCTCCAGTTAAGGGTGGAGGTGCAATTTTATCCTCTTGGCATCCATTGAAAGCCTTTTTCAACCTACGATATAGGTGATTACGTCTTAGAAATTTTTGATGACCAATGTAACATGTCTTCCTGCCATGTTTTAGTTGATGATAACTTGTGTTTTCTTCACATATCGGACAAGCATAATGTCCCTTCACACTATAACCGCTCAAGTTTCCATATGCCGAAAAGTCATTGATTGTGCAAAATAACAAAGCTCGCAGATTGAAATTCTCATTTCCATGTGCATAAAACACCTCCACTCCTTCATCCCACAACAATCTCAAATCTTCTATCAATGGAGTTAGGTAAACATCAATATCATTTCATGGTTGCTTTGGTCCTGATATCATCATGGATAACATCATGTATTTTCTCTTCATAGACAACCAATAAGGCAAGTTGTAAATGATCAACAAAACAGGCCACAAACTATGCTTGCTACTTAAATTACCGTAAGGATTCATCCCATATATTGCAAGACGAAGCCTCAAATTTCTTGGATCACTCCAAACTGTGGATAGAGAGTATTAATTTTCTTCCATTGAGGTGAGTCAGTTGCGTGTCGTAACAATCCATCACTCTTTCTTCCATTTGCATGCCAAACAAGGTTTTTTGCATCATTAAGATTGGCAAATAAACATTTAAATCGTGGTATGATTGGAAGATACCATAACACTTTTGCAGGAGCACCCTTCTTCATGTTATCTTCATCCACGTTATCATCCTTCACTTTGAATCGTGAAACCCCGCATCTTGGACACTTAGTCAATGTTTCAAACTCTTTTCTATATAATATACAATCATTTGGACAGGCATGTATTTTTTGGTACTCCATACCCATCAGACATAGCATCTTCTTTGCCTCATAGTGTCAGGTCGGCAACATATTCCCCTCTAGGAGCATTTCATGCAATAATTCAAGCAATTCAGTGAAACTTCTATCGGTCCACCCATTTCTTGCCTTGATGTTAAATAATTTTAATATTGCTGACAAACGCGTGAATGTTGTACAACCGGGATATAAAGATTTTTCTGAATCATCTTTCAATGAATCATACACTTGTGCGTTTTTAAAATTGTCTTCTCCAATATCATCAATCATATCCTCCATGCGATCTTCATGATATACATTTGACTCTTCAGATTGAGGTATGCTTGAGAGATTTACAACTTCACCATGCTAGGTCCACGTTCTATAACTCTTTAAGAAACCGTCACAAAGGAGATGTTCTCGTATCAGCTCAATTGATTGTCGTCTAAAATTCAAACAATTAACACAAGGGCAATAATATTTTCCATTCACGAGTGTTGCATTTCACTGAGCAAATTGAAGAAACTCTTCAACGCCATTCTCATACACATCAGTGATTCGACTAGCATGCACCCAACTTCGATCCATTACTACACAACATAAAAAGCTTGTTTATACTGGCATTCAATATTCCCCAACTGTCCAAATGAACAGTTGAAGTTTATAAAAATGGTTTTCTTGATGATTGAAAAACATCATTAAATCATTGATTGAAAAATACTTCAACTAATTTCTAAAAACATTGTCGAGGGTCGGACACCTTCGAACTCAACCAACACGTTTAATAATAACCATAAGCACACATTAACAAATATAATCTTAATTAGATATTCAATTAAGATTTAAATTTAATACCAATAAATATAAGAATTAAAATTATATAAAATTTGAAAAAACTAACCGTTATAGCAGATGAAAATTTTTGCCTAGTGTGAGAGTGTTTGAACCTTTAGACCACCAAATGCAAGTAAAACAACACTTACACAGCCTTGAACATCCAATAGAGTGTGGCAGCAACCAATAGCAGCTGCAGCGGCAACGGGCGAGGTGGAAGGAGCGTTGCAGCGCGAAGGCCAGCAACGAGTGCAGCGCGAGGGCCAGCAACGAGTGCGGCGCTCTGACCAAACCTCAACCTCAGAGAAGCGGCAGATGGAGGCGCGACTGGTCTGACTACGGGAGGCGACTAACGGCGGATGGAGCTCCAACAGCGTAGAGAGGGTGGCAGCAACAAGTGGCAGTCGCGGCAGCGGCGTTTTTCACGAATGACGTCGGAGACCCCTCGACGACGCGGTGCTGCGGTGGCGGGAGAGCTGCAGCGCGAGGGCCAGCAAAGCGGTAATGTCCGCGGCGCTCTGACCAAACCCCAACCTCAGAGAAGCGGCGGATGGAGGCGCGATTGGTCTGACTACGGAGGTGACTAACGGCGGACGGAGCTCCAGCAGCGTGGCCGTGCGGTGGAAGTAGAGTTCCAAACCAGAGAAGCGGCGTGGCCGGACGAAGGGTTGCGCGGGCAAGGGTATGCGGTGGTTGAACGAACGACGGTGGCAACGACTGCTTGAACGGCGAGAGGTAGAGGAGCAGTTCGCATTCGCATTACAGTGGTGGAGCGGAGGAGCGGAGCAAATGAAGAAGTAGCACACGCGAAGAAGAAAACGAGAAATGAGGGGGAAAGCAGCAGGTGTAGTGAAATTAATCCGGGTACTACATCGGTTTCCTAGAGAGAACCGATGTAGTAGTGTTTAAAATTTGGTTTTTTGATTTCTTTTCTCGAAAAAAATTAATGTTACATCGGTTTTCTTTATAACCGATGTAATAATAGTCTCAGTATTTTCAAAAATGCCACCTCGCACTGTGCTACATCGGTTTGCGTGTAAATGTTGTAATATCTTGTTGTAATATACCATTTTTGCACTTATGGCACCTCTCTTGCCAACACTACCCCACCTTGATATGTAACAATAAATAATTCCATGCGTTGTGTTTGACGAATTTGTTTCTCATCAGTGGACCAAATGCATAATAAAGCATCGTGAACAAGCTTCCTCTTTAAACTTGGAAGCTGGTGTGTTTCATTCACTTGCTTATCCTTTTGTTCCTGTAAAATGACATCACAAACTGTAGAAGAGAAAACATTGACAAATAAATTTTCCATCATCTCTTTCTCCACTTCCTTTTGTTTTTCTTCATTTTCCCTTCCTTCTACAGTTTTTATTTCTTCTTTCTCTATTCTTTCTTTTTCTATAATCTCATTCAACCTATGTTGATCGTTACTGACTTGTCTTGGTGTCATAAATTTCAACTTCATTTTATGTCCCTCATGCCTCAAAGAAAGGGAACGTTCATCACGACTGAGTATTTTAAGACGAAGCCATGCTTATCCCAAAAGAAGATGGAAAGAGTCCATGGGAGCAATATTACATAATACTTCTTTCACACATTGCCCTATATTGAAATTGATCCATGCTTAACTTGGATGAAAGGTTGTTGGTAACTTTAGTTTCTCCACCAATCTTTGGCTCACAACATTGTTGTCGCTTCCGTAATCAAATGCAAATAAACGTGGGTTGCCTTCGATGAAACACCTTGTATAATACATTTCCATTGTTATTCTAAATCTCGTGAGCTTGGCTCTGAATACAAAGTGATGTGAATCCATAGGGTGGATTCGTTTTATAGATCTATCTAGGTTGGAATGCCAATAAGCAACATGTGTGAGAAATTATTTAAAACAAGAAAATGGAAATAGATAAGAAGATGTAGTTGAAATTGATTGACATCACACTTCCAAGAATGGAAGACAAGCCTTTTAAACACACAAAGGGAAAAAAGAGCTTTGATAAAACTCAAGGGTTCTTCAATCACTCCAGAACTTAGGAGAATCACTCTCACTAAGATAGATGAGATAAAACTAATATTTTCTGAATGAAACCCAACCTGTTTCATTCGCTAAAATGGTTCATCTTATAAAGAAGCTTTAACCACTAGAATTACAAAAGACACATATGTTGAAATTACATCCCACTTAAAAATATTAATGATCCAACCACTTAATGGATTATTGTAACTGAAATTATGGGAACCCAAAAGTCACCAAAAATAAGTCAGCCAAGCATCCTCTTTGTCTCCCAAAGGTTGATGACTAAGTTGCAATTGGGTCATCATTACAACTTGAAATAAAACTAAACTAGAGCCCATTTATTGATTAAACCAAAACATTGGTAAGCCAATTTTACAATGAATTGAACCATATTTAAAAAAATTAATACCTTTAAAAAATAAAAATAAAAATAATTGCAACAAAGTTGTGCATTAGTCCTTCTCCATTTGAGTTATGATGCGATTCATATCATACTGTCCTTCTTTGAGAAGATTCGTCCCGAATCTTAACGTTTTATTTTTCAACTAGTTATAATTTAAGTTTATTGTGATCTTGTGAAGGACTTTATTTTTCCACAACTTGAAACTAATTCTCTTCCTCTAGGATCAAATTCAACTTGATTATATTCATATTTGTTCATTTCTAGTGGTTGCAATATGTGGAGCACCTCTCTTGCCAACACTACCCCCACCTTGATATGAAACAATAAATAATTCCATGCGTTGTGTTTGACAAATTTATTTCTCATCAGTGGACCAAATGCATAATAAAGCATTGTTAACAAGCTTCCTCTTTAAACATGGAAGCTGGTGTGTTTCATTCACTTGCTTATCCTTCTAATCCTGTAAAATGACATCACAAACTGTAGAAGAGAAACCATTGGCAAATAAATTTTCCATCATCTCTTTCTCCACTTCCTTTTGTTTTTCTTCATTTTCCCTTCCTTCTGCAGTTTCTATTTCTTCTTTTTCTATTCTTTCTTTTTCTATTTTCTGCTTCAACCTATGTTGATCGTTACTGACTTGTCTTGGTGTCATAAATTTGAACTTCATTTTATGTCCCTCATGCCTCAAAGAAAGGGAACGTTCATCAAGACTGAGTATTTTAAAACAAAGCCATGCTCTTCCCAAAAGAAGATGGAAAGAGTCCATGGGAGCAATATTACATAATACTTCTTTCACACATTGCCCTATATTGAAATTGATCCATGCTTAATTCGGATGAAAACTTGTTGGTAACTTTAGTTTCTCCACCAATCTTTGGCTCACAACATTGTTGTCGCTTCCATAATCGAATGCAAATTAACATGGTTGCCTTCGATGAAACACCTTGTATAATAAACTTCCATTGTTATTCCAAATCTCGTGAGCTTGGCTCTGAATTCAAAGTGATGTGAATCCATAGGGGTGGATTCGTTTTATGGATCTATGTAGGTTGGAATGCCAATAAGCAAGATAAGTGAGAAATTATTTAAAACGAGAAAATGGAAATAGATAAGAAGATGTAGTTGAAATTGATTGACATCACATATCCAAGAATGGAAGACAAGCCTAAGAATTTAAACACACAAAGGGAAAAAAGAGCTTTGATAAAAACTCAAGATTGTTGAATCACTCCAGAACTTAGGAGAATCACTCTCACTAAGATAGATGAGATAAAACTAATATTTTCTAAATGAAACCCAACTTGTTTCATTGGCTAAAATGGTTCAGCTTATAAAGAAGCTTTAACCACTGGAATTACAAAAGACACATATGTTGAAATTGCATCCCACTTAAAACTATTAATGATCCAACCACTTAATGGCTGATCGTAACTAAAATTATGGGAACCCAAAAGTCACCTGTCAACACCCAATTTCGTCTAGACAAATAATTTGTTTTTAAAATAAAAGTATATATAAAAAATAAAAAAAATAAAAAAAATAAAAAATAAAAAAATAAAATAACAGTAATAATAATAAAAATAAAATAATAAAGTAAAATAAAATAATATATATATATATATATATATATATATATTAAAAAAAATTTTTATATATATAAAAAAAGAGATAAAAAAA
>Ga0209589_1014032_pt1 | contig 10213 bp, 8 predicted proteins | sample CowpeawhiteBW_FD_187525 | JGI IMG/M metagenome (GOLD analysis project Ga0209589, IMG submission 187525) | Root nodule microbial communities of legume samples collected from California USA - Cow pea white BW (SPAdes) (version 2) | ecosystem: Host-associated > Plants > Roots > Nodule | place: USA...
AAGCCTTGTTCCACCACACTCCAATACTCCTTTGATCTCAGTAGATTTTCCATAAGCATCGACCAGTGATCATAATCTCCATCAAATTTGGGAATACAGAGAAAACTGTTACTGTCAGCCATGGTTGAGAATGGTTTACGCTTTCGTTCTCTAAATGTTTAAGTATCAGGCCCCGTGTGAAATGAAGCTCTTGATACCACTGTTATAGACTAAATGAATAAAGATTGCAAGTAGTTGTAAAAGCTTGATTTATTGAACGAATAACTGGGCTATATAAAGCCAATTAGTCTTAACAGAAAAGCTACCCATGATTTAATCAAGGCTACAATCAAGGAAATAACAACTGTAAATAATAAATATCTACTCCTAAATAATAGGAACCAAATTTATTCTGAATAACAAACTCTAACATAGGGCTGGCCCAAGAAGGGGGAACCATACCCTAAGTCTGCCCTAACGCACTCTTCTCTTCTCACTTTCAGAAACAGCCGCCTTACTCTCCTCTCCTCACCAAATCAGTGCTCTGCTAGGTTTGATCTCCAGCCTCCGTCGAGTTCGCTCAAGCTCATTTTGCTCAACGTAAGTTACCCTTCATCTCAGACCATTTCTTTCTTGGCATGATTTTCGTGTTTTCCTGATGTGACCCCAATAAGGCTTATAGCATTGGACCAACGCCTAGGCCCATTCCTTTTAATTCCTTTTAATTTCTTTTATTTTTAATTACATAAAACTTGTCTAATTGGGTTTGTTTTCTACATAAAACATAAATCATGCTTCCTCTATCATTTTCGCTGCACTTGGAGCTTCATGTCTCCACCAGGCTCCATCATAGTGGTATCTAGAGCCATCCAAATCGTGGAGTAGTCACTTGTCTTGGTTTGGTAAGGGTTCTATCCATAGGTTGTTTAGTTTTCCTTGTTTCCTTGTTGTTTCATCTCTTCTCTTCTTCTTCTTCTTTTATTGTTCTTCATCATTCACGGTTCATTTGTTGTGTTTATGTGTTTCTATTGTGTTTCTCCATTGAGTCCATGCAACTATGAGACTACAAGAGTGTTCTACACTCTATTTGTAGATTTCCATACTTGCTATGGTTCACATAATTTACTAGTTTTCCTTTAAAGTTCAGCACTATTTACTTCTTTCTATTGAGTTTCTTGCATTTAAAAATCGGTGAATCTTGCTTGTTTTTCATTTTTCTACCGTTTAAGTTTTGTCTATGGTCTTCTTCTTCACTTTTGCTTCATTTCCACCGTTTATTTCTTTCATTTTGTTGTTTTACTAAGCTTGAAACAGTGCCACCATTTCACAACTACGCAAATGATGCTTACACTATGTGTGTGGATGGTTGGACAGTTTTCTTGCCAAGATTAAACCATTTTCACCGTTAGTTGTGGTACCTGAGGGTCTTGAGATGTTCATCTTTTATTCATGTATGATTTTAGTTCATAGTCATGCTCCAATCCACTGGATTTTCTTTTGAACATCTCCAAAAAAATTTCAGAGAGCAATCTGCTCCAGTTTCTTTGTTTTTCAGAGCGCACACCTTCTGTTTGTTAATTCTCTTGAGTGATACAGTGCCTGTTAATTTTAGTTGTTTGTTGTGCCTAAAAGATAAGACATAAACAAAATTTTTGCAACAAGAATCACTCAAAACCATTGAGATATGAATTCACAATAATTCATCAAAGTCTGGCCAACAATCAGCGTTTTCAGGCTTGTTGTGCCTTTTTTTTTTCACTTTGTTTTCCAGATGCACACTGTTTTTGTTTGATTTAACTGGAACGATCCACTGCACCAATTCACTTGCTACTTTTTGCTGACTTAAAGAACATCTGGACAAAAATTTTAAAAAATATTATGACAAAAAATGTGAAATACAAAAAATATGATAAATCCTCAAAGCTGAGGCAACTGTCAGCATTTTTACTGGTGCAGTATTTTTTCCAGCTTTCTCTGTTTGTGCGTTTTGGTTTGTTTTCAGCTATAATTTTAGTGCTTTTTGTCCATCAATGTCTTGGTCTAAGTGTGTCTCCTTTATTGCTATCAAATGCCTTCAATTTGGAGTGGTGTACACCCTCCCATTGGCATCAATGCATAACGGACTATAGGCCTTCTTACAAGCACTGCATTTTCTGTTTTGTTTTTGTAGATCCATTCTAGTTCCCTTCTAGGATTCTCTTTGTTGTGCTTCCCCCCTTGTGTGTCTTTAATTTTTTTGCTTGTCCATTCGTGGAATTTCAATTCTGTCTTATCACTATAATTTCATTTGGTTTAGCATTTTCTAATTCGCTTTTCTTGTGTTTCTTCTTTCATTTGGCAAGTAATGTTGGTTCCAATGCTTATGGATATGAATTAAGTGTTTGATTTTGATTTGGTTGCTAGCATAGGTAGCATCTTAGGGGGTGGTTGAGGAGTAAATCTCTAAAGGTTGTGCTCATCTTTTTTTACCCCTCCCTTCACCAAATTTGGAGAGTTTGAGCCTTAATTTTCTTGGCATGAGTGTTGAGTACTAACATTTGCCTTGGCATAGTTTTTGTGTATTGTTTTGTTGTATTTTTTTGCAGCTATATTGTGGTCATTTGGTGTCAATTCAAAGCCATTTCAAGAGGTGTTTGCTGCCTCACAAAGTCCCCAATTGGTGCTTACCTTCGGCCATTAACTAAGGCCTCCAAATTCACAAAAATTGGTGCTCTCGGTTGCTCTCTTGGAAGCAAAAATTGGAGTGCTTTGGCTACACATTATTGCATGCAAATTGTTACCACTTTGTAGCTTATTCTTTGCTTTGTAATTTGGACTACTTAGGTGTCTTGGGAAACCACAAGGTGTTCAATCCCATCTCCTAAGTAGAACATTCACCCTCCATTAGAGATTCATTTTTAGTTGTAAGTGTGTTGAAAGTTCTAAGTGATGCTTCAAAGGTGGGATTGCTAGTGTTACTTGAGTTGAGCTCGGAACGTATCCCTTGAGTTGACCTCGTGATAAGGGTTAAGCACATGGCATTCCTCGAGTTGAGCTTGGAATGGCATCCCTCGAGTTGAGCTTGGGATGGCAGATGAACACGAGGAACCCCTGAGTTAAGCTCGGGTTGGCGAGTGTTGTCGGTGTGAGTGTGTTGGTTATGGCCAGTACGGATGGGTTCAGATAGATTTCCCTCCTCAGTATATAACTGACGAGTTTGGTAGTCTTGGGACATTGCAGACTATTTTCGTATTTGGGAGCTCCACCTGGCGTTACAGTGTATGATCCATAGCAATGGTTTCCCGCACGTGCTCTATCAGTTGTGGCTGATAGGTATGGCAGCAAGTCACCTTGAAGTAAAACACTAGAAGAGGTAGATCACGAATAACTTGGTTATGGCCAAGTGATATGGAATCTAATGAGGGATTTCATTTAGTGTGATTACATGAAATATATATATATATATATATATATATATATATATATATATATATATATATATATATAATATATATATATATATAAGTGATTTATATATGTATATAAATATAATTATATGTTTCATTTGTTAAGCTCACCCTATCTGCTTGTGTTTGGCGATGATTGTGTACGTGGTACATGTGAGTAGATGATGTTGTTGCAGGTGGTTCTGGTGAGACTTAGCCACAGAGCGGGGGAAAGCTTGGGAGTTTTGTATTTTTAATTTGAAATAGAATGTAAACTCTTATGAGGGGCTTTTATGCTATTTCCAGTTTACAAATTATGGATTTTGGATTTTTATTTGGAAGTAATAAAATGTTTTAAATTTCCCGTGTTTTTGGGAAATGAGGTATTATTTAATGAAGTTGTTGCTTAATTATTTATTTTATTATTTAAATCGTAATATCCGGTTGGGATGTTACAAGTTTTGAGTTAAAGAAATTAATTTTCACTGCAGCAGTGATTTTATAGGTTTTTCTTCTCTTTCTTCTTCTCTAGTTGAAAGCTTTGTTGCTTTTCTATTTGGTTGGCTGTTGGCACTAATTTGTGAAGTTGATTCAGACTCATTTGTACTCTTGTTGGTCATAATGGAGCTATTTATTTGGTTTGGACGACTCGTAATTTTTACCCTTGTTTTAAGGGGTTTTTCATGTTAAAAATCTTAGTGTCTTTATTTGTGATTGTAGTGATTTATTATTGTTGCTCTTTGATAGTTGCTCCTCATATATTTTTGCAAGTTAGGAAAAATTATATCCACTACATTCTCTGGTACATTTTTTATGTTGTTGTTTTCCCCATTAGAGTGGTATCAAAGCTCTTGGTTGAGCTATATTTACTTGCTTGAATGACGGAGGCAAATGCAAAGATGGTTGCATTGAAATGTTTAAATTATCACTTGTGGAAGGACAAGATGAAAGGCTTGTTGTTTGTGAAGAAATTGCATCTTCCTATATTTGCTACACAGAAGTCGGATTCTATGTCTAATGAAGAATGAGACTTTAAGCACCAACAACTGTGTGGTTTTATTTGGCAATATGTTGAAGATAATGTTTATAATCACATTGCTAATGAGACACATGCTAGAACGTTGTGAGAGCAATTGAGTCTTTGTATGCTTCTAAGTCGGGCAATAATAAACTGTATTTGTTGAATTGCTTGATGAATTTTAGGTGCAAAAAGAATTCTTCAATTTATGATCATTTAAATGAGTGTCAAGGACTCCTAGATCAACTATCAAGAATGGGTATAAAGTTTGATTATGAAGTCTTAGGACTATGGTTACCGAATACTCTACTAGAGTCTTGAGAGATAATTCAGGTTTCAATTACAAACTTTGCCCCAAATGTCATTGTTTCTTTCCAGATGGCAAAGAGCGATGCTCTTAGCGAAGATATGAGAAGGAAGGCACATGTTTTTTCATCTTAGTCTAATATGCTTATCATAGAAATTAGGGGGAGAAGTCAGAAAAGGGAACTAAAAGGTGGTAGAGAGAAAAGTAAGAGCAAGTCCAAGTCAAGATACAAGAATATAGAGTGTCATTAGTGTAATAAAATAGGGCACATTCATAAATATTGTTTTAAGTTGAAAAAGGACAATGCAAGCAAGAAAGACAAGTAGAAAGAGAATGATCGTGGCGGTGATCGTGTCACTACTACTACAGGTGGTGATCTTGTTCTTCTTCGTGACTTTGAGTTTGTTAATCTTGTATCTGATGAGAGCATGTGGATTATTGATAGTGGTGCTACACTGCACGTTACCTAGGAAGGAGTTCTCACATCTTACACTTCTAGTGATTTTAAAGTGTTAAAGATGGGTAATGATGGTGTGTCTAAAGTGATTGGTGTTGGTGATGTTTGTATGCAAACCAACATGGGAATGCAGTTGTTACTTAAAGGAGTCAAACATTCTCCTTATGTCCATTTGAATTTACTCTTTGTGTAGATGCTTGATGATGGTGGTTATGATAGTTACTTTGGTTTTGAAAAGTGGAAACTCGCCAAAGGTAACTTGGTTGTGGCTAGAAGAGAAAAATCAGCCAAACTATATTGGACAAAAGCTTTGGTTGCTAAAGACACTGTGAATGCCATGGATATGGAGGCATCTTTGTCGCACTGGAGGCTTAGTCATATAAGTGAAAAATGATTGAATTGTTTAGCTAAAAAGGATATTCTTCAAGGGTTAAAAAATGCAAAATTGGCGAGATGTTCTCATTGCATGGATGGCAAGCAAACTAAAGTATCCTTCAAGAAGCATCTGACCTCAGAGTTGTTAGAATTGGTGCATTCTAATGTTTGTGGCCTGTTGAACGTAAAGTCATTTAGTGGTGCACTTTACTTTGTTACTTTTATTTATTATTATGCCAAGAAGCTATGGGTCTATGCACTTCAGCGAAAGGCTCAAGTACTTGATAAGTTCAAGGAATTTCATGCCTTGGTTGAGAGGCAATCATGGAAGAAGTTGAAATGTCGTTCTGATAATGGTGGTGAGTATCGTGAACCCTTTAATGCTTATTGCAAATAGCATGTATTGCACATGAGAAGACTCCTCCTAAACTTCTTAGTTGAATGGCTTAGTTGAGAGGATGAACATGACATTACATGAGAAGGTGAAATGTATGCTCCTAGATGCTAAATTACCCAAGCATTTTTTAGGTGAGGCACTATACGACATCGCACGTTACCAATCTCACTCCTACTGTGGTTCTGGACAATGAAGTGCCAAATAAATTTTAGTTTGGCAAGAATGTAAGTTATGATCATTTACATGTCTTCGGTTGCAAGGCATTTGTTCATATTCTAAGGGATGAAAGATCCAAGTTGGATGTGAAGACAAGGCGGTGCATCTTTATTGACTATGGTGAGGATGAATTTGGTTATAGGTTTTATGATCCTGTTGAGAATAAGCTTGTTAGAAGAAGCTTGTTAGAAGTTGTGATGTATAATTCATGGAAGACTAGACCATCGAAGACATTAATAAGGTGGAGAAGACCACACCCGAAAAAGATAGTAATCTCACTTATAGGAAATTTGAAGCTTGGTGTGAGATCGCCAGTTTGGCAATTATCTCCACATAGTTGTGAGGGGGAGATTTGTTGGGTATTGGGCTCCTTTCCTATGTGGAGAAAAGGTTCAAAACTTGAGAAGCTCATGTCTCACTTAACTTAGTGGAGAGGGGGCTGCAAAAGAAAAAGAGAGGCAGAACAATAAAGTCATAATTCACTGAAAATCCTAGCACATTGAGAGAAATGTAGAGGAAAAGATATGTTCACGTTTATCATTGAGCTGCCACCGTAAAATCGGCACTGCTGATTTGTTCACCGTTGGATTGTGTTAAACATTTTACAGCAGTTTTGGAACACATTGTTCTTTATTCTGACCGGTCAGATTGACGATACGAAGTCTAAGTTAGGAGAAATTAATTTTGCACTACAAAAGTGATTTTATAGGTTTTTCTTCTCTTTGTTCTTCTCTAGTTGAAAGCTTTGTTGTTCTTCTATTTGGTTGGGTGTTGGCACTAATTTGTACAATTGATTGAGACTCATTTGTACTCTTGTTGGTCATAATTAGGGATGGCAATTAGGGTCTGGCCCACGGCCCGGCCTATAGACCCGCAGAAAAAACGCGGAGGAGGCCAAAGTAGTGAGCCTGCAGGCCCGCGCGGGCCAAGCCCGCATAGGCCCACGACCCGCTCGGGCTGGCCCGTGGCCCGCACGGGCTGGCCCGCAAGCCCACATAAAATTAAAAAAAAAAAAACTTGCACTTGTGTATATTAATTACTTCTTTTATGGACTCTTGCATTAATGTTTCAAATTCTTGTATAACTGGAAAAAGACAAGTATTATGTAAGTTTTAATGTGCTAAAATTTAAAGAATACATTGTGTATGTCATAGTATGAATACGATGAAAATGTTGAATTATCAATTTATCATCTAATTCCCCAAAGTCTTTACTTAATTTTGTGAATTTCTTAAAGTTTCCCAATTTTTAAATATTGAAAGTTTTATCATAAAAATTTTAAAAAATTTTAAAAAAAAAAGCGAGGCGGCCCGCGGGCCCGCGGGCCAAGAAGTATGCGGGGCGGGCCAGTGTTTTCAGCCCGCATAAAGTATGTGGGGCGGGGCAGGCCAGCCCGCGTTGTGCAGGCCTTATGCGGGCTGGGCCTAAACGGGTCGGGCCAGCCCGCATTGCCACCCCTAGTCATAATGGAGCTATTTATTTGGCCTAGACGACTCGTGATTTTTACCCTTACTTTGAAGGGTTTTCACATTAAAAATTTTGGTATCTTTATTTGTGACTACGGTGATTTATTATTGTAGTTCTTTGATAGTTGCTCCTCATAAATTCTTGCAAGTTAGGAAAAATTATATTCAATGCATCCTCTCATATATTGTTTGTGTCGTTATTTTCTCCATTAGTTTCATATTTAAACATCCTATTTGTTTCATTTTAATAAGGCAGTAGTTATTTAATGTATTTTGAACAAAATGTTAAAAAAAAATCTTTTACATTTCACTAAAATGTTTTTGTCCAATGAGTTGTTGCCATCGGAACTTAAAATTTGTAAATGTAAAACATACGTTCAATTACTTGTATCTTAAAAAGAAAACACTAATGGTACTTGTAAAATATTTAAGAACCTTCAATCCTTCGACGATTGGTGCAATTGGAAATTGTTACCCGTTTCTAAAGCCGTCAATTCTGCCATCAATATAGAGATCCTTTTCTCATCGAAAGTTGAAATACATACAGAATTTAATGAAGAAACATGAATTTGAATGAAAAAACTTTAGTTGTACTGAAGGATCTTAAATAATAAAACATTTATCAACTTTAGTCCGAGGAGTTGAACGTTTGCTAAGAGTGTTGATATATCCTCATGAGGTTTTTTTTCTATATCTTCTTAATTTCAACCTGCACCCAACATTTTTAAATATAAAAGATTATATTCTAAATTATATATTTTAAAATATAAAATAAAAGTTACATTTTAAATTATGTATTTTAAAATATAAAATTTACATCTTAAATTATATATTGAAATACAAAAATTTATGAAAATACAAAAATAAATTTATGGTAATACAACAAGAATTTTGTTAGAGATTAAAGAACGTGACATAATAGCGGTTTTGAACGATTGACTATTATGCCGACAATACTACATTTGAGGGATGTGAGAAGTCAATCAAAAGTGAAATTCCAAAATAATCAAAACTATGGAAGTTTCCTCCTGTCTCCATATAAAAATAATCTTATTTTTTATTTTTTCTAATAATAATATAATTCATAAGTCAAAAATATAATTTTTAGATTATAGTTGGACCGAGTAAAACTTAATAGGATGCGGATGTTACTTCCTGCATCCCATCAATTTTCTTCTTAACCTCCTCCACAGCTTCTGGGAAAATAATTTCAGAATGATTGTCTTCGGAAAAAATGAGTCTTTCGTAAAAATCTTTCTTGAAGTGATTTAAAGCGTTTCGGCCATAGACGTAATTAAAAGAAACGTTATACACAAATAGTATATCAGCACAGTTCTGGAATCTTAAACACAACCCCTACAATTATAGACACACACCACGATGCCAAAAGTAAACCCGTGAAAAAGTCTAACAGATAAGAATCAAAAGACGGACAGGTACATGAGTCATAGCCCTAAAGACCAGTCCAGGTGGACTAAGCAGCGGGATCATCTCTCCTCTGTTGACCACGAGTATCTCTCGCATCTGCTCCCATCAATAAATTGATGATCATCGCAAGAGTAGAAAAATAACATACAAGGCATTCAAACAAGAAAAGGATAAACTAGAGCCAAAAGATTTCATCAATGCAATCAGATATACTTTCACAGTCCAATATACATAAATCACCCAAGCATGTTATGACCTTCCAAAACAATACACTAAGACTCAACTTGACATATCCGGATACATATAACCTGGTCGGATTCAGCGGATACTTGCACTTGTGGTGGATATCTCTGCTCACCCCCAAGTTGCTCACCCCCAAGCTATGTGTTACAAGTGTTATAATGAATCAATTCCCTCGCACCCCCGAGCTGCTCACCCCTGAGCTATGTGTTACAAGTGTTATAATGAATCAATTCCCTCGCACACAAGGTTAGCCCTTAATGAGTTTCAGGCCTCCTACTACTCTCACCACAAGAGTCAGTCCGCTCTAAGTGAGACTAACTGACTCCTTAGAGTGTCAGGATGCAATCCTTACCTTGAATCCTTACCAAGTTATATAGATGGGGCACCAATATGGACACCCACTAACAGGGGCTATGGAATTACGTCCCGATCATTGAAGCACGACCCTGAAATCCCACCTAGAGATTTCCAAGGAATTAGGTACTGAGACGGACCAAGCATACCAGACCAATCAAGAAAGATTTATCACACATATACATATACATCACATACCAGCTTTTAATAATTCACCTTTCTCATTTCTTTCCTAGTGGTTCCATACCCATCCTTTATTCTCAACCCATAGTTGTGAAATTCCATCTCATGTCAATACCATGCCACTTTAGTACCAACCTAAACCTAACCCACAAAACCAGAGTTCAAACTCTGTAAGAGATTCGAATCTCACGTGTTCCAATAACCAATTTTACCAATCAGATATAATTACGTCCCCGTGGGTATTGCCCGAACCCGTCTCCGTTTTGACGGGGAATCCCCGCATTGACTGGGTATGGGTATGGGTATGGGGAATCCCCGACTTTTTCAGTTGGGTATGGGGATGGGTATGGGGATGTACATATACC
>Ga0209589_1014037_pt1 | contig 10211 bp, 8 predicted proteins | sample CowpeawhiteBW_FD_187525 | JGI IMG/M metagenome (GOLD analysis project Ga0209589, IMG submission 187525) | Root nodule microbial communities of legume samples collected from California USA - Cow pea white BW (SPAdes) (version 2) | ecosystem: Host-associated > Plants > Roots > Nodule | place: USA...
TGGACGTGTGCGTGGTGCTGGATCAGGAGTCGGCATACGCCAATTTTTTGGTTCCTCCTCTCGTCAGTCTTCATGCAGTCATGGTGCTGATTATGAACAAAGACTAAAGGAAATGATCACGGCGCAGGTGAGAGAAGAACTAATGCGCCAATTTGAGCATTATGGCATTCGTTCGCTAGTGGATCATCCGCCAGAACTAGACCCATTTGTGCCTCCCACTGATAAATTTGTTTTCTATAAGTTATGAATTGAATAAATGATATTTAATAAAGTAATTGAATAACATTAATAAATCGTTGACTCTAATAGGTAGAAGCGGAAAGGGGAGTTGTTCAGCTCCACCCGAGGATGACATGGATGACACTCATCCATGTCAGCTATATATTTGGGATGGTACAAAGAAGACACTAGTGGTTCGTGGAAAAGTATTTGAGGCAGCCACAGTGCTTCATAGCATTGAGTTATCAGAGGATGAGGTTAAGGTCACGGTAGAGGAGGTTCTCATGCCGTATGCTTTAGTTCCTGTGCCAACAGATGAGGTGTATACTGTGGCACATGCATTCCAGTGTTTCCTCGCCTGGCCTAGAGATTTGGTTGATACTAACCCCCTGGTACAGACTCTTAAACCCACAAATATACTACATTTTTAAGTTTACATGTTTATTATATTCAAACTTAAATTATATTCAATTTTAACTGAAATTGCATCAATATAGGAAAAACCTCAATCAAAGAAGATTCTTCTCTCTTGCAGAAATCATAGCTGATAAGCCGATGCAGGTTCCTTGGGATGCTAACATTTTTGGGAGAGATCTTGACATCCTGCTTTACTTGCATTCCTAAGATGTCTTGGAGCTTGCACGGGGACAAGAGGAACTCAATATTACCATTATTCAGTTATGGATGATGTAAGTCTTTTAGTCGTTATATATAGTTATTTGATATATTTATCTATTTACTTATATCAAATCAATTTTTGGTTTAGGTATATGTCTGGTGTCACTGAAACTATGGGGCTGAATGATCTATATGGGTTTATAGACCCCCAACTCACCCATGAAGGCAGCAAGTTTGATGACATCCAAGCATATGTTTCCTTTTTATAGACCCCCAACTCACCCATTTGCAATATTTCCTTTTTATATACTAACTTAACTTAATCTATTATTTTGTAGACATTTAAGAGTCTTGTAGCAATTCCCGCAAAGTCCATCAAGTTTGGTAGGATAGCATGTGCCAAATATATAATTGAAATGTACAATACTATTGATTAGGACATCTATCTTGATTGTACATGATTTGTAATTGTCTTTTAAATGAATTTGAATTGTGGATGCATTATAAAATATCTTGTTATGCCCTATTCTGGTCTGTGCTGGGTGTTGAATAAAATTTGCAGGTTTTAAATGTGGGAATAACACTAAAACATAAATCGCATTAAAAAAAACAACATATTAGGCCTCGGTTCATACCAGAACCGAGGCAAAAAGGTGAAATATGGCCTCGGGTAATACTCCAACCGAGGCCAAAAAAGTGACATATGGCCTCGGGTAATTCTCCAACCGAGGCCTAAAAGTGACATATGGCCTCGGGTACCAGTCCAACCGAGGCCAAAACGTGAGCGAATTTTTTAAAAATGTAAAAACTGAGCACATATGGCTTCGGTTAAGCCAGAAAACCGAGGCAGAAGAGGGTTTCTATGGCCTCGGGTGCCGGGGAACCGAGGCAGAAGAGGGGCTCTATGGCCTCGGGTTGCGACCGAGGCCAAAGGCTATCCTCCTTTGGCCTCGCCCCAATATGCCTAGGTCCGGCAACCGGTGCAGAATATGAAAAATAACTGCTACCAAAAGGCCTTCCTGCACTGGTGAAAGGTGGCCCAATTACAATGGCCGAAATCCACATGTAAACAAATGTTCATCTAGATTTTAATATCTTTTTGATGAGTGCATATTTTTGCCCTCATTCAATGTTTAATTCTGGGTATTTAATTGAATTTGTATGCTTAAAGAGTGATTGAATTAACAATTTTGATAATTAGGCTATTTGAACTTGTGTGATAAAAATGTCTTAAAAAGTGATTTTTAGCTGCATAAATTATTTTTGGATATTTTAACGTTTGTTGATGCAGCTGAAGTTAAGATTATGCTCATTCAAGGTGGGAAAATAAATTGATTAAAGTTACAAACTACTTTTAAATAAGGCTGAAATTAGCAAGTTTTGGAAAAATCACTTCTGCACCCCTAGTTTTTACTTATACACTCCCTTCTTTCTAAATGGGTCTCTCCTAAAACCTATTCTACACCTCCTAATATGTCTATTTACACCCCTCCTACCACTTAATCCTCAACTTTCAAATTAGGCCAACCATATGCTGACACGTGGCATTAATCCTTGCAAGCACATATGCACCAATTAGACACTGCCACGTCATCATCTCCTCCATCTCTCACATGAAACCCTAACCCTAATTTTCTCCTCTCCTTCCATCACCATGGAAGTCGCCACCCTTGTCGGCAGCAAGTTTTCAGCCACCATCGTGCCCAAGTCTACACATCCGTGCAGCTGCCAAGGGAGGGAGAAACATGGAGGCAGAAACTCTAATTCTGGAGAGATAGTCTCTACGCCACGTGTCATCCTATCATTGCACAGTCAAAGTGGTCAAAGCTGGTCAAATATTCAAATCTGGTCAAAGACTGGTCAAACAAGAGGGGTTGAAGTGCAAATATTGATATTTTTGGATGTCTTTGCAAATTTGAACTACAGGATTAAAAATGGCTTATTGAGAAAATTAATGCAAATATTATTTGTTAATAATTTATCAGATATCTTTAAATAATTAATTTATTTAATTATATCATAAATTATTAACCAACTATATTTGTCAAATAGTTTATATCTCTCCAAATATCTTTGAATATTTATCTTTATCTTTATTTTAAAAGATATTTGAGAGGTTTTAGCAACAGAAAAGCTCAGTCCAATTCCTATATAAAGACACCAAGGGAGAAGCATAAAGGACAAGCTCGGGACTTTGGAGTTTTGGAACCCTTAGGGGGGCCTAATTTCGTTTCCTTTCTCTATCTCCATTCTTTTATCTTTATTTTGCATTCATGGAGTTCTAAACATTCTTGGGTTGATTCCATTGTAATTTCATTATGGATTTTGAGGTTACAATGAATTAATTTCTTTATTCTTTTTATTATTGTTGAGGTTTTAATTCATCTATGTCTTTTATCTTTGAATCACGTAAAAAGTAATGATTTTAATTCAATCTATTTTCTTTACTATTGTTTATATCTTATTTTATCTTTTTATCTTTATCCCTCATATTTTTATAATTTTTTTTGACTAACTCTTGTATAGTTTTATAAGAACTAATTTGTTAAAAATCAATTCCGTGTTCGTTGGGATACGACTTAGGGTTACTTTACCTTTTATGTTTTCTTGACTACTATATTAGCAATACTGACGTTGCTATAGTTTAGTAGTATTAATTTGATCGCGTCAACGATAACGTTATCACTTTCTTAGCGCATTTGAAAAGTAGCTTGATTCCATTGGGCCTTGAAGGATCTTGACCATCACTAGTATTTTGAATCTTCTTAAGCTCTCCTTTAGTGATTAGGCCTTTATTTGGGCTTGGACCTTGTTTTGGTATTGGGCCTTGAAATGGGCTTGGGCTAGACCCATGACTTTTGTTGAGTTTGTGTTGGCTCTTCAAAAAATTGAGTGATTCATGATCATTACGAATAATATACTCCTTAGAAACAAGGTAATGTTCCCAAGTATGAAAAGCTCTCACAAGTGCATAAAGCTCTTTGTCATAGGTGAGATAATTATGAGAAGGCCCATTTAATTTTTCACTGAAATAAGCAATGGGGTGGACTTCTTGTAATAACACAACACCTACGCCAACTCCCAAAGCATAACATTCTAGCTCAAAAGTTTTCTCAAAATTTGGAAGGGCTAGAATAAAAGCTTGCGTGAGCTTAGCTTTGATCTCATAAAAAACATGTTGTTGTCTTTCACCCCACACAAAAGAAACATCTTTCTTGACAAGTTCGTTTAAGGGTGAAGCAAGAGTTAAGAAGTTAGGTACGAACCTTCTATAAAAGCTGGCAAGGCCATGAAAACTACGAATTTCCCTAACATTCTTAGGAATAAGCCATTGTTGGACCCCATTTTTGTTGACTACAAAACCTAGGAAGACTACACTATCTACACAAAAAGTGCATTTGTCTATGTTTGCAAAAAGTTGATTGACTCTAAGAATAGAAAGAACATCGCTAAGGTGACCTACGTGACCACTAAGAATTTTACTATACACAGAGATATCATCAAAATAAACTATAATAAACTTACCAATACAATCCCTCAAGACATGATTCATTACGTGCATGAAAGTACTTGGATGGGATGTCTATACTTGATGGTCATGTTGTTGATGGCTATACCATCACAACACATACGCCATTTGCTATCTTTTTTGGGAATCAACAACACCGGAACAACACAAGGACTTAAACTCTTTTGTACCCAACCCTTATCCAAGAGTTCTTGTACTTGAGACTTTATCTCCTTTGTTTCTATTAGATTTTTCCTATAGGTAGGTCTATTGGGAAAACTAGTCCCAAACACAAAATCAATTTGGTGCTCAATTCCCCTAATAGGTGGAAGCCCACAAGGTCCATCCTTAGGAAAGAGATCATCAATTTCTTGAAGAGAAACAATTGGAGGAGGTGGATTCTTAGGTGAACTTAAATGTCAAGTGATAGATGCTTGATATAAGAGAAGATAGGAAGGTTGTTCTTCATGAAGTATATTTAGTAAAGACTTTTGCGTTAAAAGTACTTCATGAGGAATGACCATAAGAACTTGAAACATTAGGATCCTCTACCTCACTCTTAGCAATCAAAGAAGAGTTCTTGGATTTGTCTTCATCTCTCCAAGCTCACATTTAAGCTTGGTCCTTGGTAACTTGAGTACGAGTAAGAGGATGAAGAACAAATTTCTTAGCATGGTGTAGGAGAGTCATCTCATTGGTATGACCATTGTGGCTGGTTTTTTGGTCAAATTTCCATAGTCTTCCCAAGAGAATATGACAAGCTTCCATTGGAATTACATCACATAAAACTTTATCTTTGTATTTTCTAATGGATAACTTAATGTCCAGTTGATGCTTACCTATAATATCCTCATCTTCATTAAGCCAATGAAGTTTATAAGGTTTGGGATGAGGTATTAAAGCTAAGTTTAACTTCTCAACCAACCTTGTGCTACAACAATTGTAACACGACCCACTATGAATGATAAAAGAACATGTATTTTTTCAAAACATCACACCTAGTATGGAAAATGTTTTCTCTTTGATCATTGAGAGGAGCACTTTGTTGATTATTGAGAAGTCTCCTAATCATGACAAGGCGACCTTTATTAGGAAAAGCATCTTCTTTGGAAGGGCCTTGTGAATGAGAACTCTTGGAGTCACTTGAAGAAGAAGACTCCTCTTGGCTATTCTAGATGTCATTGCCCTTTAACACAATAGTTCTTTTTGTTGGGCACTGGTCAGCAACATGACCTCAGCCGAAACACTTAAAACACTTGATTTCACTACCTTTTTTGGTAGAGGTCTCTCCGTTCTCATTTACCTTTGCCAGATTCTTAGAAGTAGACTCAATCTTTTGAAAAATCCTTTTTAAAATCCCTTTATGACTCATTTTTGGGATAAGAGATAGAAGAATCCTTGTGAGAATGTCTTCTTAAATGTTGTTGCTCAACCTTAATGCTTATGGCACAAGTGAGACCACTCAATAATCTAGCAACGGTAAGGTCCTCATCTTCTTCTATCCCAGCTCTCAAAATATACAACTCCATCTTTTGTCTATCTTCTTCAATTGTCATAGACCTTTGTTGGAGCCTTTGGAGGTTATCCATGAGCAATCTTTTGTAATAAGATGGGACATGGCGTGCATGAAGGGATTCTGTAAGATCAAACCAATATTCAATTTCAGGAAGCCCTTTTCTCATTCTTTGTAGGACCAAGGAAATCCACCAATTCAAAGCATGCCCTTGAAAGCTAAGGGTAGGTAAGGAGACACACTTTTCTTCTTCTACAACATGACTTTCGAAAAGTTGTTCAACTTTGGCAACCCAATCAAGAAATGCCTGTACATTATCTCTACCATGAAAGTGAGGAAAATATATTTTAACTCCCTCAAGATGAGGAGGAATGCACCTTTGCCTTCTCACATGAGGCGATTGTCTATAATGCTGGCGCTCATCATCCTCTTCCTCCTCCTCATTATCAAAATCATGCCTATTAGAGGCATGTGCAGGCCTAAGAGAGGCACGGTGGGGACGTGTGGGTCTAAGTTGATTAGCAATGACTTGAAGGTTGGCTTGCATGTCAGCCATTTGAGCTCTTATGTCCTTAACCTCTTGAGAAAGATGAGTAAGGACTTGAGGATTAATTTCAACCTCTTCTTCCAGTGTGGGAGGGAGGCCATGATTATCAGTTTCATCTCTTTGAAATTGGGTACTTGAACGAGTAACCCTTTTTGTGCTCATGGTGATTGAATGCCTTATGAACTTTCACAAAAGAGTGAAGCAAGAGGACTTGCAGAAGTGTACCTCCAGGTTAGCGAGGTGAGTCTCATGGACTTCTTAAGTACCAAGGCTAATCCTTGCCAAGGTGACACTTGCAAAAGTACTCAAATGTTCACACAAATGTGTAAGTAATAAGTATAGAGAATCACTTGAGACAAAGCACACACAAGCAAAGAAAAAGACACTAAACAGACCCCTAGATGGTAAGACTTTAGAGACTTTGGTCTCTTAAATCAAGCCACTAACATGTAAAGCAATAAATCTAGGCTATGCGGCTTATTGGTAAGGTGAGAAAGCACTTAGAACTTTTAACACACTCACCACTACAAGCGGTGCACTAATGGAGATTTGAAGGTTCTAATTAGGAGACCAGATTGAACACCTTTGGTTCCCCAAGACACCTAATTAGTCCATAATTACAAGAGTAAACTTAAACAAGATTGGTGTAAGAATTATGCTTATGTGTTTTTATTGTTTGGAAGGCATTTGCAGGGTTTAGTAGAACCATATATGTAGTAAGGTATGATAGGAAATGATATGATGAAATTGCATGGTGATTTGAGGTATGTTTGATCATGTGATGAGTTATGGTATGCATATGTATACATATGTGAGGGAACAATATAAATTCATTGGCAATCTTAAAGCCAAGATGGTTCTTTTACCTAGAGGGCTTTGTCGAGTCAGGGTAAAAGGGTTTCGTTTCGCTATAAGTCTTTGGCATGAGTTTAGCAAGAGTGCTCCTACCTAAGGCTTTGTCCAGTGAGTGGAGTTGTTGCTTGTAAGTCTATGGAAAGCAAGGGAAGAGACTTTTCCAAGATGCGTTTTTGTGCAGGAAAGGTAGAGTGGTTGGTTGTAAGAGCATGTATTACCGTTTGATATTACTTGGTGGTAATATACTAATGATTACATTTTATGGTTTTGAGAACATGTGATAGTTGATATCTTGAATGAGTTATGTTATATTGTGGTAATGCTAGGTGAGTTGTATGTTGATATACATGGTTATGTGATGTGTTACATGGTTAGCTCACCCTTGCATGTTTGTGGTTGTGGTTTCCACTTATAACTTGTGTTATACAGGAGCAAATGTTGATGCATATATAGTTGGAGAAGCTTGGCTATGAGGAGCTTGTAAGGAAGCTTTTCGGAGTTTTTGAGACATTTCAAAATGTTCCTTTGAATAAAATGTAATAGATTAGTTGTTTTGAGTTTTGAACTTGGAAGAAATTGGTATTAAGTTTTCTCGTTATGGCATAATTCAGTTTGGTTATTCTGATGAAGGTTCATTTGAATAATAAAATTTCATCTGGATGAAATTTTTGGACCGTGGACTTTTGAAATAAAATAATTATGTGAAGTTTATATTTAATAGGATGGTATAAGAGTTTTATGATTGGAAGTTTTTAAAAAAAGAATTAACACGTGACATCTCGAAAGGGGTGTTATAGTCACCACATATGACGAAGTGTTGTTACACAACTCACCAAAATTTTAACGTTGTTTCATTTCAGGGACTAAATCCACTTATTTCTAGAGTTGGGGGATTAAATTGGCTCAAAGTTTAGAAGAGGGACTAAATCTAATTTTATGTGAAAGTAAAGGGACTGTTTGACTCTCTAGTTGCAATAAGTGTAACAAAACCTAATTTCACCCTTTTAACGCGGTAAAGTGGTCAACTAGTGTATTAATCCAAAGAAATAGCCAAAAAATAGAATGTACTCAATGTATGAGAACCTGAAGTAGTGCAAAATAGTAGGAAAAAATGAATAAATGAACCAAAAACGCTCCCAACTGTTATTCTAATGCATGAAAATGGTATCAGAACATGTGTAATGTGTATCTAGATGTTAAGTAGCCGGTTCTAAACTTAAAATGTAACTAAAACAATGTAGAATAGTGCAAGTGAAAATTTCTCAACAAAATGTGTAACACCCCTTTCGAGTTGCCACTGTAATTTTGTAATCACCAAAATTCCAAAATATAAAATTCTGATACCATTCTATTAAATAGGAAATTCCACAATCTTTTTTTCTTTCAAAAGACACTTTCCAAAATTTTCATTCAAATAAAACTCTATTCTTTGAAATAAAAAAATATTAAAACCAAACCAACAAAGTATAAGTTATCAAACGAAAACTTTTTAGAAAACCAAACTCCAAAGTAGTCAACTTTTACATCTTATTTCCAACAAAATAAAAATCTTTCCAAGATTTTTGAAAGCTTTTCCCCACGGACCTCTTCACTACTATGCACCTCTGTATTAGCATCTACATCAACATCTGCTCCCTATACCACATAAGTTATACGATCATTGCACAAGCACAAAGAATACACAAAAGCAAGGGTAAACTAACCTAATAAACATCACAAATGATATTAATTATATCACATTCTCACCCATGCCATCCAAGATATCAACCAATCACATGTCATTATCAAATCATATTACCATCCAGTAATATTAAGCAATATGTCATTCTCTCATAACCAACCAATCTACCTTCCATGCGCAACAACACTTCAGGGAAAGGGCCTTTCCCCTGCTTTCCATAGAATTACAACCAACAACTTTACCGCTCAACAAAGTCTTGGGTAAGAACAACATGTTACCAATCAACTATCAAAATTTTAGCTCAATCAAACAGTTAACGAATTGAGAAACTTAATTTTACCAAAACTAGATAGACTAGAAAAATACACACTCACCATAATAAGAAAAAGAGCACCATTCAATAGTTCATGACACATTTCTTAAACTACAAACCTCCAAATACGGATAACAATTGTCAAACTAAAGAACAACAATTTACCGATCAACTATTAAAATTTAAGCTCAAACCAATAGTTAACAAATCGAGAAACTAAATTTTATCAAAACTTGTGCAGACTAGAAAAATACACACTCGTCTAAATATGAAAAACAACGTGAAAATGTCATATTTTATGCATAAAGTACCTATTCAAAACATGCACAAAATGAACTAGCAACCATCCCATATAATTTCTATTAACTTGAAATCATACACGCATCCTTCAAACTCTTATACTAACATCATCATGCTCAAACATACACATCTTGTATCAACTACCCTCTCCATGGGGATCCTCCCTACATTTCCTGATTCCTCCCTATAACTATTATTCGCCCGACTACTCCCGCTCCCCCCAGACCTCTCACTACTCGAACTCAACAAGGAAACCCTATCACTACTACTAGACATACCTAATTCTTTTTAGGATGACGGAGGAGATAAAGAAGATATCAGACAGCTCTAACGCACACGAAGTAACTAATCTCAGATTTTTCTCAAATGAAGCTGATGGACGTCCTTGGAGTAGGAGAGGGAGGAAATCCATGGAGAATGTTGAGAAGAAGATGAAGTGCAGCAGAATTTGGAGAATTAGAGAAAGGTTGCTCTCGGAAATGGAGAATTTGGTGAAGATGAAGAGTAGAAGTGGAGCTATGGTATGGAAGATGGCTAGAGGAGATGAAGGAGAAGGTTAGCCATGTGTGCTCTCAAATTAATAGAAGTGTGGAGTGATCTCAAACACTAGCATCTATTAGCAATTCAAGAGTAACCATTACAATATTTGAGTGGCTC
>Ga0209589_1014042_pt1 | contig 10202 bp, 12 predicted proteins | sample CowpeawhiteBW_FD_187525 | JGI IMG/M metagenome (GOLD analysis project Ga0209589, IMG submission 187525) | Root nodule microbial communities of legume samples collected from California USA - Cow pea white BW (SPAdes) (version 2) | ecosystem: Host-associated > Plants > Roots > Nodule | place: USA...
CTTATTAAGAGTTCAAGGAATTGACTCTTAATAAGGAAATTTAGGCTCAATCCATTAAGGAATTAGGGTTTGAGTAAAATTGTGGGTTGGCATTAGCATATTAATGTAGAGGATGTCAAATTGTAGTCCCATGAGAGCATAGTTGGTGAATTCTAAGCCCAACAATATCAATTCATATCATTTCTAATCTTTTCCATTCACTAAGTGCCTTTAACTTCCAAAGTTCAATTTTAATCATTTATGCAAAATTTAATTTCATACATGAAACTCAAAATATAGATTCATTATTTAGTTTAAATTAGTCACTAATTACACAAGTATTTAGTATGCACGAGTCTCTTGGGAAACGATATCTCGGTCTTACCGGTTACTACTTGCGCGACCTGGTACACTTGCTGGAGTCTTAACACCATCTGCCTTATATTTAGTTTTAAAGACCCACTTTGAGTCTCTGATGTTATTCTACCCTTGAAATGGTACCAAAGTCCAAGTGTGATTAGTTGTTAGAGCTTTAAATTCTACATCCATGACTGCTTTCCATTTTGGATTGAGTAGAGCTTCATTAACATTTACCAGTTCCTTGTCTTCTATGTCTATTTTTGACAGACCTATATAGGGCAGTTTTGGCTTGTAGATCCCTGTCTTGCTTTTGGTTTGTATCCAGTGTGTGTTGTTCTGTTGAGTCTGTTGGTTATTTTCTTTTGGTGTATCTTTTGGTGTGTCGTTTACATGTGAGGTTGCCCCATCTGCATGAATTGAGATATCATTGAGTGTTGGTTGATCATCATTGACAGCTAGTCACTGAGAGTTGGTTGCTCTTCATTAGCAACTAAGTCACCTTCTTGATGATTCACCTCCCTGTGAATTGATTCAACTGTGTGGCTTGTAGTGGTACCTATAGGACAAGAAGGACAAACAATATGAATTGTTCTAGTTTGTGTTTTTAATGAATTTATAGTGTCAAGAAAGCCATCATGGAAAGGAAAGAGATTCTCATTAAAGACCACATATCTTTAGATAAAAATTCTGCCATGAAATTTGAGGCACTTATTACCCTTGTGAGATTTTTTGCATCTAAAGAATAACAGGCACAACCAAATGACTTTAGAGCATCATAGTTAGGTTTCTTTCCAAATAACAATGAAAATGGACTTTCATTTGGGTTAACTAATGAAGGCAATTTGTTGATGAGATAAGCTAAAGTAAAGAAAGCACTCCACCATTAGTTTAAAGACATTTTAGCCTATGCCAAAAGTGTGAGCCCTAGTTCAGTCATGTGTTTGTATTTCCTTTTAGCTCTACCATTTTGTTGACGTATACGGGTAAGACATTTTAAATTGAATTCCCGATTCAATGGCTATTTTCTGGACAAGTTTAAACTCACTTCCACTGTCACACTAGAGAGCTTTTATCTTCTTGTTAAATTGGTTTTCAACCAGGCTTTTGAATTGAGTGGAAACATGTATTGTTTCTGATTTTTGTTTTAAATGAAAAATTAAAATGAACCTGTTGTAATCATCAATGAAAAGAACATAGTACTTAAAATTAGAGGGAGATAAAACTGGGGCAGGTCCCCATACATTACTGTGAATCAATCCTAAAGGTTCTTTAGCATGAGAGGAAAAGGATTTAAATGGTAACAAATGAAGTTTTTCAAATTGGCAAGCTTCACAAAATGAAAATTGATAACATGATGATGTCTTGACATCGCAAATCTTCAGCATCTTTTATGACTTTATTGTTGGGCTATCCAAGTTTTCGATGTCAATTCTCCTTTAGCGATTTGTGGACACATGGATCTTTATTGATTCGAGAGTTGATACTTGAAAGTTGGTATAATCCATCTCTAAGTTTCCCTCTTAGTAGTATTTTCCCTATTAGTTTGTTCTTCACATAATAGTAGTTTGCATCAAATTTAACAAGGGTATTATTATCGACAGTTAGCTTAGATATACTCAATATTTTTTTTGTTATTTTTGGAACATATAGAACATTATGCAAGTTGATGTTATTCATATTAGTTGTGCTTGAGGCCAATTTTTTAATCTTTCACCATTTCTAACTAAGAGAGAAGAAGTCATACCATTGTTTTCATGAGATCTTGAAGTTTCTCATTTTGATGGGTCACATGATTGTTAGCTCCACTATCAAAGTACCATTCATAGCCCTAATTGTGGAGGGGGAGGCTATGAAAGCACTATGATTTTCTCTCTTGTTATTTTCAGCATTATGATTTGAATTCTGTGTATGACTTATCATAGCGATACAAGCAATTCATTTCTATGTGTCTAATCTTATTACATACCTAACATATTGGTTTAGATCTACCTCTTTCTCTACCTCCTCTGAAGTTAGAGCCCCTCCAATTACCTTGTGTCCCTGGTTTATTACTTCTGAAATCAGTTTTGGTTGCAAGGTTTGCTAAAGTATTCATTGAATGATTATTGAAATTGTTCAATTGTTCTATTCTTCTTTCAAAAGCCAATAGTTGGGCTTGTAGATCAACCCAACTAATGTTGTTGATCAGATAACTTGACCACCACCGGATTGTAATCAGCATCTAGTTCATTTAGCATTTCAATCATCAAATTTGAGTTGGAGATTGGTGGTCCTGCTAGCTTTAATTTATCAACAAAGTTCTTCATTTTGAGAAGATATTGATTCATCTTAATTTCTCCTTGAGGTAGATTGTCCTTGATTTTGTGTGTGCACCTGCTAGGTTTTGGGCTTCATCCCAAAGTTCCTTAGAGGTTTCATAGTGAAACAAATGTGTTGCAATATCAATGGCCATTGAATTTCTTAGCCACCCTAGGAGAGCTTAATCTTGTGCAATCCATTCTTCATAGTAAGGATTGGTTTTCTGAGTTTTGTCACTTGTAGTGAGAAATAGTTTTGGGCATTCTTTTATTTCTAGTATGTAGCCATCAAGTTTGCAACCTCTTATCAATGGAAGAACTAGTGACTTCCATAGGAGATAGTTATCTCTGTCCAACCTGACAAAAATAGTTGTGGGTAGGTAATTTTTGTGATTTGTGTTGCCTGCAAAAGATATGATTGGATCGAGAGCCTTCAAGCTTAAGAGCTTTGACACCAAGAAAGATAAAATGGAGATATATTGTAGTATATTAGTATTGTAGATTGTTGTGTTTATATAAACACAATACAGTACAATCATAATCTCTATAATAAAGCCATCATTGAATACAACAAACAATATAGGAAATAATTGACAATGATGGTTGCACACACGAGAAATAATACATGGGCATAATATCAAGGATATTACGATAATATTATTGACATATTATCCTTGTTATTGATTCTCAATAATTAGAATCACAACTTTCTCTAATTGTATTATCTATTATATATATATATATATATATATATATGTATATATATATATATATATATATATATATATATATATATATATATATATATATGTATATATATATATATATATATTATCTATTATTTATTATATTTATTATATAATATATGAAAAGAATATACTAGGAAATTTACTTTATTACCCATTTTATTTTGTTAACAAGTAGTGGCAGATCTTCAGTCAATATTAATAAAAACCTCATTTATTATGTTGTCTTTTCCAAAAACTCGGGAAAATTTAAACATTTATTACAGGAGAAAGTAATTCAAAATTCATACTTGATAAAACTTAATTATAATATCCAAGTATGTAACATAACGGTTTACAAGATTATTCAAAACCATAAATAATAAAAATTTTGTAAAAACTTTTCCCATGCTAGCCCCGCTTCGGCTCTATGCCTCACCAGGACCACCTGCAACATCATCTTCTCCCGTGTAACGCATTACATGATCATCGCCAAACACAAACAGATAGGGTGAGCTAACATATAAACGTACATATATATTAAGGTTAGGATATATGCACACATACACATATCAAAGGAAACTCATATCCTTTGATTCCATACAACATGGCCACCATCATGTCATCCATGCACTATGTCTTTAGATGAAACCACAAGATGTCTTGTTGCCACACCTATAAGCCAACACTTGTAGAACACGTGCGAGAAACCAGCTACAGACCACACTCTGTAACGCCAGGTGGAGTTCCAAATATGAAACATAGTTTGTAATGTCCCAAGACTACCAAACTCATCGCCTAAAGACTGAGGAGGGAAATCTTTCTGGACCCATCTGTACGAGCCACAACTTGTACACTCACACCACCAACACTCGCCAATCTGAGCCACAACTCAAGGATTCCTCGTGTTCATCCGCCATCCCGTGCCACAACTCAAGAGATGCCATTCCAAGCTCATGGAATGAACGTGTTTACCCTCTATCCTGGGCCACAACTCAAGGGATATCGTTTTTAGCCACAACTCAAGGAATACTCCAGCAAGTCGACCTTTAAGGTATCACCAAAGCATTGTAGACCACACACATCGAAAGCAAACAGTTATTCTGCCTCTGCATTATCGGCTGGCATCGTTCCTGAGCTGTTAGGCGAACCCCAGTTCCAAACCACCTAGCAGACCCTTCCTGCCGCCAGGCGCCAAACACCTCAGAAAGCACTGTCTCTGTAGGTACTGCCTGGCAAGATGACCCTCATCGCTAGGCGCTACACTAGTACAACGAGTTTACTAGTTTAAATCCTGCAACACCTTTTGCTCACTTCCTAACACTTTTCCTCTAACCTTAACTCTCTAAGTTGAGCAATCCAATCATGCACTATAACCCATAATTCACCTTCACCTCGCCACTGCCTAGCTAAAAACCATAACCTAATCCAAGATACCATATGAGGTCTAATTTGATACTGTCCAAGCTACTTAGAACCATTAAATTTGACCTACCATGTATCAGTTTGTTAATTTTTGGTATCATCTCACGTACTATGACCTCTGCCCCATATCCTTTAATCACATTTTAAACTTAAGCAAATCTCATAAATAACTAATACCACATCAGATTATGCAACATTTGTTCTTAGCCCTGATCCAACTAACCTCCTTTGTACCTTTTTTGCATCACTTTGCCTCCAAAACTAATCAACCTAAGTTTAAGTCAAAGACCTTAATTCATGCATTAGTTAGATTTATTATTACCTATTCAAAGGCATCACCTAATCCATTCTTCCTATTTCATTTTGGACTGCAACAGAACCCAACCCCTCAATTGCACCTCACAACAACACAATTCAATTTTCACTGGTATCCTTTGCCCCATATCCTTTAATCACATTTTCAACTCTCTCAAAATGGAATCTATTACAAACATATATATCATGGTTCAGAATTTCCATATCAGAATCAACACAGAATCCCAAAAACATCAAAATCGCCTCGCGGCATAATTGTGATTCAGCCCTCCTCTTCACTCATCATGATAAAAAATATTATTATTAAAATAAAAAATAATTAAATAACACACAAATGGCATACATAGGGCTTGAACTCAAGTCTCCTCATGATAACTAAGTACTTTTAGCCATCTAAGCTAGTACTTTTCCACATCATACATATTAGTATTAAATTCCATAAAGGCTTTCACTACTCGCATTTATTAATTATTTATTTATTTAATTAATTAAATTTCTCGGGTCTTACAAAAATTTTGGTTGAAATACTCTTTTGGTCCATTTTTTCGTCCAAAGATGTAAGTTGCTCTCTTTTAATTTTTTCAAGTTTCAATTTGGTCCCGATTTTTAAAAAATAATGTACTTTGATCTTTTTCGTTAAATTTTTTGAAGCGAAAGAAAGATTTTTCATCAAAATGGACACCATGGTACGTCAATTACATCAACAAATCAAACCATCCTTATTCACAACTTCAATTTTGATGAAAAGTCCGATAGAAGAAATTTAACCAAAATGACAAAATTGCATCATTTTTTTAAAAAATCAAAAATCGGGACCAAATTGAGACAAAAAAAAAACAGAAATAACAACTTGATATTTTTGAACGAAAATAGGAACCAAAAGAGTAATCTTAAAATTTTTAAATAAACTAGTAAAAACATTGTATTTACTTTTTTTCATGATAATAAAAAATAATAAAATTACAATTATTGTTATTGTTATTATTATAATTATAAAATTAAATATAAATAACTTATATTAAAGTATTAGTTATTTTTTATACTGTTTTTTTTTAATTTTAATTTTATCCTTTTATGGTTTCTAATTACTTAATCATTTAATAAAATTAAATTTAGAAAAATGTATTTTATTTTATTTCTTAAAATGTATACTTCCATACACAAAATTTTCTCCCATATGAATTCTAATTATATTTTATTTCTTAAAATGTATTTCTTAAAGATTAGATTTTTTTAAATAAAAAAAAAATAGTTCTTTTAATTTGTGTTCTTACATAAATTTTAGTCATAAAAAATTTTTCTTCTAACATATTTTCAACATATTTATTATAATAAAGAGTGACTTATATTAAAATTTTAAATCATGATATACATCCCCTAAAATTATTTAACATATTATTGATTTTTTAAATAAAAACTGATAAGTTATTTTAATTTGTGTCTTGTTCCTGCGAAAACAAATAATAGATATTAGGGAACACAAATAATGTCTTACCTCAACCATTAACCTCTCAAGTCGGCTCCTTCTTGATTTGTACATATCATCTTCTAACGTAAACGGTATGGATCCTTAGGGGGTTACCTGCGGAGAGGGCTCCGACAATCAAGTAAGCAAAAAGGATCTCAAAAGTCAAATCTCATATTAGGGAATTAATGAAAGCGTATCTTTAATTGTTGAGGTCTACGCGTATTTATAGAGTCATTAAATGTGTTTGCCCCTTCTTGTGGGCTGGGCCCCTTTTTGAGTCATTTTGGGCAAATATCCAGATTCTCTATGGGCTTAGGCTGAGCCCAAGTTATGAGCATTTGTCAGAGGCCTAAGTCTAGAGTTAGCGACCCTATGTTCAATATGACACTCTATAGTAGGCGGCCTGGGCCGCAATGTGATCTTTTTTAATCGGTTACTCATATACTACTTCTATTTGTGGGGCTATACCTAGGCGGTTTTGGCCGTGTAGTTATCCAAGTATCCGTAGGTATAGTACATCAGTCCCCCAACCTTTGGCGAGATAGATTTCGCGTCGAATGTTTGGATGTTTATCAGTTCGGGGTAAGTAACGAGTTGTATTAGCGGTTGTGATGTATGTCTAACATAGCGGTTTGGTGACTTTTGGCGATGCAGGTTACCGTGACAATCTGCCTACTAGTTCTGATCTTGGTGTCGCACGGTATGGTAGTCCCCTAATCTTGAAATGTGAGGAACATTGTTAAGACTATGCCAAAAGCATCGAAGGTAGGTGGAGGGGTGTCAGTTGTCAAGTGTTCTATCAGAGGGATTTGCGCAACCATTTTGAGTCCTGTGACGCTTCGCATTCGTTGCGATCTTTTGCCTAATCATTGTTTTGGGCGAGAAAAGTTATAGTTGTTCAAACGCTAGCTTCTAAATACAATTGATGAGAAAGATTTGTTCACCTTGATTCATTTGCAAAAATTTTGAGAAAAGTTATTTATGTGCGTGAGATCTGTCTGATACGTCCCTTGTTTCTGTCGTCATCTTATTATTCCAAAAAGGTATGTCAAGTGCTAGTGGTAGTGTGTCTTCGTCTAGTATGGGTAGTGGGAGCGAACATACTGGGGAAGGGGTTAGTAGTCGGTCAGGGAGTGGAGTTAGTGGTCAGTTGGCGGGTGAGAGGAGGATCCCAATGGAGGTGACTATGGAGAAAAGAGAGGATTCGCTAGAGGAGATAGCGGAGAGTAGTTTGCCAGCAAGGGCCAGATACAGATGGGTGGCCGAGGATGTGCGAACGCAACATTCCTTGTTCAGAGGGTCTCGGCTACTAAAGTCTTGGCTCAACTGCATTCCTGTTTTCGAGAAGGGTGCCCGGAGGGACATTGTGGCTTTGGAGAGAGTCAGCGCCATCGACTGCATATGCCATGGCCAAGAAGGGGCTTCTGAGGGGTTTTTCTATATGTATATGTGCCATTTCTCACAATTATACGTGAGGTTGCCTTTTGATGACTTCACAATGGGGGTGTTACATTTGCTAAATGTTGCCCCTACTCAGCTGCATCCTAACAACTCGGCGTATCTGCAAGCCTTTCAGGTGTTGTGTCGGTTGTTGTATCTACAGCCATCTCCATAATCAGTCCTGTATTTTTACGATACTCGGCCCAAAAGTCCAACTACATGGCTGTCATTGATAAGCCGGCCAGGAATAAGCAAGCTAGAGGCTTTTACACGGTCATTTAAGCACTTCAAAGATGGCTTTTTTAAGGTGGTAGTGAAGGAGCCTAAGCGTTCCTATTTCTGCAACGATGATGGGAGCACTAAGTTCCGATTCAATTGGATCGACAACCCCTAGCATTATAAGGATATGAAAAGGGAGAAGTTGTCGCTAACAGATAGGAAGGTGGTAGAGACCCTGATGAAGTTTAACGATAAGATGCCCACTAAGGGCTTAGTTAGGGTTTATTATTCCAAACATCCAATTGTTGATATAGAAGGTATCTTTTGGTGTTTTAAGTGTTGTGTTGTGTTTGAGTGAACTAATAGCTGTTTTACTACTACTGCAAGTCATATGGCACAGCTTGGTAAGAAGAACTTGAACTTGTTCCAAGTTCTTCGTAAAGAAAAGGCGACGAAGGCAAAAAGTGTTGGGAATACTGAAGTTCCCAATCTACAAGATCCACTAGTGGAGGTACGCGTTCATGGTGGCACAAAAGGGAAAGGTAGACGTGTCCACCAAGCAGGGTGGGGGCAAAGATGTGAAGAGGGTGAGGGCTGCCTTGTTGGGGCTGGGATCCTCAACTGGTGCGAATAAGCCTGAGGCCAGGTTGATAGAGTTGTTGAAGACTACCGTCCGGCACGACATTGATATTAATATGTCGGAGTCTTTGGTTAATTCTATTAACAACATGGAGTTGAATGCCATGATCGACTTTAGTGGCAAGGCCTTGATATTAGGACGCAAGGTGGGAAGCTTGTACCAGAGGGAGCTAAAGGAGGGTAACCGGTCCAAGGTGGAGGAGCTGAAAGAGGAGTTGAAAGGCCAGGCCGATAAACGCATAGAGGAGAAGACAGCTTGGAAGAAGGAGAGGGTGGAATGGCTGGAGGAGAGGAACGGGTTAGGGTCTTGGAGGGTGCGATGTTTGGATTCAAAGAAGAAGCTTAATGCAAATATTGCGGATCTTGAGACCGATTATGATGAATTGAAAGAAAAACATGACGGTTTAGAGAGTGAACTTGAGGACCTGAAGGGCTAGATTATCCAAGAGCATATTAACGGCTTCCAGAAGGGTTTGAGGCAAGTTGCCTTCTTCCACAAGGACATAGATGCGTCAGATGCCAAATTTAACGTGAATAAAGATGTGGTTGATGGGCAACTTGTAAACGAAGCAGATTCAAGCCTGGAGGAAGAAGCGGAAAAGATGGCAGATGAAGTTGTGGTGAATACCGATGAGGCTGCAGCCGTGGAAGTGCATGTGGATAAAATGTAGACTTAGGTTTTATGGAGCTGAACATTTGATTTTCTTGTTTTCAACCTAAGTCTGTAATAACTTGTACATTTTTCTTAATATGATGAATGCCTTGTATATAGGGGCGCACTGTTTGGTATTTATGTCAATTTATTTGGTACTTGTTATAGCTATAGAATATCGGCATTATAGTATACTTTGTTGATAGGACTTTTTTAGAAATAACCGAGGATTTGACATAACAATTTTGATATTCAAATTTGATAACGTTGTCGTTAAGCGATTAAATTACCACTACTTAACTATAGCAACTTCAGTATTGCTAAGTTAGTAGTGAACAAACTAGATAGGGTTAAGATAACTCTGAGTCGTCTCTCAATGAATACGGAATTGATTTTAAATATTTGATTCTTATAAAAATGCAATTAAAACTAATAGGCTTAAATATACATTTGGTCCCTATTTTTGTTATTTTTACTTAATTTGGTCCTTATTTTTGTTTTGTGTTCAATTAGGTCCTCATTTTCGTCAAATTGTGGTCAATTTGGTCCTTTTCACTAATGGTGTTTAAATAGTTAACATTTTTGAACAGTACATGCCACATGTCAGCTCCTAGTTTTTTTTTTGTTTTTTTTTTATTTTTTTATTTTTTAAAATATTTTTTATTTCAAAAAATTTGTCCACG
>Ga0209589_1014049_pt1 | contig 10200 bp, 11 predicted proteins | sample CowpeawhiteBW_FD_187525 | JGI IMG/M metagenome (GOLD analysis project Ga0209589, IMG submission 187525) | Root nodule microbial communities of legume samples collected from California USA - Cow pea white BW (SPAdes) (version 2) | ecosystem: Host-associated > Plants > Roots > Nodule | place: USA...
AAAAAAATATATTAAAAATAAAATTATAAAATAAATATTAAAATAAAAAAAAAAATCATATATATATATATATATATATATATAATTAAAATATAATTTTTTAAAAATAATTTAAAGAGAAAAACAATATTCGACCTTTTATTTATTTATATAATTATGAAAAAAAAAAAAAATGAAGAACGAATAAACATAGGGCGAGGCAAGGTCTGTGAATTAAGTGGTATGTTTTGTGGGTCAAGTAAAACCCTGCTTAAAATCGAAATCAGGGCCCAAAAACCCTAGTAAAGGTGGTGCCGGCTCTCTTCTCTTCTTCTACCTTCCTTTTTCTTCTCTTCTTTCTCCCTCCCTCACAGTTCCACTTGCGGCCAGCGTTTTGGCAGCATGATACGCGGAGGGCTAAACTATGTTTCTTCGGCTCCTGCCTTTTCAAAGGACGGGAAGCGCCTCCTCGTTTGCAGCGGGTCCTCCGTCTCTGTTTTCAGCACCGCCACCGGTTCCCTCGTTTCCTCACTCCAAGGCCACACCGCCCTCGTTACCACCGTCGTTGTAGTTCCCACCGCTGCCTCGTTGCTATCCTACTGTTGGACTGCCTCTATCGACGGAACAATTCGCCAATGGGATTACTCCGTTCCCGAATGCGTCAAGATTCTTGACCTTCACTTTCCCATTTTCTCCCTGGTAACACGCTCATTTGTTAATTCTTAGTGCCTATTCCGAGTTTAAATGCGAGTAAATGAAACCTAGTGTTTAGTTTTCATACATTGTATATCCTATACAGGTGGTGCCTTCGGCATTGTCCACTAGCGAAGAAAAAGACGCCAAGTCGTCGCCCAATGTTATTGCTTACGTATCTGTTGAAAGTAGACTTGCACAGGACAATCGCCCCAATGCAGGTTTTGGACAGATTAGGAAGTGTAATTTGACCAACTTTCATACTGTTAGCAGCCTAATATTGAGACAGGTAATTGTTTTTTTGAAGAATGAATGATTGCATTATGAAAGGTTGGGCTGTGAAAAACCCAATCTTAATGAGCGCATTCTGCTCACAGATTTCAATCAATCGCGTGCATTTTCATGTATTTGCTGATAATAATGTGTGGACGGCTTGTTTTGTTGTTTGTTGGAGTATCTGTTTTTTTATTGTGGATTAAGGGCCTTTTTAAGGAAAAATAATAGAGGGGGAAGGAGGGGTAGGACGAGCTGTAGTCAAATTTTACTTCATTTGGACTGCTTATTTTATATTTGTTATTCAGGAACATCGTAATTGAAAACCAGCCCTGAAGGTTGTGGTTTCCTAAACAATGTCTACTTGTAGTAATCTGCCCTTGAATCAGAAATGGTGTGATTTCTGTTCATTGGTTCATCCTCAGATGTCGTCAGTCAACATATATGAGAGTGCACTTTAATTATTTTCATTTTTGTTGTTTCTTAAGTATATCCATGCTCTCTCAATTTTTGACAGACTGAACAACCAGAATCTTTAACCATAAGTCCCTCGGGAAAATTTTTGGGTATAAAAGACAAGCGGAAACTTCATATATGGAAAGTTCCTAAAATGGATTCTGATTCTGCTGTGTCTAAGAAGATTACCCTGCATCATACAAAGACCTTTACAGTTATTGCATTCCACCCTACAGAGAGAATTGTGGCTGCTGGTGATGTAACTGGAAGAATTTTAATATGGAGAGGATTTGGAGCCCAGAAATTCCTGAACAGTAGTGGATTAGTGAATGGAAGACCGACATATAACGATGATAAACCTGGGGTAAGGGAAAATGATGATGCTGAATCATGTTGCACCTGGCATTGGCACTCTTCTGGAGTGAGTCATTTATCTTTCTCTTCAGATGGAGCCTATCTCTACTCAGGTAAAATTATATTGCCTGTAGTAAATGAAAGGAGTCATTGAACTGGGTCATATATGTGTGTTCGAATTCTTTTACGCATGTCAAGCAATGTAATTTATTGTTTATATGACTTCATTTGATATCAGGTGGGAAGGAAGGGGTTCTTATGCTTTGGCAGTTAGACACAGGAAACAAGAAACCCTTACCAAGAATTGGGTCGCCACTTCTTTATTTTGTAGATTCTCCTGATTCATCCCTCTCCTCAGTAAGGATTACTAATATTTAATTGAATATATAGAATTAGAAGTCTCGTGGTCTGTCCTGACAACTACTTCTTTAAATTGTTTAACTAATTAAAGGCCTGCAGCTATCTTGTGCAGATAATCAAATCCATATATTGAAAATGCCTTCAATGGAAATAATAAAGTCTATTTCTGGTATCAAGGTTAGTTCCTATGATTGTTCTCTTTGTGTTCATATTTTTTTGCTCACCATGTACTAATGTCATTCCTAATGCACTGTAAAGCCACTGATTTTGATTATATGACTTCATTTTAGAAATTATTGTTAATTGTAAAGTTAAAAGGTCAACCATTTAAGTTTCTCCTAAACTTAGGCTTGTAAGCTTGAAACATCATGGCTAATTTTAAAAAAATATTTGATTTCGATGAGGTGAATTTTTTAACTAATTTCCACATCAAACTTTTCTGAGTATTAGAGTAGTGTGTACTCTTGATACGTTTTTGTACAATGAATCAGTTTGTTGCTTTGTTATGACAGGTCAGTTTGTTAGTCTGTTAGTTTGCTTTTTTTGTTGGGTATATGAATCCCATTTCGTTTGGCTTTTCAAGAACACAGTTTACCTTTCATCTCTTTTAAGTTTCCTCTCTATTATCCTATACTGGGAAATTATAAAAACTTCCATGCTTGGACATCTTTTCTTTCTAAAACAAATCCAGATAGAATAACTTTCATTTATGTCAATTTATTCGTATTTGCCCATGTGCTTGCAGCCCCCTTTGTCTTCTCAAGATATATGTGAAGGTCTTTCCAGCCGAGTTTCCTTCGACTGCACTTCTGGCTCAGTGGCTGTACAGACAGAAAACTATCGTATCCAATTCTACAGCTTGTTTGCTAATCGGGGAGTTTATGAGGTAGTGCCTTATTTGTTTCTTCTTTTTAAATTAGCCATGTCAAAATTCTAATGTTGGAATTTGTTTTTCTGCAGGTTCAAGTATGTGAAAGAAACCATCAACCAGTTGATGAGATCACGGTATGTGCTTGTTACATGTATTTCTTCTAATTTGATTTGATAAATTCTAAATCTTATTGTCACATTTTAACTCAGCTTATAAAGGATTTGATTGATGATTAATCTATTAAAAGGAATATTGTGGTTACAGCTGGTGGTGAGCTTGGTGGAGCTGTCCATCGATGGCTCTATGATGGGTACAGTTGAAGTCAAACTTCCTGAAGATGGAATAGGAGGTCTTGTTTGTTTGAAGTTCTGGGATTTGGATGATAACCAGAGATTTTCAGTATCCACCCTTATTTACGAGCCTCACAGGTTTGTACACGGATTTTTTTATTGAGAAAAATTGAAAATCTCAAAGCTGTATCATGGGTATATTAATGGCCCTCATAATTTAATAGTATGGCGTATTCAATTGTTTTCAATGTTGTGATTGGTTTTTTAAAACTATTCTATAACTGCACTTCTTCCTTTTATGGTGAACTTTGAGTGGCTAGTGCCTTTAGATATATTAGAAAGTGGAGTTGACGCATATCTACTTATTGATAGGGATGCTCATATTTCTGCTGTTGCTTTCCATCCAACACGACACATGGCTGTAAGCTCATCGTATGGTGGAGATTTCAAGGTCATTATGGATAGTTTGTTATTCATGCTTAGTATGCTTAGTATTAGTTTCTGGTGCTTATTTAGTTATCTTCATATTTCAGGTATGGGTCTGCAAGGAAGAAATTGAGCACAAAGGCCAGATGCTTCAGAATTCTGGTTGGATGTGTCATGCTGTTGGGTCATACAAGTATGTAATCGCATTATGTTATAATTAACTCAATTTTGTTGTAGGCTATAGACGTTAAAGAAAAAACCTACCAAACATTTTGGTAGGTTTTTTCTTTATGAGCCCTGAATTTGTAATAAAGGGGATAACATTATTGAACATATTAGTTATCATTTAAATATTGGACGGATCACTGGTTATGGATATCAGATAAGAGCAAAGTCTTTCTCCTACATTTATTTTTAAATACAATGAAGATGATTAATAGTGGCATGAAGTTCTCTTTGGTTTCCAGAGATTCCTTGCTGAATGCCTAATTGTGCGCAGCTGTTTTATTACTTTGTTGGTTTTTCCGCTTGGAGTATTGCATGATGTTGGAATTTGGCTTCTTGGCAGCACTTCAAGAGGATTACTGATTTGCAAAATTAAGAACATAATTATAGTCTTCAGCAGGATGATCAGAATATGATTTAGCTGTTGTCTTCTGTTCGAAATAAGTTGATTATACAACTAACTGATTTTTATGATGTGGATACATCACGCCTCTGCAGAAATAAAGCCATGAGAGCTGCTGCTTTTTCAGCTGATGGTTCTGTGCTGGCTGTTGCAGCAGACACTGTTATTACGTTGTGGGATCCTAATAATAATGTCCTTGTTGCTGTTATAGGGGAAACTCCGGTGGTAATCTTCTTGAACCCTAGTCATCCCTATTTTTTTATTACTATTATTATCATTCCTTTGATTCTAAACACATTATAAGCGTGTTCTATGTTTATAAATAAAACATACTGATGCAATATGTGAAATTTATAATTTGACTATTTGCTAGCACTTGTGTTGTGTGTTTGACAGTTGACTTTTCTTAACAATTTAAGGCGTATAGGAGGCAGAACAGCTTGCAATTGTGTTTGGTCTGTATCTAGCAGTATGCATCAAAACTTCAAATTCTGGACCATTAGACTATGAAAAAAGAAAAATAAAGAGGCTTAAATATGTTTTTGTTTATTGTAATTATGGATAAATTTCATTTTAGTCCTCAAACTTTGTTAGTTTTGGACCTTTTAAAAGCCCCAAAATAATTCACCGTGGCAGGACATGCAGCCAATTTTGTTTTATCATCATCGATTCCGTGGTGGCTTATCTAGATGTATGCCATGCCACTATAAGTGATGTCAAGAACCATTTTTAAAATTTATTAAGCTTATGAAGATCAAAACCGACTATTTCTTGCTGAAGAATTAAAACCAATTTAGCCATATATTTAGAATCTATAATATATTTTATCCAAGAATAAGAAAACAGGTGAGAATAATTTCTATTTGTTGTATTTGAGTGTGCATAGCTATGATATTGCTTTTGGGTTATATAGTTTAGGATTCATCAAGTACTGCTCTTACTCATTCCCCCCATTATCTCTAATTTGTTGTATTTTTCGCTAGCCTATCACAAGCCTTGTCTTTGCTGGAAGCTCAGATTATCTTCTGTCCATATCACATGGTTCAAAACCACAGCTGTCTGTTTGGAGTATGTCAAAGTTAGCCACATCTTGGTCATACAGACTCCAAATAGAAGGTTTGACGATTTATTTCTTTTCCTTATGATACATTATGATTTGAATGTCTGTTGTATTCAATTGTAGAAATCATGTATCATTTGAATTCGTGTCTCCTTGCAGTCAGTAGAACAGTCTAAATTATTGATTGATATTTTTCATGCATGTTCTTCCGTTATATATACTTGCGACTACGTGATGAGAGTTGTGTTGGTCTGACAGAATTGTGATGCATACTTTTGCAGCTGTCTCCTCTGCAATAGATTTGTCATATTTTGCCGTCCTTGTTCTCCTTCCTGAATGGAATGATTGTACATTTAAAGGTGATGGGATTATCTTGTTATTCAACGTGAAAGATCCTGTTCCTGTGGCTTCCTGGTCTGTAAGCAAGGTACAAATCCTTTACATCTCTGAAATTTGACTGCAGGTCAAAAATAGAGTATAAACTATTCAGTGGTTTTAAATGCACATTACTAGTCCCCTCAGGAAGTTATGTCTATTTAACGAAGAAATATATTTTATTTTATTCTCTTGTTACCAAATATCGGTTATTACGGTGCAGAATTTAGTCAAACTGCATTTCCCTGAATACCATCACTTTTTTTGACCATTTTTCCTTTTAACAACAAAGGCAGTGTTATCATTGGCACATGGTGGTCCATCATTGAAAGGCAAAAATCTACTTAGCCTTTTGGATGTTGTATTGTGAAAAAATAACTAAACTTACAATAGTGGTCTATATCACAGGCATGTTATTAGACAAGAAATATGCTATACTATAAAAATAGAAACTAGAAAGTAAATATGATTCATTCTCAATTTTTAGAAGTTGACATAATATAAACCAGAAAGCTAAAAATGCAGAGATAGTCCGACTGACCCACTTTGAAAATGAAACCTAATGAAATGAATGATGAGAATCTTAAATAGAATAGAAGAGAAAGTGGATAACATATTTTAGAAGCATAAAACCGAGTGTGAAAAAGGGGAAGAAATTAATGAATCTAAAACGAATTAGATAAATGAAAACAAATTGAACTCACGTCAATTTAAAAAGATAAAAAAGCAGTACTTAAGATATTTAGAGACTGACATCTTTATTGAAGACGATGGTGCTCATTGCAAGGAGTGATGGAGTGGACCTCCCTTGACGATTGACAGAGTGGGTCATGTGCACTGGCATAGCCATGGTGGATATGGCATAGGTTGATGGATATTGGTGGTTTGAGATTTATTAAATTTGAAGTTTGGAACGAAGAAATTTCTGGATTTAGATTCCCGTTACCAAATCCCTATAATGTTTTTTTAAGGCCTAAATATGTATAAAATTCAACCAGTAAAATGGCAAGATGTGCTACACCATTGGTGGCAAATTACCATTCTGCAATATCTGCAATGCTGTAGCTCTGGTGCTGGTGCCAACATAACAAATGTTTGATAAAACTAGACAAAACTGTCATGCCATTATGTTAGATGTGGTGGTCTGGGATGAAACTCGTGGTCTATGTCATGCTTACTGCTGAACAATAATGAAATGAGTGCAAACCAGTCTCTGCGTTGGTTTTTTGAGATTTAAGTAGACACTAAATTTTCGTTTTATTTTCCCCGCACTTTGGCAATATTCAGGGTATGCATGATAATAATTCATATTGTTTAGGAATTGTATTGAGAAATATCTTGCAAAATTGATTTTTTTAACGATTGAGTGCCTGACTAAATTCTATCGTATGTTTGACAATTTATGTTGCTTTGCTTGTTCTTCCCGTCTTGTTTATCTCATTCAGGCCAAGGGAGGGGGACTTGCTTTTCTCAAAGGAGAGCCATCTGAATCAGCAATTACTGACGGGAGAGCATCGCACGTGCTGCTTGCATATATAAACGGAGATCGTGAATATGTCATCTTTCATCCATTTGGCAAAGAAGCCCGTGAGCTTAGTTTCACTGGGCAGGAAGATCGTGTGTTTGAAGAAACAGGTGCGATGATTTCTATTGTGTTCTGTTTGGTTTTGTACTTTTCTGCTTCATGCCTAGGGACGAAGACAAAAGGTCATACGTTCAAGTTCTAACCCATATGATGAAAGTGAGAGGAGCAAATCATGGCCATACGATTAAAATGAATGGTTAAGTCTGGTTTTGTTTGAAATGATCTTCAACGTTATTGTTTAATTGTGTAGCCTAAATTAACACCTCTAACACTCTTATTCGAAACGTCCCACAAAGAAAGAAAGAATTGAATGGGTTGTATTGTTAAACAAATTTCACATTCTTCTTGTTGTCTCCACTTAAATTTGTTCGTTTTAGCAATAAGGTAGCTTGTACGGTAAAGAAGCCCTTCATAAATAGATTGCATTTTATGCTCTGAATTTCAGGACAATCTGGATACACGTCAATTTATGGAGAGCTACCCAAGTTCGATTTGAAAAGGAACATAGCTTCACCAATTCCATCTGCTGCTTCCGAGAGGCCCTGGGAGACCATATTTAGTGGATCATCCCATTCCTTGCCCCCCCTCACCAAATTGTGCTCGGAATTTTTGGAGTCTTTGCTGGAGAAAAGGACAACGACTGTAGAATGACACTACATACACGAAACCCATCAGTGGATTATATTTTTCTTTCACGTCACTCAGCAGACCTCGAGAGAGACATAAAGACCGGGCTATAAGATATTTGTATGTGCCCTTCAAGACTGGTTCAAACACTACCTTCCACCCTCTGCAGGTTGGTCTGGCATTAGCAATTTGCCATTTTCACATGATGGGACTCTAAGTCAAATTAAGTGATGCAGGAAAAGATGGGACAACAAAAGATTTCGGCTTTAAGTTGTTACCTCAGATCCACCTTCCAACACCGATTTTGTCATGCTAGTGTGACCTTTTATTTATATATTCTTTAGTTATAAGTTATTTGATGAGGTAAAATTTTTGAGAGTAATGATTGATGGTAGTTTGCAGTGTAGCCATGTTGTATGCTTGTAATCGTTGTCAACGAGTCTAGGTAGTATAGCGGCGAATGCCGTAGAAGCTACAGTGCTTAATTCTTACGTCTTAATGTTAGGAATTTTGATCCTAAATACCTAGTGATAATCTGGTTTTGCCCTCTTTATTGCTTATTCATTTTAACCTAATTTTTTGTCCATTCTTCGTTGGTCTATTATGAACCTATACTATAATTGCATTTCCCCCTCAATATTTGTCCTAGACACTAGCATTATAATGAAAGTAAAACCTTTTGGGGATATATGTATATATTTGATAGCAGGACCACGTCCGTTGTTGGTAAATGAGTGGATGTGTACACATCGAAATTGAACAATGGAAAGTACAAAGGGACGATGAAAAGGAATTACAGCAAACGACTATCACAGATTATGACGTTGGTTTATTTGGGTAGACAATATCCCTATTCTTTAGGAAAGCATGTCAGAAATTCATAAAGCCAATGATCACCTACTCCCTTTCCATAAGAAAATGTATGTATTTATTGTTTTTTCTTGAATACTATCACTCTCTTTCAACATGGCTTACTTGTGCCCAGTTCAGCAAGCTATGCATAGCATTGAATTGATTCTGAATTAACTGTTTCATCATTTTGGTAGCTGACGGAGTAAATCGACAAAGTAGATAACAAATCACGATCACACATTGATCTACGTGAAAGGAAAATTTGTATCTCTATTGTTGGGAATTAGTGGTGGGTAAAGAGACTAGTATTGCAACTAATTTATTTGTACAGTTCATACCATAAACCATCTTATTTTTCACAAACTACAGCGCACTATACAGGCCAATCTGCAAATTTCACAATTAAAATATAACCACTAAATATATTAAGTGTTAAGAAACTAAGTTTCAATTATAAAATAACAAAATAACATAAAATTCATTCATTAACAGTTGTTTCTTCCTATTTTTGGCCACTTTTTTTTTGCAATACAATACAAATTCATTTTCTTATTCCTAGAAATTCAACAGTGATATCCTAAACAATTTATATACGCTCTTCAACATATTCAGCTAGAAAGTGATTGCTTTGCGTGATATCCCTTCTCTTTGACATAATGTTATTCAACGATTATAATGGAAAAAATTATAGTAATTTGATGGCATCTTATGATTCATCAATTTCTTAAAATCTTTCTTCTGTGTGTTTCTTTCTATTTACGTTTCAAAAATGTAGGACATGTTTGTGCCTTTCTATTTTGAAAACTACATGCTTCAGCACCAAAAACACTTTCATCCCATTCCCATGTAACCTACCACCAATATAATAAAAATACTAAGCTATTAATATTTATTCCTCTTGGTCTTTTCTTAAGTTGAACAACATTCACTTCAATAGTAGCATTGAAAACTAAAAGATATTTACATAATTTGTCCACGATTCTTTCTTGCTTGCCCAACCAACTTTTTAGGATGTTTGGGGCAACGTTCAACTAACACATACTATAAATGCAATGTTTTAATTTGTTAAGTTAACTTAAAAATAATATAATTTTTGTCCCAAGGCACCATCAATTACCGTCAACTTCTGCTCTTTTAGCATTAATTTTTGTATGCAATTTATATTTTATTTTATGAAGTTCGGCCTAGGCCTATAGGTGTTTTAACAGTATTCGTTAAAGAATTAGTATATATATGTGTTAGTTTTTCTTTTTTCAGCATATAAATGTGTTAGTAACATTTTTTCAGCATAACATTTTTTTAATAAAAATTCTTAGAACTTATGATACTGATTACAATTTCCTTTTTTTTTTTTTTTTTTTTTTTTTTTTT
>Ga0209589_1014051_pt1 | contig 10194 bp, 5 predicted proteins | sample CowpeawhiteBW_FD_187525 | JGI IMG/M metagenome (GOLD analysis project Ga0209589, IMG submission 187525) | Root nodule microbial communities of legume samples collected from California USA - Cow pea white BW (SPAdes) (version 2) | ecosystem: Host-associated > Plants > Roots > Nodule | place: USA...
GGTCTGAAATTGAGAGGAACAATATAAATATTAGTACTTAATTTTGTAAAAATATTTATACTTAATTATTTTTAATCTTATAAAAAATGGATTACAAAAATATTTTAATTATTAAAAAAAATTGGGACAAAATTGAATCAGATACACATACTTAAGTACTAAATTGATAGTATCACTGACACGTGGTATTGCAATGTCACGTGGCACTGACAATGCCACGTGTCACATAGGACTTGACACGTGACATTTTTATTTTTTTTTTCAAAAAAACAAAAAAAAATAAAAAAAATAAAAAAAGTAAAAAAAATCACAGACTGACACGTGGCACGTTGACTAACGGCGTTAGTCAATTCTATCTAAAAGGGACCTAATTGAAGTACTTTTTCAAAAGTTGGGATGCAATTGACACTTTTTTTAAACCGGATACCTATTTGACACACTAGCCACAAACTATGTACTATACGAGTAATTATACCTATTAGGAATGATAATGTATGTCAAGTCGGTTTGTAAGTTTGTAAGAAAAAATGTACGTGGACCGAGTATTTTAGTCTGTGGACTTACTTAGGTTTATCTTGCATAACTTGTACCTCAGGTGGATTAATGAATGATCGACTCACAAAGTCTTATTAATTTAAATTTCAAAAATCCAGTAGCATCAATACAAAACGTTGTGTTATTTCTTATATGTAATTTGTTCATTTTCGTTTCTTCTCTAGCCCATCCAAAAGTAATATGCTCATTCACGTTCAGTTTATCCAAAAGTTGCTTCCTCATTTGCGTTTTTTTTTCTTGTTTCAATCCAATTCAAAGCCATTTAATTTTCAATAGGCTTATACTTAAAAATTATAATTATAAAATTATGAATATTATTTATTTTAAGAAATAGACTCATAGAAATTATTTTTTGCTAATTTAATTAAAAAAATTAAGTTATTAAAATTGTTATGTGGACCACGAGCAAAACGTTATGCAGTGTCGGTCAGAAAAATTAACTCGTATTTCTTATGCAAGGCGGATCATCTCGATCCGTGGGCAAAAAAAGCGGGACAACTTACATTGTCATCCCTAGATTTCATTTTCTAAGTTCAAAGGTACAAATAACTACATTCTCGCATAATGACTCAGTTTAGGCCTAAAAAAAGTTTTTTTAAAAACATTGTATAAATATTCCTCCATTAAACTAATTATAAAATTATGTTTAAGAAAAAAGCCTCAAATATTTTTAGTACTAATATACCTCTATTAAATTAATTATAAAATTATGTTTAAGAAAAAAAAAAGACTCAATTTTTTTTAGTACTAATATATCTCTATTAAATTAATTATAAGTTTATGTTTGATAATAAAATTTAATTAAATTATTATTAGTGTATGTTAATTTTCATTAGTTTTAAATTGATATTTAATTAGTTAAAAGCTTTTTTCAATAAATTATAATTTTGTTTAAGAAGAAGATAATGATTAGTTATCTTTAATCTCTTATAATCAATTTTGATTCTATTTACTTATTTTATCTCTATGTGATTTCTCATCTATTAATTTCACTCATTGTCTCTCTTGCTTTCTTCTGATATAAAGTTCTTCTTCTTAGGGTTTTTGCATATTTCATTCCTTGAATCCCATGTTGTTTGTGCGTACCAAACTTTTTATCTTATTTATGTTACTATTGTTTTTATTTTATTTTGTTTAATTTGTATTAGGATTATAAATGTGTTTCTTTTGCTTGATTTTATTTTTTGATACTTTTTTATCTATGGGTTTCAAGAATTTTTTTGCATATATTTTGAGGAGGAACCGAAATTTTTCTATAAAACTATTAATTAGGTTAAAGGTTATCCTTTTTGGGGATAATAGATTGATTGGAGCATTAGCCGTAATAAATCACAAACTTGATAGAAAAATAAGATCCAAATCTAAACTCTATGTTCAAAGCTAGGTTTTCTATAGAAAAATAATTCAAATTTGGGAAAAAAGAAAACTTACCTTTTTTGTCACCAAAATCATAGAGAGGAACTCTCCCGGATTTCACAACTGTCATTGCCTCCATCTTTTCATTGTTTCTGTCCCCTCCTTCGCCCACTACTCAGTCCATTCGCATTCGACCATTAAAGATTTAGTTTTTCTTTTCATGGTTCTAATCGTTTAGATTAGTTATTTTGTTCTTATCATTACTTTCAATTTTATAATATTTCATGGATTCCCATTTAAACATGGGTCTTTTTTAAACGAAAGGAGAAACACAATTGGTTATATATACATATATATATATATATATATATATATATATATATATATATAATATAAATTTGAGAGATTTATTGCTAGAAAAAGGTTCTATTAAAATCATTGATATAGATTTTTCTAAGGAAATACATTTTTGGCACTTTTTTTCATCAAATTATATTCAAATATTGACTAATGGAGAGAAATACGAAAGAAGATGACTAATTTATTTTAACTATCCATCTTCATTTTTCATAATTATATGGTGTTAAGTTGATAGAGAAAATCTCTAGGAAGATCTTCACTAGACATTAAGATTGTAAGACCCGGAAAAAATTAGACTAAAGGGGGACACATGAGAAAAAATTAATAGCTTGATTAATATTTTTGATTTATTTAATTTAATTAGGTTATTAAATTATGAAATAATAATTATTTTAAGTGATGTAAGTTATTGTTTTATTTATTTTAAATTTTAATATTATATGTAATGTTGAGAATATATGTATATAATTAAGTTTGCGCATTATAAAATTGAAAAGTAATTGGCTTCTTGGTTGGAGAGTGAATATGGGCATGCAGGTACTTGGGTTTGATCCTTGCTGTGTTCGTTTAGAGGTTTTAATTAATTTATTTTTCAATAATGGCGGATGAACAATATACTTTTATAATTCATTCATGCATATTATATTCTGAGAAAGCATCTGGTATAGTGGTTGATGTATATCTGGAGTGTGGCGTTGTGCGCGAGTTTGAACCCTTTCGGCCCATAATGTGTAATGCTATGTTTATTTTTCCCACTCCTTAAAGCTGTGGGGCCCACGAAACTCTTAAATTCATTTTCTCTCTCCTCAATTCCGTTTCCAGTACGTGATGTAGTAGCATGGTTTCAAATTCTATTTGCTTCCTTTCTTCTTTCTATTTCTTTGCTGCCACAAATAAAAACAAAACTCCATGCAACATTCTATTTTTATTTTTAAAAATTTGTTGATGTTACATGAAGATAATAAAAGAGTGAGGTTTTTATTTTATAAAATCTTAACCAACCATTTGAGAATAAAATAAGGATTTTAGGTTAAATGCTAGGGTTCTTTAGAGAGTTGGAAAAATGGGAGAAAACGTGGAGAGGAAAGGAAGAGACTGTGGAAAGTGTAAGTCCTAGAAGGATTGCTACACGAGGTAGGGGAAGTTAACTTTGTTTTCTGTTTTGTTTGAAGTTTGATCTTTTCTCTTTTCTTTTATTATATTTTGATTGTTCAATGAATGAGTCTTTGAATTGGTTGGTGTTGTCAAATTAGTGTGGTGAATGTTTGAGATTCTTGTTATATATGGTGCAACTTTAATGGGTTGTTGATGCAATATTCTTTATACTCGTATAAGGCATGCCACAGACTGCATGGTTGTTTCAAGTTTCTATAGGTGCAAATCAAATGAATTGGGTTTCTCTTCTTTATGCATTACGTAACAACATTGTTTTATGGTGGTGATTTCCTTCTAAATCTTCTGGAAACTTTCTTATGGGGTTACCGAACATATACACATGAACCATGACTCATAAGGGTTGGTGGAGAGCTTCTTATTTATCGTGCTATAGCTTTGTTCAGGGATGGGTTCTGCATTTTTTTTCTGCACTTGTTTTCTTTATAGCATGATTATTTCTCTTTCATAACATGTAGTGAAGATTGGATGGGACGTGGTTAAGTCTTGGATGGTTAGGCTTACGGGTTTCTTTCTCTTATGTTTTATTCATGAATCATTTTTTTTTATATATAAGATAAGTTGTAACGTCCCATTTAATTAATAAACGTAATTAAAGAAACTCCACACACAAATAGTACACAACGCAATCTTGGGGTCCTTAACCCAACCCCTACAAAACTAGGCACACCACGATGCCAAAAGCAAAACAGTTGAAAAGTCTAACAAATACAGGTAGAGTAATAAAGCTTATCGCAATACATGGGACAAAGCCTTAAAGAAAGCCCAAAGAAACTAAGATCCAGCCCATGCATATTATGCAGCGAAACCATCACCTCCGTGTTGCCCGCGGGTGTTCCTCGCATCTGCTCACATCAACAAGTTGATGATCATCGCAAGAGAGAGTACCACACAGCAGAACACACAACAATAAAAGTAGGGTAAGCTAGAGCACAAAAGACTTCATCGATACAATCAAATATATTTTCACAATCTCATATACACATCTCAATCAAGCATGTTATGACTCCTCAGACAATACACTAAGACACGACTCGACTCATCCGGATACGTATAACCTGGTCGAATTCAGCGGATGCTTGCACTTGTGGTGGATACCTCTGCTCACCCCCGAGATATGTGTTACAAGTGTTACAATGAATCATTTTCCCTCACCACAAGGTTAGCCCTTAATGAATATCAGGCCTCCTGTTACTCTCACCACAACAGTCAGTCCGCTTTAGGTGAGACTAACTGACTCCTTAGAGTGTCAGGATGCAACCTTACCTTGAATCCTTACCTAGTTATACAAATGGGGCACCACCAGGGACACCCACTATCAGGGGCCTTGGAATTACGTCCCGACCACTAAAGCACGACCCTGGAATCTCACCTAGAGATTTCAATGAATTACGCACTAACTACTACTAAATATAAACAAGCAACCAATTAATAATTATCGCGCATACACACACACACACACACACACACATATATATATATATATATATATATATATATATATATATATATATATATATATATATATATCAACTCTCGCAACCAACCTTTTTCATATTCCAGATCAAACCAAAAGCAGTTGAAAAGTCTAACAAATACAGGTAGAGTAATAAAGCTTATCGCAATATATGGGACAAAGCCCAAAGAAACTAAGATCCAACCCATGCAGATTATGCAGCGGAACCATCACCTCCATGTTGTCCGCGGGTGTTCCTCGCATCTGCTCACATCAACAAGTTGATGATCATCGCAAGAGAGAGTACCACACAACAGAACACACAACAATAAAAGTAGGGTAAGCTAGAGCACAAAAGACTTCATTGATACAAATAGATATATTCTCACAATCTCATATACACATCTCAATCAAGCATGTTATGACTACTCAGACAATACACTACGACACGACTCGACTCATCCGGATACGTATAACCTGGTCGGATTCATCGGATGCTTGCACTTGTGGTGGATACCTCTGCTCACCCCCGAGATATGTGTTACAAGTGTTACAATGAATCATTTTCCTTCACCACAAGGTTAGCCCTTAATGAATTTCAGGCCTCCTGCTACTCTCACCACAACAGTTAGTTTGCTCTAGGTGAGACTAACTGACTCCTTAGAGCGTCAAGATGCAACATTACCTTGAATCCTTACCTAGTTATACAGATGGGGCACCACCAGGGACACCCACTATCAGGGCCTTGGAATTACGTCCCGACCACTGAAGCACGACCCTGGAATCTTACCTAGAAATTTCAAGGAATTACGCACTGACTACTACTAAATATAAACAAGCAACCAATTAATAATTACCGTGGATACATATATATATATATATATATATATATATATATATATATATATATATATATATATCAACTCTCGCAACCAACCTTTTTCATATTCCAGATCAAACCAATATCAGCACATCATGCTCCACCCATGAATTAGAATCCAAATTCATCTCATAACCATGCCATTTTTGCAACCAACCATTTCATGCTCATTTCATGCCAAGGATTTATTCAAGATTGTCATTCATAATTCATACACCCTCTCACACATTCATATTATATCCTACATACCATTATACAATAACCCCATCATTTGCATGCCAAACATAAAAGAGTAGGGAAGTAAACACCCAACCAGCACGTACCCTCGCCTAAGCTCGTCGCTCAGGCCAAGGGGTCTCGCTCAAGCGAGAAGGACTCTCGCTCAGGCGAGTTCCCCTTCTCCTAGACGAGAGCTCGATAACTCTGACAGAAACAAACGCGCCAGCTCGCTTAGGCGAGCTCACCTTGCCTGAGCGAGGTAGTCTCTCGCTCAAAAAATTAGGACCACTCACCTGGGCGACAACTCGCGCAGAAGGTCTGGGCGAGCCTCCGTCAGACTCTCTTAGGCGAGTCCGACTCGCCTGGGCGAGATTACCAGTTCTCGCCCTGATCTCACCTACAACAGATGTGTTTTCCAATCCAACCAATCATACAAAGTATTCCACACATCAAAAATAATGATTAATCCATACAAACATCAAGCAAGCTCAAGAACATGCCAAAAATAACTTAAACTTGAAACCCTAACTTCCCGTACCTGGAAATGGGTTAAAAAAAGGCTTTGGCAGCTAAGCGTAGAGAGCGCAACAACTCTAGGAACGAATAGAGGAACTAAAATAATAAAGGAGTAAGAACACGAGATGGGTTACTATGAAACCCTAACTGGAAAACACGAAGAAGAATACGGAGACTAGTACGAGCTAGTAAGGGTACTTACGTGGAGTAGAAACGACTTTGAGCTAGCTTGAAGATAACGGAGCCCTAAACCCTAGCAGAGCGTTCTGTGAGCGAAACTGAAAGGTGACGGCTGATTCTTCTACAAAAGTGAAAGTGCGAATTAGGGCAACTAGGAATGGTTTTTATCCTTTGGGCCAACCTTTAAGCCCAACAGTTGTAAGGCAACCCTTAAAATGTTAGGGCAGAAAAACTGGGCCTTACATAAGCTATGCATAGGCTACGGGTATTCATGGTATGCGGGAGTTTGATTCATGGTGATGGGAGTCGTGAATGAATGGGTTATTTTGCTTTAAGTGCCATGCATTGGTTTATGGTATGGGTAATCTTTTAGGAAGATGATAGTTTAACAAAAAAATTTGACAAACTTTTGACAAATTACCTTTTTAAGTAAAAAAAAATATACAATTATTACTTTATTTTGATTAAAAAACAAAAAATTAATCTATTTAATTCTATTTATAGAAACTTTGTCAAAAGTTTGTTAAAATAGTTTGTCAAAAGATAATTTTCCAATCTTTTAGGGATGCAGTAGTTTCCTTCTAGATCTCTCAAGTTTATCATTTTTTGGTTGGTGCATGGGTGGGGTCCACGTGAAAAGATTGGTTTCTCTATAATCTATTGAGTTGCATGGTGGTATATGAATGGTGGAGTGGACGAAACGTAACAGAGTGGAGTGGGTTAGTAATATAAAACAAGTTGGATGCATGGGTTCATGGGTTACTTTTTGTTTCTTTTGATTTTCCGTTTTATGGGTGCAGTGGAGGTTTTGACCATTGCTTTAATTACATCTATCTAGTTTTTCAAGTTTGCATGTTGATGGATGCATGGGTGGGGACCACATGAAAATGCAAATTCTCTTTCTTAAAAATGCTTGCAATGTTATCTAGATGTGAATGTTCACTTCTAAGTGCTCTAGAGAAGGAGAGGATTCAATTAAACAAGAAAGTAAAACAACAAAAAAGCATCATAAATTTCAAATTTAAAGGGCATCAAAAGAGAAGAAAAGATGAATAAAAGATGGAAGACATGAAAGAAGAAGGGGAAGCAAATGAAGAATGCCACTTAAGGGGGGCCTTTAAGGCTCACCAACCCAAGATAAGTGGGGATGCCGCCACTTGAGCTCTAGACTAAAGATAAGACTAGAGAAGGTGACACTCTCAAGGAGAGCCCTCTCACAACAATGGTCAAATATAGGTAATTTTACTCCAAAATATTCAACCTTTTTACAAGTTTAGGAGAGCCTCTTTTATAAGTGATGGAAAATGGTCTCTTAGAAAAAATATGATGTTAAAGGGTGCACTAGCAAAAACACAAACTAAGGTTCTATAATCTAGGTAAAAAAGAGGTGTCTTGAAAAGGAGAGAACCATAGCTTGGTCTTTAAGCCTCTCTTATGCGCCTATTGACCTTCTAAAATGAAAGTGAACTCCAAGCTCCCTCTCTCCAGGGATGTGCTAGGTATGTGTGGTCCCAAGATTAAGGCTCTCCTCCACTCCAAGTAGTGTTATCCTCCTCCAAGTTGGCACAAGCTTGTCCTACAAAACAAAGAGACAAAAGGTCAACAAGTTAACTTAAGTCAAGTCAACCAAGATCAACAAGTCAAGTCAACATAAATAAACATAAGAAAAATCAACATAAAGAAATAAAAAATAAGGACAAAAAAGATAGTGTTAATACAGATCTGTCTAATATAACCCAACCAAGAGAGGGGGTGAATTGGTTATTCTATCTTTTACTGATTTTAAATGAATCTTGAAAGTTTCTTCAGTCTTTATAACCCCAAATAACCAATTTGCTAGTTCTGTATTAATGGACTGATTAAAGCAATGAGGAAAGGCATAAAAGATGATAGAAACAAAGAACACAACAATTTTTATACTGGTTCGATTCAAGATAAATCTACGTCCAGTCTTCTCCTAAGTAATCCACTTAGGAGGATTCCACTAAATCAATAGAGTTACAAGAATTACAAGAGCATATATATAATTCAAGACCCTAAAGACTAAGGAGCTTGCTCTACAAATCAAGAACTCCCCCTAGAAGCAATGCATCCACACAATTGCACCTAGACCTTCACTTCACACAATGAATCAACTATAAATAGAAATACAATAAGAAAAGAAGCAAGGAACGAATACACCTAATGGATGTGCAGATTTATCACTTGATCCTAGATCCAAGCTTGACCCTCCAAGATTGAATCCACCATCAATCTTCTTGAATGTCCAATTGAATGATCTCCAAGAAAGCACAAGGACTTTGTGAATCTTAATTCCAGAAAAGAAATCTCTCAGTTCGTCTCTCAGTAATTCAGTTATTTCTCACTCTTTTAAAACTATTTTTATATCAGAGTTCTGATGCAATAATTAATGGATTAGGAATTTACCTAATAGATTATCGTGCATGTATTTTCATTGCATCAGTGCAGTGCCTTCATATAATTTATTAGTTAAGTGTTTAATCCATTTATGAGTTATGCATTAACACATTCAAGAGTTTGATAGCTGATTTAATTCAGTTCAAGCTTGTTTTACATGTAATTCTAGATATACAACACCTAATGCAAAAGATAAAATTCAGGACTAAGCCTAAACCATGTTTGTATAGCTTTCATCAAAATCATCTTCGTTGAAGTTGAACAAGTTCCCCCTCTCAACAGATAGGTTAGAGGCCTACCTTCTAGTCATGATCATTGTGATCTTTCTAAGAAGGTCCTCAATGATTGAGGGTGAGTAATGGGCTCATAAATGATTTTTTGTCATTTAACACTTTTGTTTTCCTAAAACACCTATTCTCATACGGCAACACGTGTCCCTACAAGGGTTTTTTTAGGTCATTTAACAATTTTTTTTTCCTGATCACCAAGTTTCCCTCCCCCTCAATCTCTCTGCTTTTGGAAGTTTTTTGAAATTGAAAATCCATACAAGTGTTTTCAAAGTTATGTTTCTCTGTTTCCTCCGGCCTAAAATCTCCATTGCGTCGAGACCAAGGACGAGTACAACAATTAAAGAAGTCTACATTTCAACTTTAAAACGAAGGTATGTTGTTCTATTTTTTTTACTTAAAAGGTGTTTATGTTTTGATAGAATAATTTTGTAAGAGATAAAGATAATGTTTGTTTGTTTGATACTAAAGCAAGAGGTGAGATTGAAGAAAAATGTCATAGATGGAATCAAGAAGTAATAGCCCTTTCTGTGCACTAATAATGGTAAAGGTAAAAAGGTGAGGTTTTTATTTCTATTCCTTCATTGTTTGGTCTTTCTCTAATTTTATTGCTTGAAATCTTATAGCTGGATAGAAGAGGTTTTGAACCCAGAAAAAAAAAAATCTTGTTATACAGTTAAATATATATGCTTTTAGGTTCTATTTACAATTATGTGCTTTTAGGTTATATATATATATATATATATATATATATATATATATATATATATATATATATATATTTTTTTTTTTTT
>Ga0209589_1014053_pt1 | contig 10193 bp, 10 predicted proteins | sample CowpeawhiteBW_FD_187525 | JGI IMG/M metagenome (GOLD analysis project Ga0209589, IMG submission 187525) | Root nodule microbial communities of legume samples collected from California USA - Cow pea white BW (SPAdes) (version 2) | ecosystem: Host-associated > Plants > Roots > Nodule | place: USA...
ATTATCATAATATACAAGAACATGTTTTCATAGATTTAAATAATAAAACCATAACATCAAAAGTTAGCATACATAGGACTCGAACCCAAGTCCTCTCGCACAATCAAAGTGCTCTCAACCACATGAGCTAGCACTTTTCCACATCATACCAACCATAATTTAATGTCATAATTATTACCCCTCCCGTATTTATTAATTAATTATTTAATTAATTAAATTCTACGGGTCTTACAGCAATTATGAGTAACATATATCTCTAGATACTAACCTCCAAATCAAATCTCCGTCGTTCAAAGTGAAAAACAACATGTTATGGACCACTTGTCAAAATTTCACCTAAACCGGACGGTTAACGAATTGGGAAATGCAGTTTTATGAAAACTGCACAGACTAGAAAAATGGTGGCGCCTAGCGCCTAAAAGTCAGGAACCTAGCGCCTAAAAGTCAGGTTGTTCCTGCTACACGAATACGAAAACAACATTTTTTTCATGAAAAGAACAACAGCACACATCACCTGACGGCAAGTCTTCACTACTAGGCAGTTCTTAACAAAAACCCAGAAATCCTGTACAAATCGCATGTGTTGCCTGACAGGTCTTCAATGCCGCCAGGCAGTTTCTGGAAAATTCCAGAAACTCGAACAAAATTACATAATTTCCAAGAATCAAAGGCTTCACATACAATTCATAGAACGCATAATTAAATTACAACATGCATTTAAGAGGTTCAGCTCCCCTAACATAATAATCCTTGCCAAAATTTGAAAATTCTAAATCTTCTTCTTGGTCAACAATGGCCTCCCTTGATACCTTCCAACAACAACCCTCAATCCTCTCTGAAATGCAGCCCTTGTTCTCTCAAAATGCTTCCCAAATTCTTCCCTAGATTGCCCTATGTCTTTCTCCCTAATTTCGCTCCTATCTCACCTTTCTAACTCAATTTTAATTAAACTTAATTACCATAAAACGACTAGGGTTTCTGACCTTTCCCATCCATGCCAAAAAATAATTTTATCAAAAAGGAAGTTTAATTCATGTATACCAAGGTTTGAACACACAGCCATCCCAAAGTGAAGTCAATGCACAACCATTCAACCAACTCATGTTTCATGATAATTCCTATAAATCTAGGATTACATTATCACTCCTCATCATATTATCAAAATAATACACAATTAAAATATCACACAATTTTGCATACATAGGACTCAAACCCAAGTCCTCTCAACATAACCAAGTACTCTAAACCATTTGAGCTAGTACTTTTTCACATCACAAAATTTAGCATTAAATGTCATAAAGGCTCCTACTACCCGCATTAATTAATTAATTAATTATTTAATTAATTGAATATCTCGGGTCTTACACTAGGTGATAGCTTAGAGGGCAGTGTGCTATTTCGTTTTTGCTTTGTGTGTTTGAGATGATGGACTTGGACCAAGAGATGTTTGACATTGTCATGAGCGGGTAGATTCGTGACAGGTGATGAAACGCGTGATTAATATGAACGAGAAGGTTCATATTAGTGATACTCTCGTGTGAGGATACGAGCGGGGAGGTTCGCATGTTTCGTGCTCACACTTGAGAGTTTTTGTGAATGGGGAGGTTCGTAGCTACATGGATCACGCGTGTTGGACTACGGGCGGGAAAGTTCGTAGATTTGGACTACAAGCGTGGAGGTTCGTAGAGGTTGGACCACGAGCGGGCAGGTTTGTGGAAGCATGATGTATCCTGGGTCCATGGTCAAGTGATGGTATGATATGCATGGGCTAGTGGTTTAATGTATGTATTGAGGCGATGCTTCAGATACTTTGGGCAACAATGGGTGTAAGAATAACCAATGAGTTGAGTTCGAGTATTTTGGGTAAGAATAATCTATATTATTAAATTGTGTGTTTATGTTGATTTGAGCTCACCTTTTCTGTTTGTGTTTGGCGATGATCATGTGGCTTGTCACGCGGGAGCAGATGATATTCTAGGTGATGTTGGAGATGTCTAGAGACGGAGAGAGGGCTATCATGGGAGATTTTCATGAACCATTTATGTTTTTGCTATTAAATTTTCAATTGGTTTTGGACTTGTAGCAATTATTACGGATTTACAAATTTGAATTTAAATGCGAAGAACGAATTTTTAAATTTCCTGCGATTTTGGGAATAATAATATCAGATGCTTTGAGTTTTATTTCTAATTATTTATTTTATTAAGTAATATCCAACTAAGACGTTGTAGCTGACATGTATGTTTTCCTTTTGATGAATTTACAATGGGAGTTCTTAGAGTGTTAAACGTTGCACACCAACAACTAGGCCTCCTTGCGAGCTTTCAGGTTAATCTATTGAGTATTTCACCTAAAACTCGCTCCTCAAATTTTCCTACACTGTTATAGTACTCGGCATGGGTCTCTTAAGGTTTCTTATGAGTTGGGTCTCATTGATAGGTCAAATTCATCAATGTTTAGGTTCTTTAAAGTAACAATAATGCCAAAAGGAGTTAAGTACTTTTTATTTGATAAAATAAGCCCAAATTTCCCCTCTACTGGACCAAGAATCCCATTATCCACTTTGGCAAAGAACTTGTATGACTCCTGAAAACCTACATACATTGTCATACTTGGACCAGTTGCCCAAAAAGTTTCCTTCAAGGAGAATTATAGGGATTTTTAGTTATGCCCATCTTCGATACGATCTGTTCGGTATGTATATTTTAGTTTTGGCTTGCCATCCTATGTTGTTAAAATTGGTTAATGTTATATTTCCCTTGCAGATATCATGGCTTTTATACACTCTGAATGAATTTCAAGCGAGGATTGTAGTAATGGTTGTCACTTAGAAAATGAGCTAAGACAATTGCCAGATTCAAGCGAGTTTATTGCTGACATAGAAAGCCCAAAGAAGGAGTTGGTTGCAGCAAATGGCAAAAAAAAAGGAGGCATTATCTTAGCTGAGCAACGTGAAGAAGGAAAGGTTTCAACTCTTAATGTCCATGTCTGATCCAGAAAGAGAGGAGAGCGGGTACCTCAAGTACTCTAACACCTCAAGTTAGTGATCAAGAAGTATGAGTGTGTGTGTGTGTGTGTGTGTATGTGTGTTCTTTTGTAATAAATGAGATATCAAGATGTGTTTTACCGTAGACTGAACTACTTTTTTGTATTGTCCTTTCATTAATTACCTTTAGAAGTGTTTATATTCCCTTATGAATGTCAATAAATAGCCTCTCGTAATATCCATATCGTTAAACGAATCAATTGTTAATTAATGCCTTATCTACCAAATATTTTCTCCAACCAATCTGACTAAGATACATCCAACTCCACTATTGATGTCCAATATGATTGAGCGCTACTCGACCGTATAAGCCCCAGGCCCTAAATGAGTAGTCGCATTCCATAAGGCATGATAGTAACAAGGTTAAGCACTACTTGACTCTAAAAGCATTTTAGGCCTCATGTCTGGGCACTACTTGGTCTTATAAGGCTTCTAGACTTTAAATAAACAACGTTTTCGAGTACTACTTGGCTCTATACCATACATTTGGCCTTATAAACCTTTCAAGCCTCCAATAAACAACATGACCAAGTACATAAATATAATTATATTTACAAAATTTTGTAATAATTTCTGAGTAGAAAAATATCCAAACCTTCATTTGATAATATTTTTAAATGTGTTGGTGACAAGTTAAGTAATTAAATATATATATATATATATAATATGTCATTAGTATATTTTATGATGATTTTTAATATGATATTAGTGTTTTGAAATAAAAGTATTATTAATATATTTTGATGTTATATAATAGTTATCAACATCTCATAAAAATGCCATCAGTCAATAGTTAAATATTAATCCTTTTTAAGACAAGTTATCAAAGTAAACAATAAAAAAAAAAATTCCATAAATACTTGGCGCATATTTGTAATGAAGCACTTAAGCAAAAGGCTAAGAAACATAAGAGAGACACTATACTTTCATCTCTTCCCTCCTAAGATCCTCTTCCCTTTACTTAAACATCAATGATTAAATCCTCTTTACTCCTACGTACCCTTCCATCATTCAATAATCTTTAATCTCATCTCTCAACAAACCAACGCAAACCCTTCTCCTCAACTTTTATGTTAAAATCAATAAACTAAGCTCAACCATCCCACAAGCATAACCAAAATCCCAAAACCCTAACCCCACTCTCCTACTCGTAACAATTTAATAACAAACCAAGTTATAGATGGAGTAATCGTTAATGCACAAAGGATTCGTATTTAATGGTTACCAAACATTATAAAATCATCACAAAAAAACACAATCACACACCATTCATACTTATTGATCAACATCATTAACCCTATCACAAACACACACACCATTTTCAAAAGTAAGCAATGGCTCCTTACATCTTCCCACAGACACGATCCACTGTCCTCCCTGAGCCCTCCAACTTCTTCTCCTCAAACCTTGTCTCATCTCCACTTCCCACAAACTCTTTCTTCCAAAACTTTGTCCTCAAAAACGGTGACCAACCTGAATACATTCACCCCTACCTCATCAAATCCTCCAACTCTTCACTCTCTCTTTCATACCCTTCTCGCTCTTCCACTGTTACTTCCATATACCAAGTCTTCAACCCTGATCTCACCATCTCCTCTAAGCAAACTTCTTCAGGAAAACACACAATCTCTTCCTTCAGTGATCTCAGTGTCACTTTAGAAATCCCTTCTTCAAACCTAACCTTTTTCCTCGTTAGGGGAAGCCCCTATTTGACAGTCTCAGTAACCCAACCAACCCCTCTTTCCATCACCACCATCCATTCCATTGTCTCCTTGGATTCCACAGAATCCACTTCCTTCCACAAGTTCACCATTAAGTTTAACAATGCTCAAACATGGCTCCTCTATGCTTCCTCGCCCATCAAGTTGACTCACACCACTTCTGAGATCACTTCTGAGGCCTTCTCTGGCACAATCCGCATAGCCCTTCTTCCTAACTCTGATCCACAAAGCGAGGCCATTCTTGACTTGTGCAGTTTCATTTACCCTGTATCAGGAAATGCTGTGATTAAAGAACCCTTTTGTGTGGAATATAAATGGGAAACAAAAGGGTCTGGTGCATTGCTACTTCTAGCACACCCTCTCCATCTTCAGCTTCTCTCTTCTACAGACACTGATGTCGCTGTTCTTGATGGGTTTAAGTACACAAGCATAGATGGGGATCTTGTTGGTGTTATGGGGAAGTCATGGATTCTGAAAACTGATCCGGTTTCAGTGACATGGCATTCTTCAAGGGGCATCAAAGAAGAAAACAAAGAGGAAATTATTTCTGCGCTTGTGAAAGATGCTGAGGCCCTAAAAATGGATACCTCTGAATCTTACTTTTATGGGAAATACATTGCAAGGGCTGCAAGGCTGGCTCTGATAGCTGAAGAGGTTTTCTTCTATGAGGTGATTCCAATGGTTTGCAAGTTTCTGAAGGACACGGTTGAGCCATGGTTGGATGGAACTTTGAAGGTGAATGGATTCATGCATGATCACAAATGGGGTGGCATTGTTACTTATAAAGGATCTGATGATGCTTCTGCAGATTTTGGATTTGGGATTTACAACGATCACCAGTACCATCTGGGGTACTTTCTTTATGCCATTGCAGTGGTTGCAAAGATTGACCCAGCATGGGGGAGAAAGTACAAGAACAAAGCCTATTCACTCATGCAAGATTTTATGAACTTGGACACACAATCAAACTCCAATTACCCAAAACTCAGGTGCTTTGACCTTTACAAGTTGCACTCTTGGGCTGCAGGTACATAAAATTTAATCAAATAACTAAGATCAGTTTGTTTCAAATTAAAACAAAAAAAAAGTAACTTTTATGTGAAATAACTTAACTGATAATTTTTTAGAGATTTGAAGAGGAAAAACAAATTCGTGTTTATATATAATGAAAAGATTACTTTTCTAAAAACATAATTAGATATTTTTTATTGTTTCTAGGTTCTTGTAAAAGTGATAATAAATGTGTAACAGATAAAAAACAGTGATTAATCTTTTTAGAAAAGTGTTTATAAACAAACTATTAATGACTAAACGTGCTGTTTTTCAATAACTTTGTAATTGCGCAGTGATATTTTGTTAAAAAAAGGGTAAAGTATATATATTTACTTCACTTGTTTTAGTACTAATATATATATAATGGATGAACTGTTTTATTTGAAATAGCATTACTTTTTATTTGTTTCACTTATTTAATATCAACATTTTATACACTTCAGAAGCCTGTGCATACTAGTAAAATGCTCAATTCTTTAAAGTATTTTTGAATATCCAAAACAAATATAAAAAACAAGAAATATTAACAAAAAAAAAAAAGTCTCTCAGATAAACCAAAGATGAACGTTGCTCATTTTATAAATAATTTTAACAAAGGATAAGGGTAGAAAATGTACAGGCCGACGGCCACTTGATTAATTTAAAATAAAAAGTTAGAAAAAACCACTTTGAAAATGCTGTGGTATATCATAAACAATACACATTATTACTTGAAAGTCGAATTAAAAATAATTTATATACCCTTTCTTCCGAAACATTATTTTGAGAAAAACTATATATAATAACTAAAGCATCCAATAACAACAAATAATTAAAAGTGATTTATATTTCCTTCAATTAAAATCTCATGTTAAACATCACTTTCAATCTTGACATCTCATCTAAAGTATACTTCAATTGAACCATCATATATTTTCATACGGGAAAAGATGAAAACAAAAAAAACACAAAAAAAGATACAAAAGTATTTTTTTTTTTATATTACAATATTATAATTTTTTTTATAAGTATCGTTATCATGTTACTCTTAGAATAATCGATTCATCACAGGTTCTTTACTAATCTAATTTTTTTGTGACAGGGTTAACTGAGTTTGTTGATGGTAGGAATCATGAGAGTACTAGTCAAGCATTGAATGCATACTATTCTGCAGCACTGATGGGTATGGCATATGGCGATGTTCAGCTTGTTGCCCTAGGATCAACCCTAGCAGCACTGGAAATCCTAGCAGCTCGAACATGGTTTCAAGTGTCATCGAATGGGAGCATGTACGAGGATGTTTTTACACAGGAGAACAGGATTATGGGCATTTTGTGGTCCAATAAAAGAGACTCTGACTTATGGTTCGCTTCTCACAAGCTGAGAGAGTACAGGCTTGGCATTCACCTCTTGCCCATAGTGCCAATCTCTGAGCCACTTTTCTCAGATGTTGACTATGTGATTGAGCTTGTAACCTGGGCTTCCATGGATTTGGATAGGGAAGGTGCTGATGATGCATGGAAAGGGTTTGTTTATGCACTTCAAGCACTTTATGATAAAGAAGAGGCTCTGCAGAACGTGAAAGGGTTAAAGGCTTTTGATAATGGAAACTCTTTCACTAACCTCTTGTGGTGGATTCATACCAGAGGTGACCAAGATGATAGTGATCATCACCAACACAAACTTGGCTACTAGATCATTGGTCTTACTGTTATGGGAAAAAAAATTATATGATATATATTATGCACTGTGAAATATGTTTACATCTCTATATACCTGATATAATACTTATGGGTGAATATATATATATATATATATATATATATATATATATATATATATATATATATATATATATATATATATATATATATATATAAATGCTTTCAATTTATAAATAAAATGTTTAATAACTTTTATGAGTTAATATTGTAGATTTGACATGCATACACTTCATTGAAGATGTGGACGCTGATGCCTTACTCCTTTCTTTGGATATTTTTCATCTTGTGTATATGTTCTTGAAGATTTTGATATGTAATTTCAAGTTTCTTTTATGAATCACTTGTTATAGCTAGACTAAATTTGGATAAATGGTTTAAGTTTTAAAGTTTCTTATAATAGCATAAGGATTAAATAGCAAGGATAGTGAGAGAAGCAGTTAGGAAAAGTATGTTAAAAAGGGGTGCGAGTGGGAAAAACAAGTAGTGGTAACATATTATATTTTGGTGAGTACACAAATTTATGTTTGATGCTAAATATAGAAATCATAAAAAGCATGCTCAAATGTTTTAAAATTTTAATGGGTTAAAAGTGAATTTTACAAAGAGCTAGATTGAAGGAGGGGAGGTAAGGAGTGGTGGATCTTCAAACAAAATTTAGGGGTACCAAGATAAAGAGTTAAGTATGTTTTTAGTATCTCAACTTTGACATGAAATTGGAATTCGTTGTTGTCTGAATCTTTGATACATTCTGGTTCTCAAACTTTAAAAATGAATTTATGTAGTCATTTTAACCCAATTACATTAAATATTTTTTATATCTCAAACACATTTCCTAATAGATATTGAAGCACAAATATGTCAGACATTATAAACAAATCAAATGCTAAACATGTAAGTGAATTAAAAAGATTATATTCGTTCATTTTTAAAGTTAAGAGACAAAAATTCATAAACTAAAAGCATACTTACTCCAAAATAAATACATAGAAGTTTTAAAAATATAAAATACGTTAAAATTAAAAAAGAATTAAAACAACTTTTATGTGTAAGGCCCACCTTTTTTTGTCCTAAATTTTTTAAGGCCTACCCTAATCTGTTGGGCCAAGGCTGGCCCATAGGATGTCCAAGACCCTAAATAGCCCTAACACTCCCATTCTGCTCATTTGCCAGAAACAGCTCCTTTCACTCTCTTAGAACAACAGCCATGCTCTGCTAGGGTTTAGTCCTTGGTTCTCGTCAAGTTAGCTCAACCTCGTCCTCTTACTCCACCTAAGTCGTTTTCAACTCATACTCTTCCATTCAGTTTATTCATCATGCTTCAAACTAAGGTTTGTCTAGGTGAACTCGTTTTAAACATGTTCCGTTATTTTCCAGCTTTGAATCTGCTCTTAGAGCTACTGTGCTCAATTGTTTGTGTGTCCGAGACCTTGGCTAGCATTTTGCAGGTAAGGGAAGCTAGGGTTTTTCATACTTTCCGTAAATCTACTTATTTTCAGTTTTGTTTCTTATTTGTATGGCTTGTGTGCTACTATGAACGTATGGAATGCCTTGTTGTGTTGTTTGGATGTGTATGTATGGTTGATACAGGGAGAACAGTGGCGAGTACTGATACTCTCGCCCAAGCGAGCATGTCTGGCCTAGGCGAGCATAGCAGAAACAAGCCTAGGTTCCTACTCGAGCTCTCGCTTAGGCGGAGAGCTCTCGTTTTGAGCGAGGTACTATCTCGCTCAGGCGAGAGGGACTCGCCTAAGTGAGAACTCATGGGAGCTTGATATGTGTCACTATAGTTGTAGCCCAAGCGAGGAACCTCACCTTTGGGGGAGGGGTGGTCTTGGTCAGGTGAGGAGGGATTGCCTAAGCGAGAACTCGCGAAATCAGCAGGGCTCTCTGTTGGCAGTCTCGCCTAAGCGAGGGCCTATAGCTTAAGCGAAAGACTCCTTTCGCCTGAGCGAGAGTCCATGGCTTGAGTGAGACTGGTGCAAGGATTTTCTCTATGACTGTTCTTCTCTCTATTTTTGGTTGATGAGCATTGGTATAATTTGATTACTCTGTTAAAGCATGAATTGGGTGAATATGCATGAGTAAAATGGTTTATGGGTTGTAATTGATGAGTTTGGCATGATCTTGGAATGTAACATGAATGGGTGATTGGTTATAAATGTTGACACACTAGTGTAAAATAGGCTTTTTATACCAGTTAAAAAAGGCTTTTTATACCGGTTCTAGCATCGGTATAGATGTAGGTGGTATAGAAGGTTGATCTTTCTACATCGGTTCCATGACAGGTATAAAAAAATTATTTTTATACCATTTCTAAAACCGGTATAGAAAGTCCTCTTGGAAATGGAAAGTTATGTAAGAAAAAATGACTTACTATACCGATTATAGTTCCAAACGGTATAAAAAATTAGACATTTTACACCAAGTATGACCTCAACCAGTATAAAAAGTGATTTATTATATTTTTATAAAAAAATCGTTTATACTTCTTACCACATACCAAACCTGTATATAATTACCCAAAACATCCAGAAAACAAATCCCATTCAATCTAATATTTACATGAAATAGAATCTAATGTTTATATGAAATATAATACTACTCCAAAACGAATTACTATATAAGTCATAAAACACCTAACATCATCTTATATACTGTATATAATTACCC
>Ga0209589_1014062_pt1 | contig 10189 bp, 2 predicted proteins | sample CowpeawhiteBW_FD_187525 | JGI IMG/M metagenome (GOLD analysis project Ga0209589, IMG submission 187525) | Root nodule microbial communities of legume samples collected from California USA - Cow pea white BW (SPAdes) (version 2) | ecosystem: Host-associated > Plants > Roots > Nodule | place: USA...
TATATATATATATATATAAACAGATACATGAAATAAATATGTCACCCATCCCAAAATAACATAATTAAGTATCTCATTATTAAATTACCCAACCATGACCTCAGAGTCCTTCATGAGTCATATGCATGAACTAGGTCTTGGGACTTCTCTGTGCTCCCACGAAACTAACTCATTCGTGGTCCAACCCTATGAACCTATCTCGCTCATAGTCCTACCCTACAGACTCCTCGCCTTTAGTAAAAACATCCAAGCCTCATAACTTGGACCTTGGCACGCACGTAATCACCATACTATGGACTCCTCGCCCAATAGTAGCCGACAGAAACATAACAATTCCTTGCCCATCATGCGCAAATGGGAGTGAAAAAATTTAGGTTTCAAATGGGTGAAAAGAAATTATAGGTGTCAAATGGGAGTAAAAAAATTATAAGTGTCAAATGGATGTAAAATTATTTTATCGGTCAAATAAGTGTAAAAGTATTATAGGTGTCAAATGGTAGTAAAACAAATTTCGATGTCAAATGGGTGAAAAGAAATATTAGGCGTCAAATGGGAGTAAAAAATTACAGGTGCCAAATGGGAGTAAAAAAAATTAAAGTGTCAATTTGGAGTAAAAAAATATAGGTGTCAAATGGGTGAAAAAAAAATTATGTGTCAAAAGGGAGTAAAAATCTTTAGGACTCAAATGGCTGAGAAGAAATTTTAGGTGTCAAACAGAAGTAAAAGAATTACAGGTGACAAATGGTTGAAAAGAAATTGTAGGTGTCAAATGCGGAAAAAAATTACAGATCTCAAATGGGTGTAAAAATTTTTAGGTGTCAAATGGGAGTAAAAAACTTTTAGGTGTCAATTTGGAGTAAAGAAAATGTCGGTCTCAAATGGTGAAAAAAAATTATAGGTGTCAATAGGGAGTACAAAAAAATTAGGAGTCAAATGGGTGAAAAGAAATTTTAGCTGTCAAATGATAGCAAAAAAATTACAAGTGTCAAATGGGTGTCAAAGTAGGTTAAGTGTCGAATGGGAGTAAAAATATTATAGTAGTCAAATAGGTGTAAAATGTTTTAGGTGTCAAATGGTACTACAAAAAATGTAGGTGTCAAATGGGAGTAAAAAAATATAGGTTGCAAATGGGTGTAAAAGTATTTTAGGTGTCAAATGAGTGTATAATAATATTTTCGGTGTCAAATGGGAGTAAAAAAAATATAGGTGTCAAATGGATGTAAAAATATTATACGTGTCAAAGGATTGTAAAAATATTTTAGGTGTAAAATGGGAGTATAACAATTATAGATGTGAAATGGGTGTAAAAAAAATTTAGGATGTCAAATGGGTGAAAAAAAATTAGTTTTTAAATGGGAGTAAAAATATTACAGGAGTCAAATATGTGTAAAAATATTTTAGTTGTGAAATGGTAGTAAAAAAAATTTATGTGTCAAATGGATGAAAAAAAAATAGGTGTGAAATGGGATTAAAAATATTTTAGTTGTCAAATGAGTGTAAAAATATTTTACGTGTCAAAAGGGAGTAAAAAATTACATGTGTCAATTTGGAGCAAAAAAAGTTTTTAGGTGTCAATTCGGAGCAAAAGAAAAATTTAGGTGTCAATTTGGAGTAAATAAATTCAGGTGTCAAATTTGTGAAAAAAAAAATTCTGGGTGTCAAATGGGAGTAAAAAAATTGTAGGTGTCAAATGGATGTAAAATTATTTTACCTGTCAAATGAGTGTAAAAACATTTTAGATGTGAAATGGGAGTAAGACAAATTAAGATGTCAAATGGGTGTAAAAAAATATTAGGTGTCAGATGTTAGTAAAAAAAATTAGTTGTGAAATGGGTGAAATAAAAATTTACGTGTCAAATGGGAGTAAAACAAATTTAGGTGTGCAATGTGGGAAAAGAAAATTTAGGTGTCAAATGGGTGTAAAAATATTGTAGGTGTCTAATGAGTGTACAAATATTTTAGGTGTCAAATTGGAGTAAAAAAATTATACATTTCAAATGGGTGTAAAAATATTTTACGTCTCAAATGGGTGTAAAAAACTTCTTCATGTTAAATGGGAGAAAAATTATTTTACCTATCAAATGAGTGTAAAAATATTTGAGGTGTCAAATGGGAATAAAAAAGTTTAGGTGTCAAATTGGAGTAAAAAAATTATAGGTGTCAAATGGGTGTAAAATTATTTTACTTGTCAAATGGGTGTAAACATATTTTAGGTGTCAAATGGCAATAAAAAAATTTTCGGTGTCAAATAGGTGTAAAAATATATTAGGTGTCAAATAGGTGTAATAATATTTTAGGGGTGAAATTAGCGTAAAAATATTTTACCTCTCAATTGGGTGAAAATAAATTATAGGTATCAAATAGGTGCAAAAGTATTTTAGGTGTCAAATGATTGTAAAGAAATTTTAGGTATCAAACAAAAGTAAAAAAATTATAGGTGTCAAGTGGTGTAAAAATATTGTAGGTGTCTAATGAGTGTAAAAATATTTTAGGTGTCAAATTGAAGTAAAAAAATTATTTATTTCAAATGGGTGTAAAAATATTTTACGTCTCAAATGGGTGTCAAAAAATTCTTGGTGTTAAATGGTAGAAAAAAAAAATATAGGTGTCAAATGGGTGAAAAAAGGTTTTAGGGATCAAATGGGAGTAAAAAAAATATAGGTGTCAAATGAGTGTAAAAATATTGTAGGTGTCAAATGAGTCTAAAAATATTTTAGGTGTCAAATGCAAATAAAAACATTTAGGTTTCAAATGGGAGTAAAAAAATTATACTTGTCAAATGGGCGTAAAATTGTTTTACTTGTCAAATGAGTGTAAAAATATTTTAGTTGTCAAATGGGAATAAAAAAATTTAGGTGTCAAATGGGAGTAAAAAAATTATAGGTGTCAAATGGGTGTAAAATTATTTTACCTGTCAAATTAGTATAAAAATATTTTAGTTACCAAATGGGAATAAAAATATTTTAGGTGTCAAATAGGTGTAAAAATATATTAGGTGTCAAATAGGTGTAAAAATATTTTAGCGGTGCCATTAGCGTAAAAATATTTTACGTCTTAATTGGGTGTAAATAAATTATAGGTTTCAAATGGATGTAAAATTAATTTAGGTGTCAGATGACTGTAAAAGAATTTTAGGTATCAAATGGTAGTAAAAAATTATAGGTGTCAAATATGTGTAAAAATATTCTAGGTGTCAAATGGGAATAAAAAAACTTTTAGGTGTCAAATAGCTGCAAAAATAGTTTAGGTATCAAATAGGTGTAAAAATATTTTAGGGGTGAAATTAGCATAAAAATATTTTACATCTCAATTGGGTGAAAATAAATTCTAGGTTGCAAATGGATGTAAAAGTATTCTAGGTGTCAAAAGACTGTAAAAATATTTTAGGTATCAAATGGGAGTAAAAAAATTATAGATGTCAAATGGGTGTAAAAATATTGTAGGTGTCAAATGAGTGTAAAAATATTTTAGTTGTCAAATGGGAATAAAAAAATTTAGGTGTCAAATGGGAGTAAAAAAATTATAGGTGTCAAATGGGTGTAAAATTATTTTACCTGTCAAATTAGTGTAAAAATATTTTAGTTACCAAATGGGAATAAAAATATTTTAGGTGTCAAATAGGTGTAAAAATATATTAGGTGTCAAATAGGTGTAAAAATATTTTAGCGGTGCCATTAGCGTAAAAATATTTTACGTCTTAATTGGGTGTAAATAAATTATAGGTTTCAAATGGATGTAAAATTATTTTAGGTGTCAGATGACTGTAAAAGAATTTTAGGTATCAAATGGTAGTAAAAAAATTATAGGTGTCAAATGGGTTTAAATATATTGTAAATGTCAAATGAGTGTAAAAATATTTTAGGTATCAAATGGGAATAAAAAAAATTTAGGTGTTAAATAGTTGTAAAAATATTTTAGGTATCAAATAGGTGTAAAAATAATTTAGGGGTGAAATTAGCATAAAAATATTTTACGTCTCAATTGGGTGAAAATAAATTCTAGGTTGCAAATGGATGTAAAAGTATTTTAGGTGTGAAATAGCTGTAAGAATATTTTAGCTATCAAATGGGAGTAAAAAAATTATAGGTGTCAAATGGATTGTAGGTGTCAAATGAGTGTAAAAATATTTTACTTGTCAAATAGGTGTAAAAATATTTTAGGTGTCAAATGGGAATAAAAAATTGTAGGTGTCAAATAGTTGTAAAAATATATTAGGTGTTAAATAGGTGTAAAAATATTTTAGGGGTTAAATAAGCTTAAAAATATTTTACGTCTCAATTGGGTGTAAATAAAATATAGGTTGCAAATGCGTGTAAAAGTATTATATGAATGATTAAAATTGTAAACGGTGAAAACATTAAAAAAAAGTGAAAAAAACGCTATCAAAATAAAAGAATTTTTAACCTTAAAAACACCAATATCCTTTGAGTTTTGCCCAACGTGTTTCAATTGGAATGTCAAACATTTTTTATAACATATGTGTCATTTAAATAGTAAATGGTGAAAACGGTAAAAAAGAACTAAGAAAGTGTCACCAAAAGATGACATTTTTAAATTGTAATACACTAATGCCCTTTGAGTATTGGCCAGAGTGTTTTATTTCAAATGTTGAACAATTTTGATATATAAAATATGAATTCTTAATACTGTAAACGGTGAAAACGGAAAAAAAATGAAAAAAGCGTCAACAAAAGATGAAAATTTTCAAATTTAAAAACACAAATCCCCTTTGGGTATTGCCCAACTTTTTTCTTTTTAAATGTTGAACAATTTTTATATAAAACATATGAGTCATTTAAATTGTAAACAGTGACTAGGGTATGAAAAATTAATAGTGTTACCAAAAAATGAAGTTTTTCAAATTTAAAAACACAAATTCTCTTTGAGTAACAGCCAAATGTTATGTTGAAATTTTGAGAAAATTTCATAAATAAAATATAAATTATTGAAATTGTAAACAGTGAAAAGGGTAAAAAAAATGAAAAGAACTTTACCAAAAGCTGAAAATTTTCACATTTAAAAAAACCAATCCCCTCTGAGTGTTGGCCAATGTGTTTTACTTGAAATTTTGAACAATTTATATATATAAAACATATGAGTCATTTAAATTGTTAAAGGTGAAAAGGGTAAAAAAAACCCTAAAAAAGTGTTACCAAAAGATGAACATTTTCAAATTGTAATGCACCAATTCCCTTTGATTATTGGCCACAATGTTTTATTTACAATATTGAATAATTTTTATTTATAAAATATGAATTATTAAAATTGTAAATGGTAAAAAAAATTGAAAAAAGTGTTACCAAAATATGAAAATTTTCAATTTTCTAAACACCAATCTTCTTTGAATATTGCCCAACGTGTTTCTTTTGAAATGTTCAACAATTGTTATATATAACATATGAGTCATTTAAATAGTAAACGGTGAAAAGGAAAAAAAAACTAAAAAAGTGTTACCAAAAGACTAAAATTTTCAAATTGTAATACACCAATTCTCATTAAGTATTGGCTAAATTGTTTTATTTAAAATGTTGAACAATTTTTATTTATAACATATGACTTTTTTAATTGTAAACGCTAGAAACGGTAAAAAAAATTAAAAAAGCGTAACTAAAAAATGAAAAATTTCTAATTTAAAAACACCAATCCCCGCTGAGTATTGCCCAACATGTTTCTTTTGAAATGTTGAATAATTTTTATATATAATATATCAGTCATTTAAATTGTAAATAGTGAAAAGAGTAAAAAATATATTAAAAAAGTGTTAGAAAAAGATGAAAATTTGAAAATTGTATTACACAAATTCGCCTTGAGTATAGGCCAATGTCTTTTTTTGAAATTTTGAACAATTTTTTGTAAAAAATATGACATATTTAAATTGTAAACGGTGAAAATGGTAAAAAAAAATGAAAAAAAGCATTACCAAATGATTAAATTTTTCATATTTAAAAACACCAATCCCCTTTGGTTTTGCACAAGGTGTTTCTTTTTAAATTATAAATGGTGAAAAGGGTAAAAAAAACATAAAAAGTGTTACCAAAAGATGAAAATTTTCGAATTGTAATACACCAATTCCCTTTGAGTATTGGCCAAAGTGTTTTATTCCAAATGATGAACAATTTTTATATAGAAAATATTAATTATTAAAATTATAAACGGTGAAATGATAAAAAAAAATGAAAAAAAGCATTACCAAAATATGAAAATTTTCAATATTAAAAATACCAATCCCCTTTGAGAATTGCCCAACATGTTTATGTTGAAATGTTGAATAATTTTTATATATAACATATGAGTCATTTAAATTATAAGCTATGAAAAGGGAAAAAATGTTAAAAAAGTGTTACCAAAAGATGAAAATTTTAAAATTGTAACACAACAATTCCCTTTGAGAATTGGCCAATGTCTTTTTTTGAAATGTTGACCAATTTTCTTATAAAAAATATGAATTATTTAAATTGTAAAAGGTGAAAAAAAAATAATTAAAAAAGCGTTACCAAAAGATAAAATTTTCGCGTTTGAGTATCGACCAACGTGCTTTAAATATGAATATTTTAAATTGTAAACGGTGAAAAGGCTAAGAAAATAAAACAAGTATTACCAAAACACAAATTTTTCAAATTTAGAAACACCAATGCCCTTTGAGTATTGACCCACGTGTTTCTTTTGAAATGTTGAACAATTTTGACATATAATATATGGGTCATTTAAATTGTAAACGGTAAAAAGGGTAAAAAAAGCTAAAAAAGTGTTACTAAAACATGAAAATTTTAAAATTGCAATACACCAATATTCTCATTGAGTATTGGCCAATGTGTTTTATTTGAAATGTTGAACAATTTTTATATATAAAATATAAATTATTAAAATTTTAAACGGTTAAAACGGTAAAAAAAATGAAAAAAGCTGTTCTTAAGGGACCGAGGTCTGTAATCCACAAATCAACCAAGGGTCTTGTACGTCTTCTCGGGGCTGGTCTTCTCCTGTCGAAAAGGGGCTTGAGGGCGGCGTAGGAGACCTGCAAAAGACACTCCGATGCCTAAGTCAGCACTGGTAATGTCAGGGTTTCAGAGAATAATCAATGTGTCATGAATGCATGGAATAGTGTGCTATTTATACCTTTTTACCTGTGGGTCCTACCTGGGATGGGCTTTCTGGCCCAATACTCCTTCTTTAGCCATTCTTGGATCTAGTGTAAAAGGGGAGAATTTACCAAGGGGTCCTTCAGGTGTTGGCGGTGTCCGGTGCTCGGCCATGAGATGCGTCGAGGGGGGCTTTCTTTTGGGAAGGTGCCTTTCGCGTGGTAATCGGCCATCAGGCTTTGGTTTGCTGGCCACGTGGTTTAACAGAGGGGTGTGGAGCTAGGTGGGGGCCGTGTTATCCATACGGAGGGGTTCTTGCGTGGTAGGCGGCTCTGCGTGGTAGGCGGCCATTGCGCTCTCTGATGGCTGCCTGGTTCTGTGCGAAGGCGTCTCTGTGTGGTAGGCGGCCATTGTGCTCTCTGATGGCCGTCTACTTGGGTATGGTTGGGACAAAAGCGTTACCAAAAGATGAAATTTTTCAATTTTAAAAACATCAATCCCCTTTGAGTATTGCCCAACGTGTTTCTCTTGAAATGTTGAACAATTTTTATGTATAACATATAAGTCATTTAATTATAAACGGTAAAAAGGGAAAAAACTAAAAAAGTGTTACTAAAAGATGAACATTTTCAAATTGTAATACACCAATTCCCTTTGAGTATTGGCAAAAGTGATTTATTTGTAATGTTGAACAATTTTTATATTTAAAATATGAATTATAAAATTGTTAACGGTGAAAACGGTAAAAAAAAAATGAAAAAAGCGTTATCAAAAGATGAAAATTTTCAATGTTAAAAACACCAATCTACTTTGAGTATTGCCCAACGTGTTTCGTTTGAAATGTTGAACAATTTTTATATATAACATATGAGTTATTTAAATTGTAAACGGTGAAAAAGGTAAAAAAAAACTAAAAGAGTGTTACCAAAAGATATATATTTTCAAATTATAATACACCAATTTTCTTTGAGTATTGGCCAAGGTATTTTATTTGTAATGATGTAGAACAATTTTTATATAAACACTACAAAAAATATTAATTTTAAGGGGATTTTATTATCAGAGGTTAGAATAACCTCCGTAACAAATATACTATTTCAGGTTTTCTAAACCCCAGAAAGTAAAGGAGGTTTTTTTACAAACCCTAGGTAAATTTTGGTATTTTTTAGTGCCTTACCGTAAATATCATCTCCTCCATCTCTTTTCACAGTTTTTTTTTTCTTTTCTGAATCTCACCCTTTCTTCATTCACTTCTTTCACAACCCTTTTTATTTTTTCATTTTTTTCGAATTCTTTCTTCTTCATTCACAAAAACGCAGTTTGCTCGTCGTGACCTAGTTTTCTCTCGACAAATCTTCGCTTTCTCTGCAAATCTTCTATTAGTGTGACCTAGGTTCTCTTTACAAATCTTCATCCTTTATCACCATCACCACTCCGAGCGTGTCACGAAGTGTTCCATGCTGTCACGGGAATCCCCTTCTACTAGAAACGGGCACCATCGCGCTGAGTTGGTCAATTGCGATGGCTAACTACCTCAAATCGACGCCATTTCACTTTCTCCGATGAAAACTGCATCAGGAATGCTGGGTTCTTAATCAAATGTGAGCGCCCAAATATTAGGTTCTTAATTGAAATATTTCCTTCTTTTGTTTTCTATAGGAATCATAGCTACAATTCTTTATTCGTTCTGTGGTTGTCATTTAATTTTAATTTTATCTGTTTTCTTTTTCTACAGCCAAGTGCTCGATAAATCACTATTTGAGGCAAACGACTTTGTCCTATGGGTTGGAGATGTATGAGAGAATGTTCGGGGTTGAGGAGAAGTTGAAGAGGTTAAGATGGAGAAGGTTCTTAGAGGATTTTTGTCAAGGAAGAAAATACCATTGTTAAGTTGCATACTTCGTTAGGCAAGAAGTTAGTTTCCAGATCATTCTCCTGCTCATTTCTCAAATTAATTCAATTTGTTCAGTTGGCCCATGTACAATGTTGCATCCTTTAAATTTTTCAAGAATTAAATAAATAAAGACAAAATGAAACATAAATCAAGTATCAGCTTCCATAAAATTTAAATTTCATAAAACTCTTACTTTAAAATGTTATAAATGTTTCATTATTATCCATTGTTATCTTTTGTCGGCAAATGTTTTCAAATTCACCATCCTCATGAAGAAATGATTTATTTCCTTACTTCTAATTTCCAATTTATGTTTCTTTTTTTTTTTCTGGTAATCAAGTCAGCCCTGATTTGTATGGAGACAAGAACACTAGACTCTTGACTTATTGGACAGTGAGTTATCAATTCAAGCACCCAAATCTTTTCCTTTCCTCTTAGTAGTTTTGTATTTTTTATTCACTTGATTCAATTGTTTCACAACCATGACAGAGTGATACATATCAAGCTACTGGTTGTTATAATCTCCTTTGCTCTACCTTTATTCGAATTAACAATGATATAGCTCTGGTTGTTATATCCTATTTTATGTATTATCTCTTGATATTGGACATTTTAGCATGAAAATATGTCCAACACTCAACAAACACTACCATTAGTATATTGCAACCATTATTTTTTGCAGACCACTACAGTCTTGCATGTTTAATTATTTCCTTGCTCATAACTCATACATGTTTAATTATTTCCCTTAGTTGTTGAATTTGGTGCTCACATTGATTCATGACTTGGATCTGATTTCTTGGTCTGGTGTATGAATTATGAAAAGCGTTATTCTCTGTTCTAATTTGTTTTTCATGCTATGAAATGCATTCCAATCATCTCAATCACATTTCAATGCTGAATTCTGGTTTAAAGAACAACCTTTGTTGTAGTTGAAGTGCCTAGAGATATTGCTTGTAGTGCTTCTTCTACAAATCTATGTTCTGTTGCTGATCAGATTTCTTGGTTCAGTGATAGAAAAAATATTTTGTATTTTAACATTTTAAACATCATCGTTCCCATTTTAAACAAGGAATAATGTTGGTGTCAGACCAAGAGACCCTACGAAGCAGATGCATGAATGCTTTTCATATTTAACCTGGATATGTATAAACGTGTAAGTTGTTATATATATATATATATATATATATATATATATATAAAAACATATATATAT
>Ga0209589_1014063_pt1 | contig 10189 bp, 6 predicted proteins | sample CowpeawhiteBW_FD_187525 | JGI IMG/M metagenome (GOLD analysis project Ga0209589, IMG submission 187525) | Root nodule microbial communities of legume samples collected from California USA - Cow pea white BW (SPAdes) (version 2) | ecosystem: Host-associated > Plants > Roots > Nodule | place: USA...
TAAAAAAAAAAAAAAAAAAGACGTGCTTTGAAATAAAAGTTGTTTTTATGTTGAACTTGAACTTGGTTATTCAATCTTTTAGAATTTATTCTACATCGATCTTTTTGTTTGCATTAGAAAAATTAGGATAGAAAAAAAAAAAACTTACTAATTAAACCCTGAACCAATTAAACCCTTAACTATTGTCATATGGTTGGTGGGTCTGGTACAATACACCGATAAATACTACAAACCAAACCATTGATTATGCTTTAATAATGTGCTTACTCATAAAGCATGCATCTTTTTTCCCTCACCAACCACCCTTTTGCTGAATATTCCCAATAATTTCTTTGTGCCCAATTGGCATTTTTTCCTTTTCTTTTAAATTCAATATTTGAATTTTGTGAATAAAAAAATAGTTATATCAACATTTTTTTTTTATAAAAATTAGTTCTTCATAAAACTACAATGTAAACTTATTGTGTAGTATTTGTTGTACCAACATTCTGCACAACAATGCATGCTTTTACTGTCAAGATTTTCTGAATTTTCAGAAAAACTGCAAAGATTGTTTCATTCATTGCAACAACCTTAGATTAATTGGACTAATGAATCCTGAAAAATTGTTCCTTAAATTGCCTCAACAACCCCATTTATCAAATTCTTTGAGTGTCAAACCTAAATTAAAGGAAGTGAGTACCTGAATCAAAAATCTCACTTCAGATTGTGATTGTTCCTTTAAGCATCAAAAGGTGTCATCTTTTCACACCATTCACAACATCTATCTCAAGCTCCAAAATTTCAAAACCCCAAATTACCCTTTTCATTCTTTTGCTTTGTCAGGGACAAAGGATAAGCCTGCTGGTTCTGTGAAGGATCTGCCACAAACTACTCATCAGAATCTTACAATTTTCAAACCTCACAAAAATAAAAAAAGGAAAACAAAAACATGTTTTTTCCTTCTCCAAGTAAAACAACCTTTAATGTCTTCCATTGAAACTCAATCTTCCCAGCTTCAATGCCTTCCATCCATTCCTCCCTTCCACAGTTTGTGGTGTTTTCTTCTGAGACAGTGATAACCTTCAATCTGTCATTTTCCTTCATAGGTGGACTCTCACTCACCAACCACCTACCATTTCCACCAGATCTCAAAAACCATATTTTATCACCCCCACAAAAAAATCATCCATTTTTACCCATTCATTTCGCCAAAATCAAAGCTTTTTCCTATCATAATGTTCAAACCATTTTCAATTACAAGTCAAAATCCAATTTTTTTATGATAAAACACATATTTAAAGGACCCAATTTTCTTAATCATTCTTTTTCATGCACACAGACCCATAATGAATTCAAAATCAGATATTTAAGAGACAATTATATATCAATTATGTTATCATCGTTTTACAATTTATAATTTATTTATATATATATACAAGTAGAGCATACGTTCATATTTTATATAATTATATAGCCTTCAAACGATTCTATTATCATCAGCAACACTTTACACCCCATCCTCACTCACAAACTCCAATGGAATCATAACAAGGAAAACAAAACCACCTCAGAACTCCGAAACCTCAAATTTCAACAAAAAACACTGTTCCCTCTGTTTTCTCTCTCTCTCTCTCTCTCTCTCTCTCTGTAGCAGCACTCATGGAACGTGCTCGGAGGCTTGCGAACCGCGCCATTCTGAAGCGTCTGGTTTCAGAGGCAAAGCAGCACCAGAAGAATGAATCCGTACTGCACTCTTCCACCACCCCCATGTTGCTGTACTCTTCCTCCAGGTGCATGTCCTCTGTTTCATCCGCTGCGGTGAGAAACAGAGGATCCAGAACAGAGACCCTTCTGGGAAGGAGCATGAACATCGCCACCGTGTCACGCGGCGGCGTTGTTGGTGGCTTCCTTGGTGTCGGTTCAACCCGATCCATCTCGGTGGAAGCGCTTCAACGGAGTGACACTTTCCCCAGGCGCCATAACTCTGCCACCCCAGAGGAACAGAGCAAGATGGCAGAGTCATGTGGGTTTGAGAGTCTGGATTCTCTGGTGGATGCCACTGTGCCTAAGTCGATCCGGTTGAAGGAGATGAAGTTCGGGAAATTCGACGGAGGGTTGACAGAGAGCGAGATGATTGAGCACATGAAGGAGTTGGCCTCAAAGAACAAGGTTTTCAAGTCCTACATTGGGATGGGGTACTACAACACTCATGTTCCACCAGTGATCTTGAGGAACATAATGGAGAACCCTGCTTGGTACACTCAGTACACTCCTTACCAGGCTGAGATATCTCAGGGGAGGCTTGAGTCACTGCTGAATTACCAGACCATGATAACTGACCTCACTGGCTTGCCCATGTCCAATGCTTCATTGCTTGATGAGGGCACAGCTGCAGCTGAGGCAATGTCCATGTGCAATCACATCCAAAAGGGGAAGAAGAAGACCTTCATCATTGCAAGCAACTGCCACCCTCAGACCATTGATATTTGCAAGACAAGGGCTGCTGGATTTGATCTGAAGGTTGTGACAGCAGATCTTAAGGATATTGATTACAAATCTGGGGATGTGTGTGGTGTGCTTGTGCAGTACCCTGGGACTGAGGGTGAGGTGTTGGACTATGGGGAGTTCATCAAGAAGGCTCATGCTCATGAGGTGAAGGTTGTTATGGCTAGTGATCTGTTGGCACTCACTGTGTTGAAGCCTCCTGGGGAGTTGGGTGCAGATATTGTTGTGGGATCAGCTCAGAGGTTTGGAGTTCCAATGGGCTATGGAGGTCCTCATGCAGCTTTCTTGGCCACATCACAAGAGTACAAGAGGATGATGCCAGGGAGAATCATTGGAGTCAGTGTTGATTCTACCGGCAAGACTGCTTTGAGGATGGCAATGCAAACTAGGGAGCAGCATATCAGGAGGGACAAGGCTACCAGCAACATTTGCACTGCCCAGGTAACTTGCTAATTTAGATTCTCTGCTGGATTTTTCTTTAGTGTATCTCTCTGCTGTATCTTCAAAATATATTGATAACTGATAATGGCTGATTTTGAAGTTTTAAAATATATTAAAGAAATTTTAAAGTATCAATATAGTGTATTTTTAATACTCAGCAGAGTACAGCACTAAAAAAACTCAATAGAGTTTATTTGGTAGGGAACTTTCTGTTATGGATTATCATGAAGCCTTGTGTTAGTGTATTTCTAGAGCTATGTTGTGATTTCGTTTGAGTTGGTTGAGGATTTTATTAAGTACTGGTTGGATTTGTTTAGGCACTTCTTGCAAACATGGCTGCTATGTATGCTGTGTATCATGGACCTGAAGGCCTTAAGAACATTGCACACCGTGTTCACGGTCTTGCTGGGGCACTTGCTCTTGGATTAAAGAAACTTGGAACTGTGGAAGTTCAAGACCTTCCCTTCTTTGACACTGTGAAGGTTAAGACTTCCAATGCACATGCGATTGCTGATGCAGCTATCAAAAGTCAAATAAATTTGCGAGTTGTAGACGGAAACACTGTGAGTGTTGCTTCTTGTTGCACTAAAACTGGTTAATTGTGTTTGCATGCCTTTGGATAATGGAGCTTTGTGGCTTTTCAGATCACTGTTGCTTTTGATGAAACAACCACATTAGAGGATGTTGATAAGCTTTTCAAAGTCTTTGCTGGTGGAAAGCCAGTAAGTATGATTACACATTATATCCATTTCAAAATTAACATTTGTGTCATCACTCATGATTTTGGTGTTAATTTATATACAGGTCCCCTTCACGGCTGCATCTATTGCACCAGAAGTTCAAAGTGCAATTCCTTCTGGATTAACTAGGAATAGCCCTTATCTGACACACCCTATCTTTAACACGTATGTCCCTTTTCATGAACTTTGAATTCATGCAATTATATTATGGAAGCTTACATCAATTTTATTTTCTCTTCACAGGTACCAAACTGAGCATGAGTTGCTTAGGTACATGTATAGGCTACAATCAAAAGATCTCTCACTATGTCACAGTATGATTCCATTGGGATCCTGTACAATGAAGCTGAATGCAACCACAGAAATGATGCCTGTGACATGGCCCAGCTTTTCTGATATTCACCCTTTTGCACCAGTTGACCAGGCTGAAGGTTATCAGGTAATTCCATGTTTAAATAATCTTACAAGCAATAACCTCTCCAAGAAATTCATATGCATACTTTTTCATTCCTGAAAATATTAGATCGATATTGTTTTTTATGTCTGAACAAGCAATTTTTATATCAGGAAATGTTCAACAATTTGGGTGACTTGTTGTGTACCATCACCGGGTTTGACTCCTTCTCCTTGCAACCAAATGCTGGTGCTGCTGGAGAATATGCTGGACTTATGGTTATCCGTGCATATCATCTGGTATGAACCATACTTGGATTATTATGATGAGTTATTAGGAAATTTATGGTTCTTCTGATTTAGTCTTAGGATATATAGGTATTTCTGTGATGTGATAACTATTGAATGTAACATTGTATTTTCATTTCAGACAAATTGCACACAGTCTTAGTTGTGTCATTTTCTATTGCCAAGTATCTACAAGAGATGCAATGATTTTCCTACATTATCATATCCAATAAATGTTGTTAAATAACTGTGATGGTTCTTACTTCTTTTGGCCATTGGAAACTGTAGGCAAGAGGTGACCATCACCGCGATGTTTGCATTATACCTGTCTCAGCACATGGTACAAATCCTGCTAGTGCTGCAATGTGTGGAATGAAAATTGTCTCAGTTGGAACTGATGCCAAGGGAAACATTAATATAGAAGAGTTGAGGAAGGCTGCTGAAAAACACAAGGACAACTTATCTGCACTTATGGTAAAACTTACGTCCTTTACAATGTTACTCAATACTTACTTTATACCAGCTAATTGATTTTGATTTAATTGCAGGTAACATATCCTTCAACCCACGGTGTTTATGAGGAAGGTATTGATGAGATTTGCAAGATTATTCATGATAATGGTGGTCAAGTATACATGGATGGTGCCAACATGAATGCACAGGTTTGTTTTTATATATGTATCTTTACATTCAGAATGATATTCACTAAGAGTTCAAGAAACTAATTTCTCTCCATGTGAATGGATCCAAAATCCTTAAGTAAGGTCTTTTAAAACTCTTTACAACAAATTGTTCTGTTGTTGCTAGATTCTTCATATCATACTGATCCAAATTTATCAATTTGAGCTTAATTTTTCAAAGATATGTGTTCAATTATCAAATTATATTTGGTCATGTTTACAGGTGGGACTCACAAGCCCAGGTTGGATAGGAGCAGATGTTTGTCATCTCAATCTCCACAAGACATTCTGCATTCCTCATGGAGGAGGTGGCCCTGGCATGGGTCCTATTGGTGTAAAGAAACACTTGGCACCATTTTTACCTTCCCACCCTGTGGTAAGCACTTCTTTCATAGTTGTTGATATATTTGGTCATGTTTTTTATTACATCCATTACAAAGTGCATTGCTTTCAGAGAAAAAAACAACTAGTCTTTAGTTTAATTTTCTACATTGGATGGCATTGTTCCTTTTTATTTAATAGGTAGAACTTAAACTCCTGTGGAGATAAATCATTTGTGTGACTTTGTTCTTGTTGTTTATTATCTGTTTTCAAAATGAAGATATCAACTGGTGGAATTCCTGCCCCTGAAAACCCTCAACCACTTGGTACCATCTCTGCTGCACCATGGGGATCAGCACTCATATTGCCAATCTCTTACACTTACATAGCTATGATGGGTTCTCAAGGACTCACTGATGCATCAAAGATAGCCATTTTGAATGCAAACTACATGGCCAAACGATTGGAGGTTTGTCCCTTTCTTTCCTTGTTCTAGTTAGTTTCATATTGCTGTGGTTTTACTTACACTTTGATTCCTACAGAACTATTACCCAGTTCTTTTCCGTGGAGTCAATGGAACAGTTGCTCATGAGTTCATTATTGACTTGAGAGGCTTCAAGGTAAGTCCATTCCATGATTGCACATGTTTTTCAATCATTTAGAATTATTCTTTCTCTCATTACTTGTAAGTTTTTTCCCTTGTAGAATACTGCTGGAATTGAGCCTGAAGATGTTGCAAAACGGCTCATGGACTATGGTTTTCATGCACCAACAATGTCATGGCCTGTGCCTGGCACTCTCATGATTGAGCCTACAGAGAGTGAAAGCAAGGTATCACCTTGGAAAATTAGACCTTTTTGAACCCTTTTTTTCAGTAATTTCTTCTCTAATTCCACTAATCATCATTGCAGGCCGAGTTGGACAGGTTCTGTGATACTCTTATTTCAATCAGACAGGAAATTGCTGATATAGAGAAAGGAAAGGCTGACATCAACAACAATGTGCTTAAGGTAAAACATTTGTTCTTCATTGATATGATGTTACAGAAAAAGAAGAATACTTGTTTCAGTTTTGATTACTTACAGTACACAGGAAATTTCAATGCTTCCTTAAGTTGTGACTTACTCTTTTCAACTCTATTATTGTTCAAAACTTGTTGAAAACACAATTTCTAGAGTCACTTATTTAAGCTTACTTCATGCACTTTGACTGATTATCTAAAATGTTCTGCAGGGAGCTCCTCATCCACCATCACTGCTCATGGCTGATGCATGGACAAAACCATACTCAAGGGAATATGCAGCCTTCCCAGCTCCATGGCTCCGTGCTTCAAAGTTCTGGCCTACCACAGGTAATCATGCAGCTGTTTGTTTATATAAAACTATGTGTTCTGATTGAAATCTCACTTCAATTAGTGATAAGACAATTTACAGTATATAAGTAAGTGCAAATCTCACCTTACAAATCAGTTTTATAGGACTAATTTAGACTTAAAGTCCACTTCTAAGATAGTATCAGAGTCATCTTAAAAAAACCTATCATAGCAAGGTTTGTTGTATATTGAATCTATCGTGTGCTATGTTGTTGGAGCATCCATAAATATCTAGTCACACGTTTAAGATGTATACACCTCGACGTGAGGAGGACTGATTTTGTAAGGTTGAGTTAGGTTTAAAGTCTAATTCTCAATACATTCTTATAACATCCTTCTCATAATTTTGTGCTATGCTGTATGTAATATCTGCATAATTTGGTTTGACAGAAAGTAAATGCTTAGACTAACAAATGTAACATGTGTATCAGGACGTGTTGATAATGTGTATGGAGACCGCAACCTCATTTGCACCCTTCTCCCAGCATCACAGGCTGTTGAAGAAGAAGCTGCAGCCACAGCATAGTGTGCTCCATTGACAACTATTTCCATTTCATGTTGTACATAAAACTCTTCCTATTCATACAGTGCTTGCACCTCTTGAATATTGCTTCATCATATGTGATAATGATGATAATCCTCTCCTCTTAAGTTTCATCCAATCACAAGAAACAAAGCTGCTCTCACGGGAAAACAAAAAAAGAAATCATTCACATAATTGCTGCTTCTATTATTAGGTTTAGAAATGTATTTTAGGCCTATGTATCACAGTAATGTGAAAAATAAATTTCATTCATATAACATAAATGTAAAAAAAGAAAAAAAAAATCAGTATTAGTTCCTTTCAATAAACAATGCATTTCCATAATCTGATCGTAGAAATTTTATACTGTTGTGTTGTTCCAGTTGTCTCTCATCACCAACTGTGACTTACTGTGTCATAGTAAACACTGTATTTGGATAAAATTTTAGAATATAGTATTGAATTTTTCAATGTATGTATGCAAATCTCAAGACAGTGAAAAACAAAGAATTTTGCTACTTTGAGAGTAAATATACTTCTTGAAAAAGCTGAAATGCATACATGCTCTAACATGTTATGGTGTCTTTTATTTAATAGAGTGTATCTTCTATAATAAAATAGTTATCCTTTTAACATTTTTTTTATTTTAAATTATCAAAGTATATTTATTAAATTTTCTAGTTTTATCTTTTCTTCGAGAGTTTATTTTAAGTATAATATACTGGTGATCTTAAAAGTAATTTATTTTCATTTTGAAGAAATAAATATTAAGAATTTATAATCCAAATTAACGAAAATAATACTAAATCAGTTTTAATTTTAGGAGAATTATTGATTATTAATCTATATGTACATAGTTTAACAATGATAATTATTTTAAATAGATGAAATTTTTCATTTAACAATATTATTGATGTAGATATAAATATAAATTATTTAATATTTTGGACTTAAAAGTTCAATATGTTGATGTGATAAATAGGAATTGGTAGTCTCAATCTTCCTTTGGTTAATTTCTAAGTCATTATATTATTGGATATTGATTGTGTACCAATTTAAATTCTCAATTTATACTGTCTTTCACTCTGAGTATCTTCATAAATAAGAAGAAAAAGAAAAACAGATAAAAAATGTTAATTCTCATTTGACATGGTCAGATAAAGAAAATGATAAAATTTTCATATAATAAAAATTAGGGTAAAATATGTTTTTTATTCATTAACTTTTAGTGAATTTTAAAATTTGTCTATTTCAAAATTTTGAACTAATTTAGTCATTTATCTTGTAAAATATGTAGATTTAATCATTTTAATCAAATTTGTTTAGGTTTATTTGATGTTTTGTATGCATTTCAGGATTTTGTATTTGAGTTGTTTATATTATTTGACATATTTTCGCTTTAAGGTTAAGTCAAATAGTATTATGAAACGCGCTTGAAATGTCAAATAAACTTAATAAAATTTGATTAAAAGAACTAAATTCACATATTTCGAAAGATGAAAGACTAAATTGATATAAAATTTCGAAATAGACTAATTTCAAAATCCACTTTACCAAAAATATATTTAACCCTAAAAATTATATCCTTCTTCTACTCATACCAAGGTTTCATTTATTTAATTTCCCTGAGTTCTTTTTATTTGACTTGTATAATATACAATTATATAGTGGACTATCTATCCTAGCTAAATAATTAGAATCGGAAAAGGCTTAAATAAGTTTCGTATTTAGCCAGTGAATTGTTTTTTTTTTTCTTTTTCTGTTGATTAAGCTATATAAGAATTAGCATTCTATAGTTTATAAAATAGAAAATTAAAATAAAAAGTAATATTTCTTCCTAGTTTGAGAGCATTTGGCCATAATTATTATAATTAAATATAATAATATTTTATGCATATAAAAAAGTAATGCATCCAGGATAAATACGAATATATACAATGATGCCACGTAACATCTATCCACTTTGCAAAATTTGTTATGATAGATTAAATTACTCTGTAATAACATTTTTTTAATTAAAAAAGACGAAGACAATTTATTTATCTAAAATTGGTAATGTACTTTTGCTCTCTCCAGAATTTTTAATATACTTTTATTTTTACAAAAATAATGCATCGAAATTAATTTTGATTCAACACCTACGTGCAAATATTTAAAATAAATAAGTAGTAAACAAATTTAGCATATTTTAACTTTGCAGAGCAAAAAAATAGAATATTTTTCAAGAAATTAAAGTAAATTATCAAAATTTTAATTTTAGAGGATCAAATCATATTTTATCTAATTTAAAATTAACAATTTAATTTTATATAGGATGATATAAAACAAATTATCTAAAGTATGTTTTTTTTTCTATTCTATTTATCTAAAGTGCAATTATTTTGATGTCCCTAGTCTCTGAGGATAATATGATATTCTCATAGTTTCTTTGTGTATTAATTTTTAAAATCATCATTTTACTTTTTGTAAAAGTACTACTGAATTACTTGTAATAAAAAATTTCTAAATCTTCTGAAATTTTTGGAATAGGAATTTTTAAAATAAGATTTCTCGATTGAGATTTTAAAAAATTCGTTTTCAAAAAAATATTATAGAATAAGTTCTTTTATTTATTTATTTATTTTTGCATAGTATTATGTTTTTCTCTTTTTTCTCTGCAGAGATCTCTCTGTCTTCTTTTCACTGCGGCGGAGGCAGCAGGAGTGTTGTGCACTAAGAAAGGATATTTTAGCCTTTTTGAAATTAATATGGTGTGCACTTAACAATGACGGGGTGCAAGAAGCATAAACCATGTGCGAATTCTAAAGTGGACCCATGGTGTTTGGGCAAGCCCAATCAAACCCAATTTCATTGTTAACAAAAACCTAGTTTCACTGAGACAAGTAGTGGCGGCAAACTCCATTATTATCGTTGTCACTTTCATCCAAATTCCAAAACCCAGACA
>Ga0209589_1014066_pt1 | contig 10187 bp, 2 predicted proteins | sample CowpeawhiteBW_FD_187525 | JGI IMG/M metagenome (GOLD analysis project Ga0209589, IMG submission 187525) | Root nodule microbial communities of legume samples collected from California USA - Cow pea white BW (SPAdes) (version 2) | ecosystem: Host-associated > Plants > Roots > Nodule | place: USA...
CATTTTATATTAGAATACCAAATAAAATTTCATGTGAACCAAAACATTTATTAAATTTGCAAACTACAACATTGATGAACTTAGTTGATAAAATTAAAAAATATTTCAAAAAAATATAAAAGGAAAACAAATATTCAAATTAAAATATATTTTAAATGTTTGTTTACTTCAATTTTTTAAATTCTAATGAATCTTTTTTTTATACACTAATAAAAGTTATAATATATCACTTGATCAAAATGACACAAAGAACAAATAATAAAAGGAAAACAAATATTCAAATTAAAATATATTTTAAATGTTTGTTTACTTCAATTTTTTAAATTATAATGAATCTCTTTTTTATACACTAATTAAAGTTATAATACATCACTTGATCAAAATGACACATAGAACAAATAATAAACATAATAATAAAATTTTGACATAGATTTTGTATCTTTTGAACTTCAATATATGTAGGATAGTGACAAAAAAATATTCATAGAAATTACATTAAATTTTTATATTGTAGTAAATAAAAGTTATTTATACAATTAAAGTGAAAAAAGTTACAGTATGATTAATAGTGAGTTATAAAATAACAAATAATTAGATAGAATATATCGAAATATTATTCTACATAATGAAAATAAACAATAAATAAAAATATTAAAAAACTAACAAATGTGTGTTTTAGAAATAATTTGAGAAACTATCGAAAGAAATCGCACAAAGGAAATCAAATGTATAATTAAGGTATGATAAAATGAAAAAAACCTTAGAGAACTGATTATTAAATTATGTTTGAAGTGGTTAAAAATAAATAAAAATATCATTAGTGACCAAAAAATGTGTCATTAAATTACAAATAAATTAGTAATTAAATTGGTCACTAAATCAAGTACCGATTCGATCATTGAATCGGTCACTAATTTAGTCATTGATTCAGACAATAAATCAACTATTACCACCAATGACGAAAAATAGTGACTGATATGGGTTACTAACTAAATCAGTCACCATTTCATATTTTTCTTGTAGTGAATTATCATATACTATTCCTAAATATAGCGTAACACAGGCGCTATCGCGCCTGTGTGTATATATTTTTTAAATATACGTGATATTATATTAGTAGGTGATAATATGATAATGTTATTAAGTTAATATATATATATTAGAATTATATTTATTAAAAATAAAGTGAAATATATCAGAACAGATAAAAGAATAACCATTAATAAATAAAGAAGAAGCAGAGACATCTGATTTTATAAAATTTTTGTAAAAGTAACGGTCAATTTTAAAAAATTTAATAAATTGTTATATTTAAAGGGTAAAATCGGTATTTTGAAAAGTGGACACAAAAAGGGGAATCCCCTTTATATATTGTTATAGATTATTAAAATCAATTACTATATCTCAAATTATAAATATGATTCAACTTCAACAAATCTATAATAAATTAAAGAGTTGATTATGTTTTTAGTCCTTGAACTTCCACTTAAAATTGGAATTTGTACATGTCTGAAACTTTAGTATATTTCGATCTCTTAATTTCAAAAATAAATTAATTTGGTCCTTTTAACCCAATTACGTTAACTATATTTGACGTGTTAAACGAGTTTCATGTTAGTATTGAAATTGTTTACATCATTTGACACATTCACGATTTAATATCTACTGCAAAATGCATTTGACACCTAAAAAATGTTAATATAATTGGGTTAAAATGACTATATTCATTCATTTTTTAAGTTTAAGACCAAAATGTATCGAAGTTTCGGATAGAGACGAATTCCAATTTTGAGTACAACAAGTTCACAAGTTCAGAGACTAAAAACATACTTAACCCTAAATTAATCATCACATATAAATATTATCAATTTTAAAACTCAAAATTCTGTCATGAATTTCCTAATTTCGTGTGCTTTCAATAGTTCCTTTCCGCTGGATCCATAAGTTAGAAACCCAAAAGAAAAAATGGTTACAACTTTTCTTTCTGCAACCCCACAAATTTTCTCTCACTCCTTAATATATACAATGATTATAGTCGATTCAAAATCATATTTCGGGAACTTTGACATTTTCAGATTGAAACTATCTAGAATATATTATTAATCATGTAATTCGAGATAATCATATATGTAGTTAGTTCAATACCACATTTCAAATTATGCAGTACATAATTACATAATCTTAATCTAGATTATGAAATTTGAAATATTGTTCTGAACTATCTAACTTGAAACCATAACTTAGATTGTGTAATTATATTTTAAATTGTGTAATCTTATTTTAAACTTCTTAATCACATTACACGTTATGCAATCATATTCTATATTGTATTGTGGAATCTATAATAATGTTCAAGATTATGTTATCCAAAATATTTTGAACTATAGAATCTTGTTTCCAATTACTCAATCCTAGGTCATATTATGAAATATGCAATTTTAATATTCTACATTGCACAATATACAATATATTTTGAGCATATTATGATAAGCACTCACAATGTTGTATATTTTGGAGTGAAAAACTAAAATATTGAGGTAGAGAAAGAAAAACCAAAAAGGCTATTTTTAAGCCCATGTACAATTGTTTTTGGACCAGAATTGGTTTTCATTTTACTTATTCATAATAAAAGGCTGTTACTTCCTGCATCTCATGATAATTTTTCCTGCAACCCATTATTCTGAATTTTATTTTCTGAAATACATTAAATCACTTTTGAAAAAAAAAAATCGAAAGACACTCACCCACTTCTATTTATGTTTATGATTTTATACTGTTTTGAATTTTTCTTTTTTCTTTTATATATTCGGTCTCTTTTATGTAAAGATGTAAAACTTTTATTCAAATATTTTTAAACCCTCGTAGATATCAACTATGAGTTCTTTGTATAAAACACTTCACATCAATTTTAAAATTTTATATTTATTTTTGTTCAAATACGAAACTTTTCAAGTAATTGTTTATTCATAACAAGCGTGCCACTTTTGATTCGATTTGGTGATGCACACAATCTGAAGCCACATTTTTGTGTGGTTTTGATTTACTTAATTTTCCATTTTCTTCGCTCAGAAACGATGATAGAAAGGAACCAACATGTGGCTGTGAATGGATGCACAATTGTTTTCACATTAATAACCTTTGAATATTTGTGGTTCCAACATCTTCTATCATCTTCCTTTTATTTTTCATTTTGTCCATTTCGATCATTTCATGTGTTTATTTATAAATACGAAAAACTTACTTCTCAATGCTTCCCACTTTATTGCAAAGTCATTGTTTGGTTGATGATCATTATCTTAACCGGTTAGGTTAATTTTCTTAAAATTATAAGTTTAAAGTTTCAAACCAAAAATAATAAAACTTGAAGATGGAATGTTATAACACTGTTGATATGGTTTTTATAGTGGTTTTAAAATTTGAGTGATGTACTTTCTAGGCTATTTTTCATGGTGCACATTGTCATTAAATCTTACCAAACTAATTTCACATTCAACAGAAACTCATAAATTTAAATATTTTCTATTAATTTTTTTATTAACAAAATTATTCTATTAAATGTTTATTTATTTTTATTGTTTGTCTACCTACTCTATTCTACCATTTAATTTTGTTATTAACAATATTATGCGGGTCTTGCTTCTTTTTTTTTTAAATCCAACTCATATATATGCTCACTCACTATTTATCTCTGTAATATTCTTTTAATCTATATTGAACAATTTGTTATACAAAACGAAATAAATATGTTGATCAACGAAATTAAGAAGAAAACATGAACAAGTTGACAAATAAATAAACGATCAAAAAACAAAAATTATGACTTAGTCATCCGATTAATAACAAAATCAAATGATAAGACCTTAGTAAACTAGCATTTTATTTTAAAACAGGTAATTAAAATGATCTTTTATCTATATTAATATGAAATATTTGCTTATCTTTTGTTCCTTAATTCCTAGTAAATTTTAAAATTAGTTTATCTCAAAAATTTTGACCAATTTAGTCTTTCATATTTTTGAAATACGTGGATTTAGTCATTTTAATCAAATTTTGTTAAGTTGATTTGATGTTACGCACGTATTTCAGGATTGTATTTGATTTGTTTATACTGTTTTACACAATTTTATTTTAATATTTAGTGAAATACTATTATGAAATGCGCTTAGAATGTCAAATAAATTTGACAAAATCTTATTAAAATGACTAAATTCACGTATTTTGAAATATGAAAGACTAAATTGATCTAAAGTTTCGAAATTGACTAATTCTAAAATTCACTGAAAGTTAAAGGACAAAAACATATTTAACCCTTAATTTAAATATGTATTTTAATTATGATTAACAATGTAAAAAATTTGTAAAAGCATCTCTATCAAAACTTAAACGATTGCACTCTTGATTTTACCATTTAGATTATTTTGCATTACTAATTTACTAATTATACAAAATCAACTCATGTAAAATGATGTTCTACAAATTAATTTAATTGTATCTTTTACATTATTTTACGTAGCATTTTTTTAGATAAACTGAAAAACAAATTAAGTGATTTAATCTTGAAAGTGGTATTAAATAAAACATCGCAAATATACAAAACAAATTCACATAGGGAAAACTATGGAGACAACTGAAGCTGAGCACAGAATCAGAGTGGGCCTGGGCATAGCAGAGACGGTTTCTGGTTGTTTGTTTTGCATGATAATTAACTTCAGGAACTCTGATATTAAAAATGTATGAAAAATAGTTTTTATATAAAATGTTTATTTTAGTGTTATGAATAGAAATAAAGTATGTTATAATATAGACATAATCTAAAGATAAATATTTTTTTCTTTTTAAATTTGCATTTTAGTTTAATGACTTGAAATATAATTAAATTCAAATTTATTGAAATAATTTTTTTATTGAGTCAAGCTTTTAATACATGGCAAGCCAACATAGCTCTATTACTACTAATAATAAACTCTTAAAAAAATTTATAAGTAAATAATAAGTGAGGCACTTCAGTGACCTCGACACACATACACACACATATATATATATATATATATATATATATATATATATATATATATATAATTTGTTAAAGAAATACAATATAATATTATATTTTGGTAAAATTATTTGGTTTTAAAAAATGCAACTACATTAAAATGAACATAGATTTTTTAAAACTCATTTAACATTTCAAATGTTTTAGTTTAATTAAAAAATTCAAATTTCTTATTAATTTTAAATACGAGATTTTAATTAGTACTATATTAAATAAATCAAATATTAAACTAATTAATAATTTTAAAATTTAGTAAGTGACATTTGTCAATTGATGTCGTTATTTTTTTATTAAAGTGATTGGCATTGTCTTATGATATTTTAAACCTGGTGTTAGTTATAACTAGTTTGCCACACTTACTTAAGATTATTTTTAAGTATTTATTAATATTTGTTTAACTTTTTTAATAAATGTTCTACAAGTGTTTCTTTGCCTAACATTGTTAAAGAATCAATCCAGTAAAGATTGGTAACACAAATTTTCAATCAATTAAAAAATAAATAATAATACTAATTTATTTAATTAATATATTGGCTAAAATCTATGATGCATTAATATGCGTTTATCGAATATGATACAATATTTCAATACATTTATTTTAAAAATATTAAGATACAATAGTGATATATGTATATTGAAAATATACAATAATTCTTAAAAACATGATAAATATATGATTGTTATCGTATGAATTTAAGTTTAAATTATATATTAAAGATGTTAACATAAAAAATTATAAATTATTATTATTATAAAAATATTACTGTTGTATGAATTAGATATTTTATTAATAAGTATTAATAAAGTATCTTAAAATATCTTATATGTGTCCGACAAATATACGTTATCAAAATTAAAATATTGATGTATGATAGATTAAAGTTATAAAAAATTTAATTATTAAAAAGTTTGAATAAACGCATATTAATATAATAAAAAACAACTCTAACAAATTTTAATTAAAAATAAAATCAGGTTGGCATCTACTGATAAAAAAAACTGACTGACATTGTACCTAACTAGAAGCAAGAAATAGTAATTTAAATTTGTATGACGATTATTATTATTATTGGTATTGTTAAAGATATATTGATGTGGAATAAACTTATTTATTTATTATTATTATAATGTCAGTGTAAAAATATATTCATATAGGAAGTGAATATATTTCTAAATGTAACTATTTTTATAAAAGATAAAAACAAACAAATATTTATTTAAATTAGAATAAATTAAACAACACTAAAGTCCTTTTATTTTTTATTTTTCTAATTAACCAAAATTTTTTAACACACCAAATAATTGATGGACAAATAACATATGCACAATATAAAGTATAATAATAGATTTCCGCGTTTGACTATATTTTTGAATTTCATGTTCTTAACATGTGATTAGTGGACAACTAACGCGAACAAAATTTAATTTAGAAAAAAACATTTTCACTACTTATTCATGACTTGTTTCGAGGAATTTTTTATAAGAATGCTTATAATAGAAAATAAAAAAACTAAAATTGATCTACACATAAATTATTCGAAAATTTCTCCTGTTAATAGTAGACAAAGTGTTTATAATTTTAAGAAAAGTTGATTATTTTTCATATATTTTTGTTTTCTAATACTCAGTTTCGTTTGAAGTATTTTTCAGCTTGGCATTGGTGTGGTTGTCTTGTGCAAGTGATTTTCAGCTTATTAATAGAATTGTTAAGTAAACGGTTTAGAAACTAAGATGAAGTAAAAGTTTTGAGGAATTGAAGAAGAATCGAAGAAGAAGGGTCAAAGAGCATAGAAACGGAATAGATAATGCGAACCCTTTGCGACGTATGCGAGAGCGCCGCCGCCATTCTCTTCTGCGCCGCCGATGAGGCTGCTCTCTGCTCCGCCTGTGACCAAAAGGTTCCTTCTTTCTTTCTTTCCTTTCTCTTTCAATTCTATTATTAGCAATTTCCAATTTCATCCATAAATTAATAAATACATAGAAAACAATTCGTTACACTTTGCTCTGCTTGCTTGATTGAATCTTATTTCACTATTTAAATTACTGTAATTATTAATTTAATAATTGGTGTTCAAGGAGTAGATGAATGTTGTTTCACTTTGATTTGATTTTGATGTTGGGTCTTGTTGATGTTGCTTTAGCTTTCGTCTGCAAAGTAATGTATTTCCCATGAGTTTTGGCCTTAATTTTGAACATGTTTTGGTTTTAGTGTTTCATCTACCTATGTTCTATCTTTGAAGTCCATAGGCGAGCAGGATGCTCTTCTATTCGTATTCTTTTTTCAGTTTTTCATCTTGTTTTTAATTTACATTTACTTCCATTTTAGACACAATTGGTTGTTGATGTAATTTCTTACTTCCAAGAGTATTAATCAAATTTGTTACTACGCAGTGCATTGAAGAAAAGAAAGTAATAAGGAAAATTAATTTAACATTTTCATTAGAACATCTCCAAAAGCTCAAGGCTAAAAGTTGAGTTTAGCTTATGTGAGGAATTTAAATATATATTTTTTGAGTGTTTGTGTAAAAGTTTATCTAAGAGGGTTTATATCTTTTTAGGATATGTTTTTTGCATCATTGGATCTGCAATGCCTTTGAAATAATATTGCATAGAATCTTCATATAGAGATTGATTCGCTTAACAAAAGAGGTAAACATTAAGACAACATTGTTGGAATTCCGACTCACTTGGAATCAGAACAAGTAGTTAACCATTTATGGAATTGTATTTTCCCCTGCATGTTTTCTTGAAAAATCTTTGCTGTGAATTTCTTATTTTTTCTTGGATGATGCAATAATTAATATGACCCAATTATTTATGCGTTTTGTAAGTGTTTCTGTTAACAACATTCATATACAATTTTATGAAAGTACCACTACATTTGCATGCAATTTTTTTTTTCTTTTTTCTGACAGCATGTGTTTGCATTGGAAATACAGATCCATATGTGTAACAAACTTGCTAGTAGACACATTCGGGTTGGCCTTGCTGACCCCACTGATGTTCCACGCTGTGACATATGTGAAAATGCACCTGGTACTGAGGGTATTCATATCTTTTTTGCAAGATTGTGCATTCTAAACTATACAGAGGTTGAATCTTTCTCCCATGTCCTGGAAATTTGTGTGTAGCTTTCTTTTACTGTGAGGTAGATGGTAGTTCGCTGTGTCTGCAATGTGATATGATTGTACATGTTGGTGGTAAAAGGACTCATGAAAGATATCTTCTATTGAGGCAAAGAGTTGAGGTATGTTTTAAGATGTAAAGAATTATCAATCTTCCAAGCTTCTGAATAGATAATTTTGAAGTTTATATATCTTGCTTTTGGCCTTTTTATGGCAGTTTCCAGGTGATAAACCTGCCCAAATGGAAGAACTAGGGCTGCAACCACTGGATCAAAATGAATTTAGGAGGGATGAAAACCAATCTCTCAAGCTAAATACAAGAGATAGTCAGCAGAATCACAGCATCTTACCTGTTCCAAGACAGGAAAATAATATTGATGGTCATAGAAAAATGGATAAAAAGTTAATTGATCTGAACACCAGGCCATTGCGGTTAAATGGACCAGCACCAAACAACCAGGTAGTTGTTTTTTCCTTTTCTGCAAGAACTTGAGTTATTTGATCAAGGGTTGTTTGTAATGTGCATTTCAGAAACAAAACAGTTGTGACAGACACTTATTTAGTTGTCGAATTAACATATAATCTAATTCTTAAGGAACAAGGTATGGATATTTTAAGAGGCAGTAATCATGAATTTGCAAGTGTGCCACCAGTTGAATCCTACAAACAAGGGGCTGAGAAGTAATAAAGGTAAAACACATAGGATGGGCTGAGGCAGCTACAGAAATATAATGTTTACTCAATTTTCTTTTACACCGTTGACCTTGTTTCTGTCTGCTTAAAGTTTGAATTGTTTGGCTGCAGAACAAATCAATGAGGGGAAATAGTTACTTTCATATGAATGAGCTGCATAATGGAGGTCGCTTGAATTCAATGGTATATACCAAGTTTTCTTAAAGCAGCTTATGTTAACTACAACCTCAGCATTTTGGTTTGTTAAACTCAGTCTAACAGCAGAGGAACTGTTGGTCGTGTAACTTCATGATATTTATTACATGTCTAGATATTATATATGATTAAACCCTCAAATTATTTGAAGTAAAGACTTATTATTATTAGGGCTTCTTTTTATTAAAATACAAAAGGTGAAGGGGATTGGGGAAGAGTTGTATGATGATGATGATGATGATGATGGTGTGGTGGTTGTATTGTTGCCTATGTTATATAAATATTCTTTATGTTTTTAATAAATGAAACTTGTCTCTTATTTTATTTGAAAACATCATATTAACTAAAACTTAAAATAAAAATATACTATATAAAAAAATTAATGTTTTAAAATATAAAAAATTTTCATTAAATTTTAGTGGTTTAATTATTATATGTTACAAGTATCATAAAAGTCATATTGTGGCTGGTTTACACACTGTCCTGTAAAAATAATATAGAATTTATATTTAAGAAAGCATTATTTCAGTATAAAAGTAAATGTGTAGTCATAAAATGTATGATTAAATATACCAAGGGAATTTGTAGTTACTTTTCATGGGTTGTTATATGACACTTACACTTTTTTTTTCTAGTTATAAAATATATATGTTTTTCTTATATTTTCAATACAAAGCCATGTATTCTTTCTATAATTGTAAAATAGGCTTTAACTCTATTGCCATTTTAATAAATGAAAATAATTTTTCATATATTTTAATGAAAATAATCATTAAATATTCTATTTATTTTAAACTAAAAAATTAAAGTTTTAAAATTTAAAACGGATAATTTTTTATAAATAAAAAAATTGGGCTTTCACGTCTTTTCTGTTGTAACCCAATTAAAAGGGGCCTTCTCCCTGCACCTCCAACAGTTCTTCTGTACCCCCAAAAAATACCTTTATACCCTTATTTATCATTTGCGCGAGTGGATGAAATTTGTTGGGACGCAGTAAATGAAATTTACTGCGTCACCAACCTCCTGCACCCCCAAAACTTCACTCTTAGTATTTTTCTCGTGTTTCGTTGTTCTCCATCCCAGTGCTTTTGCTCTCATTCTCTTCTCCGTGGTCCCTTAGA
>Ga0209589_1014074_pt1 | contig 10183 bp, 6 predicted proteins | sample CowpeawhiteBW_FD_187525 | JGI IMG/M metagenome (GOLD analysis project Ga0209589, IMG submission 187525) | Root nodule microbial communities of legume samples collected from California USA - Cow pea white BW (SPAdes) (version 2) | ecosystem: Host-associated > Plants > Roots > Nodule | place: USA...
TGGTAGACAACAAGATGTGGGAGTACCAACGAAGTAAACAAACTCTAGCTGGGGTTCTCACAATGACCACTTGGGAAGTTCATCCACTGTGGCACTGCTACACAATCCCCTCTAACTCTAAGTTACATAGACCCGGGTATAGGGCCCCGCTCATGATATGCACAAAGTGTGTGTGTGGAGGGAGAATGATGCATACCATAACCCCTACCTGCAAAACAACCAGAAAACTTCCTAGGCAGATATATAGCAAAATATGCAAAACAATTTACACACAATCACTTCAAGAGACAAATATATACACATGCAAATAAAGACAATAATAAACAAAGAAAAAGAAAGAGGAAATAAAACATAAGGAAAAAACCACATGAAGTTCGCATATCTAATTAAATGGCTTGACTCTCTAGCTTCCTCAGTGAAGTCGCCAGCTGTCGCAACCGGAATCACGACGGGAAGGCGAACCGAAAAAAGAAAACAGGTTTAAAAAAGATTTTGGAGTTGCCACCATAGTTATTCTGGAAAACCATAAAGATAAGACAAGTCTGCGAAAAACCACATTTTGGATTCGGGAGTCGATTACGCGTAGGGAAGGTGTTAGCATCCTACCACGTCCGCCCGAGGGCGGTACCTTTAATTAAAAATGCAAAGTTGATGTGGATTTCAAAATATTAATTTTGCCCAAAAATAATAAGACAAAAATATTAGAAAGAAACAAAAATATATTTTTTTAATTTTTTGGGCCCGACAAGGATTGACCTTTGTCCTACGTATTCTCATTAAAAATAAGAAATCAGGGTTACGTAGTTCCTTAAAACGACATTTTTTGTTTGAAAATATTGATATTTTTATATTTTGAAAACTGTATTTTTTTGGGTTTTTTGAATTTTTTAGAAAATATGTCACACGACGCGAGCGGTCGAACAAATACTAAAAGATAAAGAAACTATTTTTGGTATTTTTTAGAAAGTAAGTGTCACATGGTGCGAGCGACCGGACAGACACAATAAAGTGAAAGAGAGTATTTTTACCCCTTTTTTTTACTTTTCTATTTTTTGCAATTTTTGATAATTTTCAAAAAAAATTATAAATAAAAGAAAAGAAAATAAATAAAATAATAAAAGATAAATAAATAAATAAGAAATTAATAATAATAATGAAAAAAAGACAATTTAATTAAAAGATGAAACTAGAAAACAAAATATGAGAGTATATGAGTAATTAGTGGGAGGTACATGAAGTAAATGAGGTGTGTTTATTAAGGGTGGAGGGTGTAGTAAATAAAGTATAAAACAAACCCAAAATAGGAGTAAAAAGTGTGTGCAGGGGTGCGGGATTAGCAATTATGGAGGTACGCGAGGAAGTGAAAGTTGGGAGGTGTATGCATAGTGAAACAAAGGGCTGCAATAAATGAGCAAGTAATACAAATTGTAAAGCTGCAGAAATCAAAAAACAGGGGGTGCGCAGGGATAAAGAAAATGTGTGAAACTGCAGAAATTAAAAACAGGGGGTGGACAGGGACAAAGTGAATGTGTGAAACTGCAGAAATTAAAAACAGGGGGTGCGCAGGGATAAAGAGAATGTGTGAAACTGCATAAATTAAAAACAGAGGGTGCGCAGGGATAAAGAGAATGTGTGAAACTGCATAAATTAAAAACAGGGGGTGCGCAGGGATTAAAAATGGGGGTGCAACGGAGAAAAATAATACACAACAAAAATAGAACAAATGAATGGAGGTGTACAAATAAAAAAGGGGGTTGCGCGAAGGAGTTCCTAAAGCAAAGAGGGTGTGAAAGATAAAGATGGAGGTGCAGCGAGCAGGAGTGGGCTGATTTTGAAATAAGGAAAAGGAGAAAACTAATTTTAATTCAAGCCTACCTTCTCTTAACTTCACCCACGGCAGCTCTTCTTCTCTTCTCCCGAGCCACAAGATTCCAGCCGCATGTGCCACTGCCGCAAGTCCCACGGCTGGCGAGACGCGCTGCCGTCAACGCCAGCCTCCACCGAAAGCATCGCCGGCGGGAACTCAGCTCCCCAAATCGCCTTCATCGTCGTTTCTTCTCTCGCGCAAGACAGGACCAGATCCTGGAGCTCCGCCGTCGCACACCATGCCGGTCTAGCCTCGTGTTCGTCATCTCCAACCGCCGCGGCCTGGACTGCCGCCACGGCGCCACAGCCACTTACAAAGAGCACTGTCCGAGATGCCAGTTGCCACCACCTTCCTCTTGTGGTTTCGCTTTTTCGATTTGTGTTGGGTTGTGATGACGAATCGTAGGGATGGGTTGTAACAGAAACAAGGTGGTTTCTATTGATGATGAAGAATGGGTGTGGTTGTAGTGCAGAATAAGAGTCCAAAATTGAATCTGCTATTTGGTGATGAAGGTTCATTAATGGCGGACTGGTGCGGGCTTATGATGAGGCTGATGATAGGAGAGTTTCGGTTGTGCAGAAATAATGGGAGTGGAGTGAAAATGAAAGGATGAGTGGACAACGAAGGATGATGGGACAATAGTGTGGATGACCGTGTGAGTACTGCTTTTGGGTCTATGTCCCTTTTTTTTATATGCAGGTGTGACATGAAGATGATGGTGAACGAGAAAGTTAGTAAAAATGTGTTCTGCAAAATATAATTGTTGGTGAAATGTGTTTGGGTTCTGGTTTGGCAATTTCTCGCAGGTAGAAGGTGATAAGGGAAAGATGATGGTGGCGAGAGAGATTGAGATTGAGGGTGAGGTTATTTTCCAGCACTCATTCGGACAGCAGTAACACCCAAACAAGAACATATTTTGGCAGATAAAATAAAAAAATAAAAAAAAAAAAAACATTGTGCTCTGTTCTTTACTGTACCCAGGTGCGATGGGAATAAACAAAATGAATAACAGATGTAACTATGCTCATCTCATACCATCTTTCATCCATACATTCATGAACATCAATATCAAGTCACGTTAACATAAGCTCTAATTCATACACCCATGAACATCAACAGCAACATCAAGTCACGGTAACATAAGCTAAGGAGGGGTTAAGAACACTTACTGTGAAAATAAAACTTAATGCACTAACAGCTTTTGCTTCTGTTTTAAAATTTGACTCCTTCTCTCCCTCACTGATTTCTAGTGCCCAAACCCCTCTCAGTAGTAATCCCAAAAAAAAAGACCCCTCTTCTCATGAATCTTCCCCTTTTTATTACGTAACTTTATGCACCTCCCAATCTCGAAATTTGGGACAAGGCTGAGAGCAGATGTTGCTTCCTGCTCCTTCAGCCATCATGACCATGCTACAGATCATTCCCAATACAAAACCATGATAGCATAGCAGGCATGGGTCTGATAACAAAGAGACCTTACGTTACCTCTTTCTTTCCCTTTTTCCTTTTCTGTAGTTTTTACTATTTTTTTTTTGTTTTGTTATTTTGTTTCTTTTTTATTAAACTAAAATGAGAGACGTAAAACAAAAATGGAGTTGTAATAATAGAAAGGAAAATAAAATAAGCCCAAATAAATAAATAAATAAAACAAAATTAAATCAAAAAATAAAAATAATAATAATAATAAAATAAACATAGATATTTATTATTTTTTTCTCGAACTAAAACATATTTTTTCCCTTTTTTTATTATTTATTTATTTATTTATTCTTCTCAATTGAACTTTAATTAATTAATTTTTTTGTTTATTATTTTTATCATTGTTACCCGGACGAAATTGGGTGTTCACAAGTGTATTTAGAATTACTACTAGAAATGTGAAATAACATACTCAAGCTAAAATGTGATGATTAATTCAAACTCTCACAAGCAATACTTCCAACAATTTAGCTCAAGGTACATTGTCCCACAACACAAGAAACAAACGAAAAGCAAACTCAAAGGAATGTGATAGACAAAAGACTCAAGCAAAGCGAAGGTGAACAAATAATAACTCTAAATGGCAAGACTAGGCAAACCAAAATGTGAGAGTGCACTAGGAATAGAACATGAAAATGCTACAGGGACCAAATTGCATTAATCCACGTTCACTAACTTAACATTGAACCACAAAGGCACTAGCCAAACGAAGAGTGTTGCACTAGAATCACGGCTTTGGTCAAAATGTTCTGCACCAACACGTTTCAAAAAAAAAATTGTACCAAATGGCCTAGGCAAGTTGCAGTCATGAACATGTGGCTGCAGGGGCTAGTTTTGGATCAGCCTACTGTTGCACTGTTGCCAATTCTGCACCGAATGAAATTGCATAAAACAAAAGTTGTTGCACCCAATTGTTTCGCTTAAGCAAGGGGGTTGATGTCCTACATCAAAATGACTAAGCACTGGCAGCTTAAACAAATCTGCACCTGACATTAAACAAACCAAATTCACTGAACCCAAATACCAAACAACGTGCCAATCACAATCACCAACAACTTGAATCTGCTACTTTCACCATGCTCCACCGCTAGCCTATTTCACGTGCCAATCAAAGAAATACCGCATGAACTAGATACTCAAGTGAAATTTCTGCACCAAAAGGACTAAGCCACGCTTAATTCACGGATTCTTTGCACTGTTGCACTACCGCTACTATAGTTGGTCCAAACTGTTTTAGCACTTCTAACTCCAATTTCACGTGGCAATTCACTACACCTGTTGCACCGAAACAGGATTATAGGTTACTCCCACATCAAAATAAAAAGGCTGACACCAACTGAAATAAATAAATGGTTGCGACACTACACAAAATTTATGTTTTGTCACCGATGCACCAAGACAAAATATCCAATCTAAGCCTCCAAAAGATTCAGCCAATCCAACCAAAATTCACGTGAATTTAACCAATGAACTAGAAAAAAAAAAGTTATTGTCACCGCTTGAGAAGAACAAAATTGCCTGCTGTCCAGCTACATCGTTTAGCTATCTTAAGTGGTCCCTCCTTTAACATCACTCACCGATCTGGTATGTAGCTGCAAGAATCCAAATTGCACCAAGAATTCCAAAAGCAAAGAAATAAAACGATGTAATCAATGAATCTTGCTGACTTTGCTGCCACAAGGTAGTTCTCGCTGCTGCCACTAGACGTCCCAAATTCATATGATGAATTCCTTTTGCACCAAACTCACTTTGGATAAAGGGAAGTAACCAACACACCACTTACTGCCTAATGTGATTGTTGCACTGAATTTTTCAGCAAGCACACTGCTCATTCACCTATTTAGTTGGCTGTCATACCCAACTTGTTCTGCACCAATGAAAGCAACAACCATTTCCAAATCTGCACCGCTTGGAACACTCTAAAATGTGCACAGAAAGGAGTCCAAGCTACTTCACCAAATTGCCTAAAAGGCTGCCACCGAATGTAGCAAGGAGCCAACCACACTGCACCGCTTGGAACCCCGCTTAAGCGAGGAGGTTTTGAAGAAATTTTGCACCCAATGGCCTAGACCCGCTGTTGTCACCGTATAGACTAGCACCAAGCTAAACCAAGTGCAACACTAAAACACAAGATCATATAATGAGATAAATCCGCTGCTCGGACCGCACTAATTCAGAAAAAAAAAATTGTCTATGTCTCTAACTATTTGACTCAGCCAACAACTTCACACAACCACTCACTTACTAGACCAGCCCCCCTTTAAATTAGATTAAAACGTTGTCACCAATGCCAATACTTCATGTGGCTTTTGATGATTCTAGAAAAACAATGTGTACGACGTGTTTGCTTTGTCAGGGAAAATTTTAGTTTCATCCACCACCGAATGAATCAACTTCAATTGTAATTTGGTGTGCACCGAATGAGACTTAAGTTGGCTGCCACCAAATGCATCAGACTGCTGCAGCACCACTGAGAATTCTACACCAAAAGGCCACAAACTTATTGCTGCAACAAAATTGCCATCACATGAATCTGCAAACAAAAATCAACACTGGCTGCACTTTCTCCAATTGTTCCAATCAAATTCTCTCTACTGCACCAAGACCTTTGTTGCTTCAAGATAGGGCCAACAAATCCTCAAGTACGAAGTTTCTACTATGCACTAGTATCCATCGCTTCAAGCAACACAACACATCGCATGCTTCAACACCACACACCCTGTTGTGTTCACAAATTCAGTGCCAATCCAACCACATCAATATGCCAATTGTTTGGAGTTTCACCAATTTAATATGAGACAAAAATCTTCAAAAATCTTTAGTGAGTCATTTTCGCAAACATCTTGTATGCATTCTTAACTCCTCTTTACTCAATTGCAATAAACACAATCCACTCCTCTAGTGTTGTGCGTCTACCAAAACTTCAAATAAAAGATGAACCAAGACCACAGTCCATTCATTGTCGAGGTTTAGAAACCCACAACTGAACCAAGAACAACTACTTGTGGCAATTCACGACCCCCAAACACCACGGAACGACCATTGCGACACTGTCATTTTGAAAGCCACAAAATTGTGCCGCTATGGATAAACAACCAGCTCCATTCACCAATTCAAAAGCAAGCCAGACGAAGAGCTACGAATATGATCCAAACATAATGATGAACGAGAACTAACGAAGAAAAACAACAAAACCCCGAAGAACGAACAAGAACAGTTAACAAACGAATGCACCACGAACAATTTTGGAAGCACAAGCGAGAAAATCTGAAACCAATATCAAAAGTACAACTAACCGAGCTCTGATACCATATGATGAAGGATCGTCTCGGATTTGGGGTGGAAATTCATTTAGAACGAAAATGGGTATGAACCCTAGAACGAATGGGAGAAAATGGAGGACGTCGATTTGGGGGTTTTCGGAACAGGAGGAATTCATGCCACTTGGAGGAGATTCCAAGATAAGTGAGGAAGATCCGCCACTTTGAATTGGAGATTCAAAGATAAGGATCGGTGGTTCTGAGGAGAACCTCGAGACTTGAGAGAAAACTCACTGTTTCATAAAACTCAAATCTCCCTACAAATGTGTGTCACAAGGACTTATATACTATGGGCAGAAACACAAAAAGGCCTAACACAAATAAAGGTCCGATAAAGCCCAAACAAAAAAAACTTTACAAAAATTATAAAAGAGTTCATATTCTACAATTTGAATCTAATCTGAGATCTCTTTGAAGGTCTTGGGCATGATTCCATCAATTGCTCTGAAATCCCTATGACGATCCTGAACCACGCCTTCATCAAGACTTCAGGATGCTCTTTGGGCTCACATGACTGCTAACAAGGTACCTATAGGGATGTCTCCTTATCGGGTTGTATTTGATAAGCCATGCCACCTTCCAATGGAGATTAAGCACCGAGCCTACTGGTTGTCAAGTCATGCAACTTCTCACTTGATCAAGCTGGTGAGGAAAGGAAGCTGCAGTTGAACGAGTTAGATGAGATCCATGTAGAAGCATATCAGAACTTTATGTTCTATAAGGAGTTTGTTGTGTATAACTCTAGACTTGGACGCATAGGGGGTAAGTTGCGGTCAAAGTGGATTGGTCCTTTTGTGGTGACTAATTTTTATCCTTATGGTGCAGTTGAGATCAAAAGCCAATCCACCAATAAGAGCTTCAAAGTGAATGGGCATCGTCTGAAGTCATTCCTCAGCAATCCTGCCTTGGTGGATATTGTTGTAGAGGAGACTTCCCAGTTTGATCCCACTTCTATTTCACTATGATTCAGGGAGTTTCCTTTCTCCTTCTTTACTTTTATTGCACTTGTCCAGGTATGTCCGTTGTTGTTTCCTTTTGTTTGTTTCCTTTTTGTTAATTTGTGTTAATTTGTGTTATTTTTTGTTTTCTGTTTGGGACACTCACTTCACTTTTGGAGGATGAGTTGTTGGTTATTCTGTGGACTGATATCCTTGCTTTCTCTTTGCATGTCAAGTTACTTTTAAATTGTTTTACCCTGTGTGATGATTTGAGCCACTCTCTGTTCTTTGATTGTGTGATATATGCCTCTTGAATGCTTGCACAATGGCCTTGGCTTGACTCTTTTTGATGCTTTTCTGATTCAAATGCATGTTGGGATATGATTTAGGCAATTTTGTTCTGTGAGCCTATAGCCAGATGAGCGCACCTTGAACTGTGTCCGTTGATACCCTTTTTTGAGCATGCCTACCTTTTCATTGTTCTACAGCTCATTACAAGCCCTTAGCTTGAAAAACCATGATTATTCCTGCCTTAGGAAATTTTGGAGCTTTGGAATTGTTTTGGGAATGGGTGCTCAATTAAGTGTGGTCGCGCACAACAAGTGTGGTTGTGCGCGCACTTGTTATTGGTTCTTGAAATTGCTCATTTGTATACCCATATGGGATTTCAAAATTGTTGCTTCTCTGCATGTTCTTTGTATAGAAAAAAAAAAGAGAAGTGATAAAACAAAAAGGAAAGAAAAGAAAAGAAAAGAAATAAAAGAAGTTTGGATTTGAGCACTGTATGAGAACCGAATTCGGAAGTGTTGGTGTTTAGGATTACTTTCATGCTTGATTGAGACTTATTCCTCATTGCTCTTCTATTTCCTTTGTTGCTTAGCTACTTATCCATATGTTCCACACCTTGTCCTCAGTCCTATTACAACCTTGAAAAGTCCTTCTGATCTTAACCTGCATGCGTTTTGGTTTGGTTGTTGGTTCTAAAGGCTTACTAAGTCCGTTTGATGTTTGTTTTTCAAGGGTGCTTTGAGAGTAAACAGTAGCCTACAAATTTGACTGATACAGTGCATATTTTGTGAGGTTATGTTGCTTTCGATTCTCTCTTCGAGCTAAACTGAGTACTTGACATGTTTTGAATTGCATGGATGATGTTCATGGATACCTAGCAGCTTTGAACCCTTCTGTGTTGGATGTGTCTCCATTATTTTGTTTTGAGTCTGTTTGTCTTATGTCTCTTTTTTTCTCTCTTGTTTTATGTAACGCCAGGTGGAGTTCTCAATACGAACATAGTTCGTAACGTCCCAAGACTACCAAACTCGTTAAATAAATACTAAAGAGGGCAATCTATTAGGACCCATCTGTACGAGCCACAACTCGTACACTTACACCGACAACACTCGTCAACCCGAGCCACAACTCAAAAGTTCCTTGTGTTCATCTGCCATCTCGAGCCACAACTCAAGGGATATGTTTCGAGCCACAACTCAAGGAACACTCCAGCAAGTTGACTTTTGAGGTATCACCAAAGCCTTGTAGACCACGTACATCAAAAGCAAACAACCACTCCCAACCTCGCACTCCATCTCATAACCCACAAATTTCCAAATTTATTGCGCTAGCGCCTAACGGCTAGCAAGGTGCCGCCAGGTGGTTGATGAGTCATTATTTTCCTTCATTCCACTAGCCTTTGTGTACCTATTTGTCAGTTGTTCAGTGCTTAATTGTTCATCTTTAGTGTGTTTTCATCTGTTGGGCTTTATTGGGTCATTGTTCCGAATTTGGGTTAATTTCATATTATTTGGCCTAATTTTCGTTTTTAATTATTTTTAGGTATTTGGGTGAAGCAATTTTGGAGCTTGGACATTAATATTTAGTTGAAGAGACTTGCCACATCATTGCCACATCATTGCCACATCATTTCCACGTCATTTCCACGTCATTTCCACGTCATCTGAGTGAATGAGCCAACACTTGAGGCCTAGTAGTGACATTTTTGTAATTCTGAGTGACAAAATGGCATTTTGCTAAATAATGCTAGCAGATTTGAGGTGACCACAAAAATTAGGTCTTCATGCATAAGGGAGTCGCACTCCCTTCTTCTTCACTCCTTTCGAACCTCCATTTTCGTTCTTCAAACTTTGGTGGGTGTCTGTGGAGGTGTTCCACTCGTTTTTTATGTTTTTGCACTAATTTTTATCATTTCTATGCATATTTAACATAACCCATTGTGGGATTTACGTTTTGATAGTGTGGTGGTAATAAATTTTTAATAGAAACACATGTAAAATTTATTGTTATTATTATTTTAACTTTCTTGTTTTCATTGTAAAAGTAATATTTTTATTTAGATATTTATATTTTTTAAATTACGTTATTATTATTCATTTTTATATTTTTATATTTTTTTTAATTTCAATATAAAATTTATGTTTACGGTACTAAAAAGATTTATTTCTTTATGTTATTATTATCATTTTAACTTTTTATTTATATTTATATTTATTTAATTAATATGAAAAAATATTTATACTTATACATAAATATATATATATATATATATATATATATATATATTTTTT
>Ga0209589_1014077_pt1 | contig 10180 bp, 5 predicted proteins | sample CowpeawhiteBW_FD_187525 | JGI IMG/M metagenome (GOLD analysis project Ga0209589, IMG submission 187525) | Root nodule microbial communities of legume samples collected from California USA - Cow pea white BW (SPAdes) (version 2) | ecosystem: Host-associated > Plants > Roots > Nodule | place: USA...
CTTGTTTGCTATAACATGATGTTCTGTGCCTGTTGTGTTGCATGTTAAGGAATATTTAAGTACTTGTCCATGGTATCATGATAAGATTAAATTATACTAGCTTACCCTTGCATTTCTGTTTGTGTTCCTGTTGTGTTTTCTCTTTTGCGATGATCACCCTTGGTGGGAGCAGATGGAGGAAATTCTGGGAGTAGGCCCGGTGGTAGCAGTGGTGCAGCTTAGGGGATCTGTCTGTGTGACTCTCAGGATCGGTCTATGGCCCTAAGTGCCTTTTTGTAATCTCATGCTCTGGAGGAGCATCGCCTTTTGTAAAACTTTTAACTTTCTCTTAGGTTGTTTATGGCATGGTGGTATGCCTAATTTTGTTTTCACCATACACTTATGGATGACTGTAACAGTTACCTTTTCTACGTTTATGTTCATCTGAGTGCTTCTCGTTACTATAATTTTGTGATGTTTTATTTAATAGTTTAATCTATTGAGAATGGGATGTTACATATGGTAGCAATCAATTTTTTGAAAACCGGTAGTTAACATAATATACTTTAACTTAAATTTTTAAATTGAAAAAATATATAAAAAATCTAACAAAATCATTTAATTTAGAAAATATATTCATATGTTTTACTTTAGTTTTTTTATTTTTTTTCGTTGATTAGCTAACATAATAATCATTTTACTTACATACATTAATATATTAATAAATGTATGAAATTTTATAATTAATGTAAAATAATATTACAAATAATTATTCTTAATAATACATTGGATAATAAGAGATGATTACAATCTCTATATTAACGAAGGTGATGACCATAATCTTCTAATTTATGCTAGTTTATGTAGATATTGACTTGAAAGTTATAAAGAGATATAAAAACTGTTTTATCCACCACATCTTTAATAATAAAAAGACAATTATATCTATGACTCTCTCTTTCTCTCTATATAAATGGTGTTAATAATTTTTTTTAATTTTATTTTTTTATGTAATATTATTTTAAATTAAAATAGCTATCTTAGAAACTAAACCACAAATATAAATAAAAATATAATAATTTTAATTTAAAGTAACGATTACATAAAATATAAAATAAAAAAATTATGTAGATTATATATATATATATATATATGATGAATATAATTTTATTTTTTAACTATTGTTTTAAATTTAAATAATCATATTTTTATTTTTATTTTTATCCTTTAAAGATTGTTAATTTAATTTTAATTATGTTTAATTTAAATAACTATTATACTATTTTATTCTTTTTAATTATTATTTATTTAAATTTAGTTATTTTTATAAATTTAATTAATTATATAAATTTAAAAAGTCACTCTATGATTATTAATAAATGAACATATATAAAAATGACAAAATTCACAACTATTTTTGTAACATCCCAATTTTAGCAGTTTAAGAAAGCATATAGTCCAATATTTATGGTATATTAGTACAGTTATATCAGATAAGACTACAATAATATCACATACATACATTACTACTCCAACTACTACTATTTCTTTTATTTCCAAACTATACCTAACATGATCTAATCTTGCTCGACCACCCAAACTGATAACGCCTCAACCACAAGAGGTACCACTACACCTGCATCTTCATTTGCTCACACCAATAAGGTGATCATTGCAAAAGAAAACAGACAACACAAAGGAGAAAACACAAAAGAAGGGTAAGCTAACTAAATAAGAGACTACAATTGCATTATAAAATATAGTCCACATGCATACAATTTCTCATATTCAACAGATACAGCACAACCACACAACATATTATATTATGAATCAAACTTTTCTAGACTCAATATTATCCGAATACATGCTCTTGTGTCAGACTAGTAAAGTCGTGCACCTGTGGTGAAATAATGAAATAACATTCTCTCCCCGAGCTACCACACATACAGTTAATCCCTTTTATAGTCATAAGAAAAATGGAATCATTCTTACGACAAGACCTCCTGCTACTCTCACCACCTAACCATTCTCCTCTACATGAGTATGAATAGCTAATAGAGTTCAGGATAGCTTCACAAAAATGGAACAGTACCCTCCACAGGATGCTCTATCTACACATAGAAACATCACAAGAACGATCAGAACATATCATTATGATCACTGACCAGCAGAGCATACAAATGATTAAAAGAACACATGCAAGTAGTAAAAACTTTACATGCGACAGAAACTAGAAGAAGACCAAGGAAAAAAAGTTGAAACTTAACTTACACGAGCGGAAAAACTGATCAGATAAACCTAGAAAAGTGGTTTCTAGAGAGATGATGTGTTTTAAAATAATGAAACTTGTTTATAACAATTTTATTTATACTAAAATCGTTTAATATTAAAATAATTGAGTCTCACTATTTTTAAATCACTATCAATTTTAAGACGTCATTTTCTAGATTCTTACGATTTTTATTATATAAGGTTTGAAATTAGATATACTTTTAGTTAATTTTAACGTAAAATTGATATATTTTAATCTTCCATTTTAAAATGAATAAATATAATTATTTTAATTTAAATAAATTAACATTTATTTTATAGCTTAAATGATTAATATATTTTTGAGATGTAATGTAAAATTATTTAAAATAATTAAATTAAAAAAGTTATATGATTTATTTTTAAAGCTCGTAATCAAAAATATATTAAAAGTTTAATATCCATAATAAATAATTTTAATTTTATATTAAAATTCAGAGATTAATAATATATTTAATTTAAAAATTAATTGAAAAATATTAAAGTTTTGATCTAGTAATAATTAAAAATAAGTTTAAATATACATTTCGTTCCTATTTTTGTTGTTTTTATTCAATTCGATCCCCATTTTTGTTGTGTTCAATTAGATTCTCATTTTCGTCAAATTTTGGTCAATTTTGTCATTTTCACTAACGGTGTTTAAATAGTTAACGTTTTTGAACCGTACATGTCACGTGTTAGCTCTTCATTTTTTAAATTTTTTTAATTTTTAAAAAAAAATTAATTTCAAAAAAAAAATTCATGTGTCACGTCACAATTGTGCGTGTCAGTTTGTTGTTGCATTATTTCTTTTTGTTCAATTTAATCTCAATATTTGTTATTTTTGTTCAATTCAGTCCCTATATTCGTTATTTTTTTTTTTTAATTTAGTCCCAAATTTTGTTAAAATGGAATAACTTAATTTTTAAAATTGACATTATTATTAGTTATTTTTGGAATTCAACTATAAATTATAATATTTAATTATAAATTGAATATAATTCTTAGATTCAATTGTTAAGTAGAATATAAATTGACACGTGACACTAGCATTGACACGTGACACAATTGTGACTTTAAAAAACATTAAAAAAAATTAGTAGCTGACACGTGGCATGTAATATTCAAAAACTTTAACTATTTAAACACCGTTAGTGAAAAAGATCAAATTGACCAAAATTTGACGAAAATGAGAACCTAATTGAACACAAAATGAAAATGAGAACCAAATTGAATAAAAACAACAAAAATATGGATCAAATGTATATTTAAGCCTAAATTAATTAAAGAATGAAGTTATTTTATTTTGGTTTATAAAATTTATTTTCTCAAATGATTTATATTTTAATTGTGCTAAATTAATGGATCTCAATTCTTTCTTTTTTTTAAGTCAATTTTAAGTTCCTAACAATTTTTGTTTTTCCAACCGGATTTTTAATAAAAAATTGTTTTTTCTAAATATTTTCAACTTAAAAATAGAAACAAAATAGTATTGATGTGAATTGTGGACCATTGTGTTGTGTGACACCAATATAAACGTGATATTCTTGTAAGTAATTTGAGTAAAAAAAATTTCATCATTTTGATAACTATAAAAAAATATATTATAAAATTGTTTGAATTGATGAAGTGTTACATCATCGATAAGTTTTCGATAAAAAGAAGAACAATTGATTAAGGTTAACATAATTAAAATAAATATTTTGTTTTGTTGTGTTCATTTTTTATTTTCAATTAAATTAAAAATTCATTTTATTTTAAATAAATAAAATAATAATTTGTTAACGTTACAAGAACAATATATAATACTAAATAAACTATAGATGATATGTTACTTAAAATAAAAAAATAAACGGAGTAGAAAAATATATTACCAAACCCCATATATATAATACTTGTAGTAAAATCTTTGCACAAATTACAATAATAACATATTACACAATTAGGTATATTTAAATATTCTATCACAAATGTTTATACTTTTTTTATAAAATTCCAAGAATTAAAATTATAAATAAATTATACAAAATATTCTTAAGAAAAGTAAATTTTATTTTCTACTCATTGTTTTTCTTTCTCTTTTTCGGCAAAAACTTTTATTTTCATTAAATTTTTAAAAATATTTTCACTTTCTAATCAATCGTAAGGGTGAATATATTAAATGTATCACAATATATTGTAAAAGAAATAACTTTTGTTAAAAAAATATAATATTACAAATTAATGAAAAAAAAACATTAATTAAATTGGAAGTTTTAATAATCTCACATTTTTAATCGATAACTCTAGGATATTGATCCTTAATTAATCCTAAATGAGAAATTAAAAAAAAGTTGATAAAAAGATATAGAAAAGATATGAACTAAATAATTAATTACATTTGAAAAGTATATAAAAAATAATTAAATATCCTATTTTAATTTAAATTTGACATGTTTATTTTTTTCATTTATATTTTTAAGATATTTTTCATTTATCAAATTATTTATCTTTTATATACTTTTTACTTATGTTTTGTTAATTTCAAGACCACTTAACGCACAAATATACATGTATTTATTGACAGTGGATTAAATATATTTTGGATTTCATGATATTCATTAATTCTTTGATATCATGATTTCTACAAAAGTATATATATTTCAAGACACTTAATATATTAATTATTTTGATTTGTATTTAGATAGAAATAAAACAAAAAAGAAGATATCATGTGTTTATACCTATTATACTCCTTTAGTTCTCTCGTTGAGTCAAATAAATAATTGATATTTTATTTTATGTATTTATTTCATAGTTTTGTTCTTCTTGTGATACTTATTAAATTAAGTTTTTATTTTTTTAAAAAAGATAAGTAAATTAATGTAATAAAAATGACAATAATATAAGCATGTTTTTTTATTTTAAGCTTAATGAGAAATATTTTAAATGTCAAATAAGATTAAAATGAGAAATATTTTTATCATTGTGTTGGTTTATTAATTTTGGCTCATTAATTTTCTGCATGTGATTTCTGAACCAATTTCATATTCCAATGAATAAGACAAAAATGAATTGGTTTGTATGAGGTATTTATTATTGGTTCCTTCACTTATCATGTGTAAGACCCGAGAAATTTAAATAATTAAATAAATACTTATTTAATAAGTGTGGGTAATATGAGCCTTTATGGCATTTAATGCAAATTATTATGATGTGAAAAAGTATTAATTCAAGTGATTGAGAGTACTTTGATTGTGTGAGAGGTCTTGGGTTTGAGTCTTATGATGCTAATTGTATGTTATTTTAAGTTGTGCATTATTTTAAGGATAGGTTTGAATGTGATTAGTGATAATCTTAACTTGGTAATTGAATGGTTGTGGGTTCAAATCTTGTTAAGAATGAAATTAACTTTCTTTTTGCCAAAATTTCATTTTTGCATGGAGATGAAAAGGAAAAGGAACCCTAGCTGTCAAGAGAGGCAGCCTAATGGGGGAGAGACATTCTGTTATAACCATTAAGTCAATTTTAATTAATTTTCGTTTTAGTAGTAAAGGGTGATTAAGGGAGACATTAACTTTGAGAGAGAAGAGAATTAGAGGGGGAATCAGGACTGTATTTTCGTGGTGCTGAAGGGAGAGGGTTCAGAGACATCAAAACGTGCTTTTAGAAGAGTGGAAGCTGAGAATTTTGGTAGAGGAGAGGAAGGTTCTTGGACCTCTTGAAAGAAAGGCTTGGGCAGACCATTTGGGAGCAAGGATTCCAGGTTAGGGGAGTTCCTTTATGTGTATGAATTATCTATGATTATTATCGTGTTGTAATGTTTGAATATGATGCTCTACATGATCAAAAGCCTGTTATTTTCACGTTTCTGGAAAATTTCTAGAAATCGCTTGGCAGTGTCAAATATACCGTTAGGCGACGCATGAGAGTTAACCCAATTCTGGATTTTTTGTGATGAATCGCTTGACGGCAAGGGTGACTCTTCCAGGCGACGCGAATACTGTGCAGAAAGCTATTTTTCATACTTTTCGAGCAGCAGGGACCGTCGGGCGCAAGTTTCATACCGCCAGGCGCCAAGCTTTGATTTTTTGGGCGCTAGGCGCCACAAATTTATCTGGTTTGCGCAGTTTTTGTAAAACTACGTTTCCCGATTCGTTAATCGTCCGATTTAGGTAAAATTTTGACAAGAGATTCATAACATATTGTTATTCACTTTGAACAGCGGAGATATGAATTGGATGTATGCAGCTAGAGATATACATCACTCATGATTGGTTGTTTTAATTCCCTAATAGTATGATTATTAATGGATGATTAAGTGTGCTTAAGTGCTGGTATGGTCTTCATTGGTGCATATATATATATATATATATATATATATATATATATATATATATATATATATATATATATATATATATATATATATATATATATATATATAGTATAGATGTGTGATTGATGAAAATGTTTTTAGTAGTGCTTGTTGGGTCATGTTGAATATAGGAACCTATATATGTTATTAATGGTATTGTGTATGTATTGACTCTTTGGGAAAATGGTGAATGATGAAGCATGAATACATGTTAGGAATTTTAAGAGAAGTGATTGGAATCCAATTCCAGATAGTAAGGGTTGATGAACATTAATAATTAAAATTTGGGAATGAAATTTTAATGAAGCGCATGCGATATGGAGTGTTTTGGTTCTTTTAACAATTAGAAAACATTATGGAATAGGGCCTTGGTTACTCGCAGGTACAGAGATAGGAGGTTCTGTCTGGTTCTGATACACTGCTTGGCGGCACCTTGTTTGCCGTCAGGCAATGACAAGGAGCAAGTGCACTTTTGCGAACTGGAGTGGTTTGGCAAAGAGGGAAGAAAACCATGGACGTGGATGTTAAAATAAAATTAGGTGATGAAATGGGAAGGGATAATATACGTATATCATTAGAGAATGAGACTAGTAGAGGGAAGTGATGATGTGTTTTATGTTTATGAGTGGTGTAAGAAGGATAGTGAAAGGAAGGAAATGCTAATCCTAATAAAATTCTAAGTGCTGGAATGCGTAGTTTTCTTTAGGATTGGTGTTCTTTGTGATAGTCAAGCCTTAGTGAGTTGAAAAATCAATCTTAAAATTGTGCAGCTTAATGAGAAGAGAATTGAATAAATAGGGTTGGTATTAATTACAGTATAGCAAAAGTAGGTTGCCTGATTTTAGGATATTGGGTTAGTAACTCTTTTCTTAAGCTTGATTAAGTCATCTGCCAAGATTAGAGAACTTGATGAATCACGTGCCTAGAATCCAGGAACCTCTGAATATGAGTTATAGGAAATTGAATTGATTAAGGTATGACAGGGTGATTAGGTATGATGTCCTTATACTTGAGGGTGTAGTGATGCCTTTGGTAGTGTATTGGATTAAGGAATGACTTAATCTGGGTGCCAAAACCAGCAGAAATGCGCTACTAGTATGGCGCCTAGTGGCCAGAGTGTCTACGCCAGGCGATAGGGGCAGCAGGGATGTTCCTGCACTGCATGGCGCCTAGCAGCAATGTGTGATTCGCCAGGCGATAGACCCTGCAACAGTGGGTTTGTTAAAGGCTGGCGCCTGGTGGCAAAAGGTGTTCTGCCAGGCAGTTTGCGTAGGTTTCGCCTAGCGGCGCTTAGGCTACGCCAGGTGTTAAAGCTGCAGGTACCTGATAAGTGTGAGTTGTTATATGCAGTGATGTTATACTTGGATTAGGAGATGTTGTGCCATGAGCGGGTAGGTTCATGGATGGTGGTGAACACGTGATAGTATGAGCGAGGAGGTTCATATCCTGTTACTCTCGTGTGGGGATACGAGCGAGGTAGGTTCGTATGTTCTGTGCTCACACTTGAAAGATGCTGTGTGCGGGGAGGTACGTAGTTGGTGGATCACGTGTGTTGGACTATGGGCGGGCAGGTCGGTAGAGCAGGACTACGAGCGGAGAGGTTCGTAGAGCAGGACTATGAGCGGGGAGGTTCATAGAGGCAAGACCACGAGCGGGCAAGTTCGTGTGAGCATCATAAATCCTGAATCCAATACTAACTATTTGTGTGATTGGAAGGTTGGAAAGCCTTGGGGTATTAAGGTCTTGGCCAAGAACTAACTAGACTGAATTAGTTGGGTAATTGATATTATTAATGTATGTGCTATTTTCATTATGAGCTCACCCTTTCTGTTTGTGTTTGGTTTGGTGATGATCGTGTGATTCGTTACACGGGAGCAGATGATATTACAGGTGATGCTGGCGATGCATAAAAACATATAGAGGGCTAGCTTGGGGACTTGAGCTATGAAATAAATTATGTTTTCTTCTGTTTTGTTGAATTTTGGAAATTGTAATAAGATTATTACTTTAGCTTTAATCGAATTTTGGCGCATTGAATAATGTTTTAAATTTTCCTACATTTGGGAATAATAAAATTTTTTCGTTGATCTTCATTTCTTATTTATTTATTTTAATTAAGTAATTTCCAGTAGGGACGTTACATCATACATTGTAATTTAAATTAGAGAATGAAGTTATTTTAGTCTAGTTTATAAAATTTATTTTCTCAAATGATTTATATTTTAATTGTACTAAATTAATGGATCTCAATTCTTTCTCTTATTATTTAAGTCATTTTTAAGTTCCTAACAATTTTATTTTTTCAACTAGATTTTTAATACAAAAATTGTTTTTTTCTAAATATTTTCAACTTAAAAATAGAAATAAAATACTATTGATGTGAATTGTTGACCATTGTATGACACCAATATAAATGTGATATTCTTGTAAGTAATTCAAGTAAAGTTTTTTACATCATTTTGATAATCATTAGAAAAATATATTATAAAATTGTTTGAATTGATGAAATGTTACATCATAAATAAGTTTTCACTAAAAAGAACAACAATTGATTAAGGTTAACATTATTAAATAAATATTTTATTTTGTTGCATTCTTGTTTATTTAAAGTTAAGTTAAAAATTCATTTTATTTTAAATAAATAAAATAATAATTTGTTAATGTTACGAGAACAATGTAACAGTAAATAAACTTTAGATGATCTGTTTCTTAAAATAAAAAAAATAAACGGAATAGAAAAATATATTACCAAACCTCGTGTATATATATATATATATATATATATATATATATATATATATATATATATATATATATATATAATATTTGTCATAAAATCTATGTGCAAATAAGGATAATAACACATTACAAAATTAGGTATATTTCAATATAATGTTTATACTTTTTTTTTTATAAAATTTCAAGAATTAAAATAATAATAAATTATACAAAATATTCTTAAGAAGCAAGTAAAATTTATTTTCTACTCATTATTTTTCTTTCTATCTTTTCGCAAAAAAAAATATTTTCATTAAATTTTTTAAAATATTTTCACTTTCTAATCAATCCTAAGGGTGAATATATTAAGTGTATCACCATATATTGTAAAAATTTAATATTTGTTAAAAAAATATAATATTAAAATTATCTAAAAAAAATTAGTTTGTAACTTTTAATAATCTCACATTTTTAATCGATAATTCTAGGACATTGATCCTTAATTGATCCTAGATGAGAAATTAAAAAAAGTTGATAAAAAGATATAGAAAAAAAATATGAACTAAATAATTAATTACATTTGAAAAGTATATAAAAAATAATCAAATATCCTATTTTATTTTAAATTCTACATGTTTATTTTTTTCATATATATTTTTAAGATATTTTTCATTTATCAAATTATTTATCTTTTACATACTTTTTACTTTGTTTTTTTAATTTCAAGACCATTTAACGCACAAATATACACGTATTTATCGATAATGGATTAATATATTTTGGATTTCATGATATTGATTAATTCTTTGATATCATGATTTCTACAAAAGTATATAT
>Ga0209589_1014079_pt1 | contig 10179 bp, 9 predicted proteins | sample CowpeawhiteBW_FD_187525 | JGI IMG/M metagenome (GOLD analysis project Ga0209589, IMG submission 187525) | Root nodule microbial communities of legume samples collected from California USA - Cow pea white BW (SPAdes) (version 2) | ecosystem: Host-associated > Plants > Roots > Nodule | place: USA...
AAAACGATTTTATTATTGTATATGAAATTAATTTTTTATATGTTTTTGGTTTATGTAAAATAAGTAAGAATAAAAGATAATAAGAAAAGATGTGCCATTGAATTGAATGAAGTTTATATTTATTGAAGACAAATCAAAGTACAACATAAACTAAGTGGTTTGATGCAGATCATGAAGGTGCAGGGTTATTAGGACAATAATTTCTTGTGTGTCCTTCAGTTCTACAATAGGAACACTTTCTTGATTGTCTTCCTTCCTTAATGTCCATCTCAGTCCTAATTCTACTTGATTTAGGACGACCCCTCTCAGTCCTTTTTGTGGCAGGATGAGGCCAAACCTGTGGCCCTTGGTATGGTGGCCAATATTCTTCATGTCTTAACTCGCCAAATAAATTGTCATATACTTTGACGATGACATCTAGCCTGTAATGTGGACTTATGTACATGCTGAAGTCATGATGTGCATGCTTGCCAGCTGCAATAACACGTGATATTGTATTTAATTATTTCTATTTTATTGATAACAAAAATAAAAATTAATTATATTTATTTTAAAAAAACTTTAACTTTCCATCATTAAAAAAAAAACCAGTATAGAATTCGGGTCCCTGGGGACCGAATTCAGACTGGTATAAGAAAAAATAATTGCAAAATTGAATTTAGAATTCGGTTGCCCGGAAACCGAATTCTCAACATAAAATAAAATTGTGCTATGCATGTAAATATTGTGCACAGTATGTTATCCGGGGAATATTTTGGAAAAAGTGTGCTAGATGGGAAAAAAAATCCTTTTACTTCATACCATAGTTGATAGTTTTCCGTGGTACGGTATTCATGGTTTCTTTTCATGGGCATCTTTTCCTCTTTGGTCATATTTTCTCTTTCTTCTCCTTTTTGGCTCTTTTACGTAATGCATGTGTAGGTGTGGTGAAGTACATGGCTTGCATTATGTTGTTTCTCTTTCAAAACATGTGCTTAAATTACACAAAGAACCCACCTATATACATATGTTTGTTTACATTTATGGTGTGCTATAGCTTTACGTAAAGCAAAGTGCATATGTTAGTAATGGGAGTTTTGGAACTTGAGATGACAACTATTGCCCACATTGACTTAATAATGTTCTTTAATTTCTTGGATATATGGGACCCACTTGTGGCTTTTATAAATTCATATTGTATGTTCAAAATCATGTATGACAACTTTTGGTTCTCTTCAAATTCTCATACTTTTGGTTTAGTGCTTTTTATTGGGTTTTATTAATTGTCTTATATTTTAGTGTGTTGGTGACCATTTATGAGATGAGTGTCATGTTGGCTTTACTTTTTGGCTTATATAATGTGATGGTTATTTTGTTGAACGTGAGTTATATAGCTATAGTTGCAATGTCAATGTTATTTCTTTTGCTTGGTTATATGTAAATATACTAGTTGCATGTTAGAGAATTAAAATGGTGGCTTGGTGCTTTAGTTGTTTGTTGCTTCTTTTGGTTTGGAAACCACTTGTAGAGTTCATTGTATGAATGTATTAGTTGATAAAGTTGATGGGTTATGTTATGGAACTCTATTTCCCATGCATGATGCAGTGGTGAGTATTTTGTTGGCAATATATAATTGTCATGTGTTGAATATTGGGAGTGTTTTGCCTTGCTTGAAGAGTCTTGGTGGAATTAAATGTTGTGTGAGGTTTTCCGTACCTAGGAACCTAGTGAAGACTCTTTCGCCTGTGTGAAGCAGTGGAAAGGGGTCCTCTTCGCCTATGTGAAGCAGTGGTAGAGGATTGGTTCGAGTGTTGTACCCTCTCGCCTGTGTGATGCAGTGGGGAGGGGATATATGTTTCACCTTATTTTGGCTCGTTGCGAGTATAGTGCCCGATGTGCGATCGACGTTTTTACTCATAATTCCTTGAGGAATAAGGGAGACAGTCTGACTGCAATTGCGGGACATATCGAACCATCTATTCTAGGAAACTAGATGTTGTTGTGGGGTGAGAGGCCGCGGAAAACCAAAGCTTGATTCTGATCATTATGTTTGAAGATATGTTGATGAATGTGATGCTATGTTTGGTTTAGTATGATTGTTTGGATTTGGGGTTTGTGTGTTCAAACCAAGGATGGATTGTGATCATAATGATTCCGTGTTACTTGAATGCGACGTTGAGTATTATTGGACATGTTTTATTTATGAATTGGTTTTATGAATATCATTACTTATGGTTAGCTTACCCCTATTTGTTTGTTTGTGTGTTTGTTGTATGTGTGATGATCGTATAACGTGTGTGTTATACGTGAGCATATGATATTGCAAATAATCTTGGCATGAAGTAGATTGACGAGAGGCTGGGTTGGACTCAGGAGTTTTTATAATATATTTAGTTGTTTTAATTCAGATAGTAAAAATTATGTAATTTTCTTTTGGTCGCAAATGTTATTGGAAGTTTTTGACAAAGTGACGGTTTGAATTGTGTAATTTAAATTAAATTAAAAGTTTTTATTAGTACATTTTCAATGTTAATTCCTTTTCCGCTAAACGCAAAAATTTTCTAACATTCCGTGACGTCCCAAAATTGGGGTGTTACAATGATCACATGCTCAAGGCCAAGAGGCTCTCGAATTTCAAGTTGTCATATGTGGTTTTTGTGTCAAAATTCATAGAGTACTTTGGGATTGATGTAAAAGATGAGCTGAAAGAGTCAACTGGACTGTTGAACCATATCTCCAACCAAAATCTACACAAAATGGGCTTTCTCAAGGTGGGAAATGGATGGACAACTGCTGGTGTTATAGTAGGTGGTGCACATGACCATGAAGTTGGTTCAAGTGGTGCAAATCAAGAGGAAGAACCTACTGTTGGACCCATGGACCTAATTCCCTACAATCCTCCTGTGGACGGATGCCTTGTGTACTCACAATTTGAGAGGATGGTGCTGAATCAACTGCATGACTCAATATGTCCCAATATCCACATCACAACTATTGCAATGAGAGATTCAATGCATTGGATGGCCAAATCCATGATATCCATGATCTGCTGACTTCATTCCAAACCAAAAATGATCCTCGGGATGATTGAGTGTGTTGGCATTTAGGATCATGCATTGCTTGCATGTGTTTGTGATTTTTTAGTTTGAGTTCTATCAGTTTCAGTTGGTTATTTTTATTTTCAATCGGTTGAATGTATCAACTTTATGCCTATTTTCTCTGTTTTCAGTTTCTGTTGATTGTATCATGGTCCAGTATGAATGAAATATTGTGCATTATTTGTTTTCTTATTGCATTCGTTCTAGTTGATAAATCAAAAGGGGGAGAAAAATTAAAATTGATCAAATTAGACTAAATTGGAAGCATTAAAAGTGGAATTAATAAACAAATATGAAAATAAACCCATATTATTGATAGAGGGAGCATATGCATTTGTGTGTGCTTATTATCTTGTGTGTATTTCTCTTGGAAACAAATTTTTAGGTTCACAAGTTCAAGCTTGGATGGAACTTCATCAACTCAATAGTATCCAACCCACAAAAGCAATTTGCAATGGAAGATAGAGGTTGAGTTCATCAAATCAGGGGGAGAATGTTCACATGTGAAGCCCGGGTGATGTGTCTCATGAAGATTTTATGAACCTTTGTTGAACTACTTGGAGCCATTGCTTTGGAATCATGCCTTCATTGATGAAGTTATGGAGATTTGATGGTATTCATGTTTGACAAGCCTTGAACGCGTGCCCTCCACATGGATCAATCACTAGGAAAGAATGCTTGATGTTTGTAATTCACATTGTAGACCTTGTAGCATTAGTTTGATGTATTTGGTCTTTATTGTGTTCTTTAATCTGTTGAAATATTTTTCAACAGGTTAAAATGTGTCTTTTAATCTGTTGAATGGTTTTTCAATTGGTTAAAAGGTTGGTTGTAGTAGTCTTAAATTGTGACTTATTTAATCAGTTGATTTATTTTTTAATCGGCTGATTTCACTTAAGTCAAGTGAAATCAACCGGTTGATTTGGAAATCAACCTGTTGAATTTCGTAACAGTTTGACTATAAGTGTTGTGATTTTCGAAAGAGAGGTAACAAGACCATTTTTTAGCGCGAAACTATTCTAGAAACCTTGGAATTCTCTCTCTTTCATGATCATTTAGATTGCAGTTGTTGAAGATATATCTTAGATCAATTCTTGGAGGTTTGTGCTTGTGTTTGAAGCTTGGAGAAGGTGTTTGTGGTAGGAAGGGTTGTGCTACCACTAAGGTTTGATCTTTCTCAAGCTTTGTGTGTGCTTGGTGGTTTTCTAGGTCTGCAAGAGGTGTCTTGTTGTGTTGTTGTGATTCTTGTATGATTCAAAAGTCTTTTGTGTGTGTTTTTGCTTATTTTGAAAGTGTAAGAGTGTAAACTTTGTAAATCTTTTGAAATAGTGCAAAGTCAGGCTCGGGTTGCCTTGAAAAACTGGATGTAGCTCAGGTTTAAGTGAACCAGTATAAAAATCTTGTGCTCCAATCTTTTCTCTAACCCTTCTCTCTTGCATTATCATTTAAAGCTTAAAGAACTTGGATTTAAACCATATTTTTCATATTCTTGAGTGTTTTGGTGGGATCTGCAACATTGAGCATGCTTGCATAATCAATTAGAACTTGTCTTGATTGTTCTTTCACATTGTTCTTGGTCCAAATCATAAATCTGCATTTCTGCATTTTTCCCAATATTTCAGTCGACTGTTTTTCTGTTTCAATCGATTGATATACCAGAATAGAATTTGTTTGGTAAAATCAATCGACTAACTTTGTTTTTGACCGATTGAAAGTATACTATCTAGAGGTTTTTGCATCCAAACTTGGTGATCAAATTGATTCAATTAAATATAGTTTTTTGACTTTAAAGTTGCCTAAATTTTTAACTAGTAAATTCACCCCCCCTTCTTGGCATTTCAACAATTTCAAAAGTTACATATTCAACATTAAGCTCATTGAGTTTATTTTGATTCATCTAGCACAAATACTCATCTAATGCCTTTATGTGCTAATGTTTGACTTGCCTAACATCAGGTTGATTCGTCTAATAGATATTTTTCTAATGTGCCTACATGCTAGCGTTGAATCGTCTAACATCGCAATGACTCGTCTAATAGATACTCATATAGTATTCTTTTTGTGCCTTTTGGATTGGCTCATCTAATGCAATGTGTTTAATTGTTCTAGTGCTTCCAACTCGTCTAATGCTCTTTCTCTACTTGTCTACTTGGCTTCCTTGATTTGTTTGATGCTTTTCTGACTCATCTACTCCTTTGTAGAAGTCAAGTGCTTTGCTAATCTAGGTTGACTTGTCAAGTCAACGTAATTGTTTAATACTTCAACTTGATATTAACATGTTCTTTGTTGCATTATGTTTCGCTTAAACTCATTGAACACACTTATGTAAGACCCCCTTGATTTAAAAAGTCTTTAGATCTTGCCTTACTAGAGGGCCTAGAATCAGCCCACTAGGGACCTCTATAAATAGTCCACCTCTTTTCTCCCTTGTTTGAAATAGAAGCTTTGCTAGGACACAACAATATCCTCCCTTGAGCTTACTGAATGTTATCCTCTGCATCAGTAAAACTTTAAACTCATGCTCCCTTTCTGTTTGGAAGCTTCAATTCTACTTTAACCTCTGCTAGGGTCTCAGTTTTCACCTCCTTTGGTTCTGTTTTCCAGTTCCGTAAGCTGTAATCGTGTTGTAGTGCTCTTCTTTTTAGGCTTGTTCTTGGGTTAACACCTGTCAAGGTAAGGGAAGCTAGAACTCCTTCATTTTCTTTGAAATGAATTGTACTTATTTTTGTTTTGGAATGTGTTGAGTATGTTTGATTAATGATTGCATTGAATGGGGATGAATTTCATGTTTGAGTATCGATGGGTTAGAGAATTTTAGGTAGTTTAGAATGCAATTGGAATGAGAGATATTGATTGTTGCAATTGTTAAGTTTGGTATCATCTATAAACCACTTTGAAATGAGTTTGAAAAGATAAAAGTACAAGATATCAAATTGTGCAGTGGAACAAGTCAAAATCTCACAACCAAGAAGCATATGGTGTGGTGCTATTCATTTTCCTACACTGCACACTTTTCTTAAAATGAAGGTTCCTACTTCGTTAACCGTTGGATCAAGCTGAAATTTTAACAGTTGATCCTTAACACATAGTTCTTGACTTTAACCGATTGGAGCTCTATAGTGAGAGCAGTTTGTTTTGCAAGGTCCCTGTAGTTTGGTTGTTGACAACATTGACCTTTATTGCTTGTTTGGTGCATAACTTTCTCTATAGTTATTCAATTAAGTTGGTTCTTGTTTCAATCATCTTTAATTTGAATATAAATACAAAATTTTTGGAGTTTTACACAAGCTGCAGTTTTATTTCTAAAATCCCAAATCATTTGCATAATGTGTTGTTAAGTTGGATTGGATAAAAATTATAAGAATTAGTTATTTTCCAAAAGAGACATATGTTGTATGGTTTTTAATATGTGTTTTCAAATGCTTGTGTGAGAATATAGGAGATTCCATGGGGTAAATCCTATTTGATTTAATTAGTAGTGTGATCATTGATGTAAGGAGTCAGTACTAGAGGTTTATCCTGATACTCTAATGTTCATTCAAGACTCATGTAGAGTGGAATGAGTCATGTGGTGAGAGGGGTAGGAGGTCCTGTCTTTAAGAACAACCCCATGGTTCTTATGACGGATAAAGGGACTAACCTTGTTTGGTAGGGTGAAACCCATTGGCAATGACTTTGCAGGTAGTAGAGGACCACCACAAGTGCAAAAACCACCAAGAATAATACATCAATGTCTAGATCTGGATAATTGAGTCTAGAGTGTTATCTTGGGTGATGTAAGACCCATAAAATTTAAATAATAAAATAAATAATTATTTAATAAATGTGGGTAGTAGGAGCCCTTATGGTATTTAATGCGAATTGTTATGACGTGGAAATGTATTAGCTTAACTGACCAAGAATACTTGGTTGTTATGAGAGGACTTAGGTTCAAGTCCTATGTGTGCTAAATTGTGTGTTATTTTAATAAGTGCATTATTTTGAATGTTATGTTTGGCTGTGATTAGTGATAATGTAATCCTAAAATTATAGGAATTATCACGAAACATGAAATGGTTGAATTGGTTGCGCACTTACCTTGTGATTGAATGGTTGTGGGTTCAAACCTTGCTAAGAATGAATTAAACTTTCTTTTTTGCCAAATTTTCTTTTGGCAAGAATATGAAAGGGGAGAGAAACCCTAGCTGCAAGATGGGTAGCCTAGGGGGTTGGGGAGGCAGCCGCTAATGGTCTTTGAATGGCCATTAACTCCAGCTTCAAAGCCAATTTCGTTTTCATCTCATTAACAAACATTAAGGCTTAGTTAATGGTCTAATTAAGTTGGTTTTTGGAGAAGAAAGAGAGAAAAAGTGATAGAGAAAAAAGGGCACACGAATTTGGTAGTGAGGGAGAGAGTCTGAAGGTGATTTTGAGGGGAATTTAGCACAGCATGAAGTGCATTGAGAGAAGTCCAAGGTTGGACTACTGGTGGCAGAAGAGAAGTCCTAATTCTTCCAAGTGAGCAAGAATTATCCAGGTTAGGGGAGCTGGAACCGAATCTTTTATTTCGTGTTGTTATTTGTATGAAATGTATGAGAATTTGAATGCATGTATTCTGGTATTTCATATATTTTTGTGTTTTCTGCAATTATTTTTGGGTAATTAGGGGTTATAGAGACGGAACCGCCTGGCGGCATGTGCTTAACCGCCAGGCGATGCATGTTGTTGTACCTAGTTTTTTGGGTTTTATGAAGGGCTTGGCGGTGACGAATACCCGCCAGGCGACGCAAGCCACTTTTGGCTTGATTTTGATGTTTCACAGGTTTTGGGAGGTTTTTGATCGGTGAGAAATTGTGTTCTAATCTTTATGAATGATTAAACATCATATTTCATTGAAAATTCGTGGAATTGAGGTTTAATTGAGAAGAAGATTGCATGAAGGTTATCTTAGGGTTGATGAATTGGGGATTTCGAAAATGAAATTAATCTAAATGAAAAATGTGAATGAATTCGGGTATGGGAAGTGTTAGAGAATGAATTGTAATCCTAAAAGATGGGATCGTATACTCAGAGTTGTTGTGAATGGGTGAGGTTCGCAGGTGCGAAGACGAATGTTGGGGTTCCTGGAACAACAGGAATCGCCTGGCGGCACGTTGGTTACTGCCAGGCTCCATACCAGTGATGCGTGGTGGTCTGATTCACAAAAAAGGTGTTTTTCGTATTTTTCGCGGAGCAGGAACCGCCCGGTGGTAGTATAGTCCTGCCAGGCGCCACCTTCCTCATTCTTGGGCGCTAGGCACTTTTCATAAAATTGCATTTTCCGGTTCGTTAACCGTCCGATTTAGGTGAAATTTTGACAGGAGGTCCATAACATGTAGATCTTCATTGTGAACAGTGGAGATTTGATTTGGAGGACAGTAGCTAGAGATATACGTCACCCATGATTGGTTTTTTGAATTCCCTAATAGTATGATTACTAATGGATGATTAAGTGTTCTCAAGTGTTGGTATGGTCTTGATTGGTGAATGTGTGTGTGTGTGTGTGTATATATATATATATATATATATATATATATATATATATAGATTGTGATTGATGAGAATGTTTTTGGTAGTCCTTGCTATGACATGAGGAATATATGAACTTATATATGTTAGCTCGAATGTATGATGTTATAAGTGTGTGAAAAAGGCCACTATTGATGATATCAATATGAACGAGTGTTGCATGATCATGACAGGTTTTGGGGAAGTATGGGAACATGATAATCATACCTTATATGTAATGGAAATTGTGAGGGCATGTGGAATAAGTATATAACTTTGATTGTGTCTAATGGGGTATGTGAATTGTAAGCATGCAAAGGGTTGGGAAAATGAGAAGGGGAAAATAAAGTGTGTGTTGGAATTGATTTAAGAGGTAAGTATCTATGAATTATAAAACAAAGGAATGTGTGCTTATACTTGAAAGATGCATATGTGTTGTGATGTTGTAATTGGAACATATGAATGTGTATGTTGATTTCTGGATGTTTGAGAATTGAATGAGTGAATGCTAGGAAATGAATTAGAGTAACTAAATTCAGTAGTATCACATTACTGGTGTGGCGCATGGCGGTGCAGAATGGACCGCCAGGAGATAGTAGGAAACAAGGATGTCTTGTGAGTTGTAGCGCCCGACGGTGATGTGGAACCGCCAGGCGGTTTGTACTGCCATTTCGCCTAGCGGCGCTTAGGCTGCGGTAGGCGATGCTGTAGTGGCAGGGTGCATTGTGATATGTTTGATGTTGTCATGAGCGGGTAGGTTCATGATTAGTGATGAACACGTGATGATATGTGCGGGGAGGTTCATATCCTATTACTCTCGTGTGGAGATATGAGCGAGGTACGTTCGTATGTTCCGTGCTCACATTTGAGATATGCTGCGTGCGGGGCGGTTCGTAGCTGATGGATCACGTGTGTTGGACTACAGGCGGGGATGTTTGTAGAGTTGGACTACGAGCGGGGAGGTTGATAGAGTTTGACCACGAGCGAGCAGGTTCGTGGAAGCATTTGAATTCCTAAGACCGGCTTGTGATGAAGGATTGACCCCAACCAAGGATGAAGGCACATTCTTAAGAAGACTAAGCATGTTTAGAAAGGAAGTTCACTAATCCTTCATCCCTTTCATTTGTGTTTGTTATTTTTGATTCCCAAAGTTGACTTAGTTGAATCAACTTTAGTTGACTTGTTGACCTTTGACTAGGTTTGACTTGTTGACTATAGTTGACTTGACTTAAGCCAACATGCTAATTTATGTTTATTTGCTTTGTAGGTTAATTAGGAGTAAGAAATCAATGCTAGGTTGCACATGGTTATTGGGGAGCATAAATGATGTGGAGGAGAGAGTAAACCAAAGGCATAAAGCATAAAGAAAAAGGCATAAAGCAAGTGTACCTATGTACCTTTGCTCTCCTTTGTTTTTAGCACACTATGGCCACTTTTTGGAGACATATAAGACACATTCTTTATCTCCTTTTGTGCTAGAACGAAATTAGCCTTGCACACACCATAGTTAGCTCTTTTGTCTCTCATTTTTGTAACCTTATTTGACCTAGTTTCTAGAAGCTAGGGTTAGGTTTTT
>Ga0209589_1014080_pt1 | contig 10178 bp, 4 predicted proteins | sample CowpeawhiteBW_FD_187525 | JGI IMG/M metagenome (GOLD analysis project Ga0209589, IMG submission 187525) | Root nodule microbial communities of legume samples collected from California USA - Cow pea white BW (SPAdes) (version 2) | ecosystem: Host-associated > Plants > Roots > Nodule | place: USA...
TTTTTTTTTTTTTTCTTTCAACATGATATTAGAGTGGTACCATTTTATGTGACATGTGTTACCACTATTTTACTAGAGTTCTCTAAAACAAAAAAAGTGGAACTCTAAATCATCACATCTTCTGTTGTCTCTTATTTTCAGCATGGTTGTCACTTTTCAGTGCTTTTAATTTGGTTTGCCATTTTTATTTGTAATTTCTGTTCACCGCTGCCAACTTATCCGTTTATACACTCTATGTTAACCACCTTCCCAGTGGATGCATTGACTTCCACTTTTTCTAGGGGCAATAACCTGACTTTTCCTATATTCATTGGGAAAAAATTGGTGCCATTGCGCATAGGAAATGTTGGAGCCATTGTGCTCCGGAAATACTGAGACCAATCCATCTGGGAAAAAGCCGGGGCCATATCTGAAGATATTTTATATTTCTATCAGTTGTGCATGAAATTTTTATTCTTAAATATAAATATGCGTGTCAAAATTTCAGGTAAGAATAGTTTCAGCCCACAGGACTCCAGAATTGATGTTTTCTTATGCCTCATCTGCTCATGAACGAGGCATACAAGTCATTATTGCTGGTGCTGGTGGTGCAGCTCACTTGCCTGGTAAATCATTTGAATTTTGCTCTGTATAATTATCTTAAAGATGAGTTGTCTATTGGCATTAAGTAAGCTTCAAATCTCAGGTATGGTTGCTGCCCTCACTCCCTTGCCTGTTGTTGGCGTTCCTGTGCGTGCTTCTACCTTGGATGGACTTGATTCACTCTTGTCAATTGTCCAGGTACTTTTTTCATTGTATATATATATATATATATATATATATATATATATATATATATATATCAATGCTTACCAATTCTGCATGCCAAACATAATTCTTTGCTGTTTTCTTGGGCTGCCTTTCCAGTGACAAGTTAATAATATTCAATATGATTTTGATTTGGTATTATTGGTTCTTTTTTCAGAAGCGGAAGATAAATATTGACTGGAATCTTTCTAAATAAAAGTCTTTTCCTTGTTATTTTGGTTTTATTGCTAAGGATTCTTGTATTTTATTTTATGAATGTTAATATTAACTATTGTTTGTGAATAAGGGATTTGTTAAGATACTAATTGAAGGCAATATTTTCAATCGCTAGAGCCCAACCTTTCGTTCACCAATAAAAATTCACTTTGCAACTCCTTCCTGTATTCTGTTTTCTTTTTGGGGGTGGGTTGGGTTGGGGATTGTTGAATGTGTTCCGTACACACTCACATTTCTTGTCACATTCTCTTATCAATTTTTTGGTTCAGCATTGGAGCTGGACTTGGCTCGCTTTTGAACATCTACGAAGTTCACCGTTGTTTTGGCTTGCCTTATCCCTGCCGAGTAAAACCTGATGATTTAACCAAAGAAGTGGAATAATTTTTCATTACAGTATTAAGTCAGATTTATCCTCTCTTCTAGTCTAGGTAGTCAATTCCGTACCAGAGACCACCAATTATGTAGGACTTGAGAAATTGCACCAGCTGTGACTTTTTGCAATTATTAAAGCTAATTTGTAATATGTAGATAGTGTTTGGCTTTTCTTAGTACCATTCCTTAAAAGGAGGAGGACTTGAGCTAAATACAATCTTTAAGAATTTCCTAAAACTAAACGCTTTTTTTTTAAAAAGAATTTGCAAAAGCTCAAAAGTGCAGCTTCTATAGAAGTTACAAAGTCAAAAAGATTGAACCAAACACCGCCATAGTCTTCTTTTCTTGCTGACACATTTGTTGGCTATGCAGATGCCGAGAGGTGTTCCAGTTGCCACTGTTGCAGTTAATAATGCAACTAATGCTGGATTGCTGGCAGTGAGGATATTGGGTGTTGCCAACGATAATCTTCTGTCAAGGTTTCCCCTTCTCCCTCTGCCTTTCTGTAAAAATCTGATGTTAAATCTGTTGATTGAAGTAAAATTCATAATATTGTGCAGGATGAGTCAATATCAAGAGGACCAAAAAGAAATCGTCTTGAACAAAGGAGATAAATTAGAAAAACATGGCTGGGAATCCTACTTAAAAAATAGTTAGTTATCCCCATTAATTTAGCCTCATTTTTGGTCAACTACAAAATTTTGGTAGAAAAAGATGTCACATGAAGGGTGTGGTATATCAATAAGTAGGTTGAGAAACGTTGGAGCTATATTTTTATTACCTAAATCTACAGATTTTCTATTTTCTATTGCTAACATGCAGGAAGAACGGAAAAGTATTAGTATGTAATATGGCTGAAAAGTCTTGTGTTCACATTGATATTTACTGTTATCAAAATAAGCTTTGAAATAGATTTGAACAGCTGGAAAGCAAATGTATCACTTGTATTTTATTTGGTTTGTGATGCACAATGTGCCACCAAACTCGTATAAATGAGAACAGATTCTGGTTCTTTTGTTGTTTTGGTCCATATTTTGGTTATATGATTCACAACTTTCGGTTTATGTTTGGATATATTGAAGGTGTATAATCTCATGTTTTTTAATTTAACAGGGCTTTATTTTTCCTAAACATGTTTAAAGGTCTTTGTTTTTGTTGGTAGGTTTGTCTAGCTTTGGTAGTGTTTCGCTACGTGTCCACCGACACTGAGCAAGGTCATTCCTTGCAGAAGAATTTGACAAATACTTTGGAAAACGTGTGAATTGACTTTGTTTTTGCTGATAATTGTAACATGGTTCGTCACCAAGATCGGAAGTAACATGTTTGAATTTCTTGTTTCAGATAAGGTACCGAAAAGTGCAACACCGTAAAGTATGTTCGTTCCACTTTTTAAACGTATTCTACGGTTAAAATTACCACTGGTTTATTGACAGAGAAGTACAGCTATCGTATTATACGTCACGTGAGTGTTTAGTATCCATTCAAATACGATAAAGTTATAAATAAATAAATCTAATGTGATGTGCATGTGTGTTCTGTCTTCTCCTAAAACTAATGTTTCTTTTTCCTTTTTAATAGAGAAGGCAAAGCTCTCCGAAGTTACTCGAGTACTAGGGTTTAGTTTCATATTTGGTTTTCCTACCCGTATTGTTAGAATCAAGGATATTTTAACCAAGTCAAATTCATGTTTAACAATTGCTTTGTATTAAAAAAAAAAATAGTTTAAAAAGACTACATTGAGTTGTTATATTACTTTAGTCTTTTTAAAACTAGATTGTTTAAAACTATTCGAATCAAACTGAACTTTAATTTATAATATTGAAAAATATTCTTCAAAATATAATATTTATTGATAATAATTCAAACAACTCATATATTTCAAGCAATTTAGAGTAGTTTAATTTATTTTAATCTCCTCAAATTATGATACAATTCAATTCATTTCTCTCAAACAAGTATTACAATTTCTAATCATGAGACATGTATACTGATAGTTAGAGTTGTATTCTCAAGTCATGAAAATTGATAAAATACATCATAAAGAAGGATATTATATGATAGACTATTTAGTACTCTCCTTGATCGAAACTATTTAGTCTAGACATGTATACCGATAGTTTGGTTGAAAAATTATCCTTCTTTAGTACTCAGCTCTAAGCAAAAGTTCTGATATTATAAAATACAACTAAATAGAGGTAGACAATGATTGAAAAATGTTTTTCCTTCATGTAATTGTCTATATTAATATAAGAAAACAAAGATTAAATACTTATATAAAATCAATCTTTTCATTGGATGAGATTTAAATAGTGAGAGGACGAAAATAAATAACTAACACTTCAAAATAATGATAAGTATCATTTGACAGCTCAATTATACTTATACTCCAAAGTTTATCAATTATTTGTCATTACATGAAAATTTATTAAAAAAATAAAATAAAGTGAGAGTATACAAGTCATACCAAATCTAAGATCAAATTTATATTTCACGAAACATAGACAAATTATACTACATATTATAAAAAAATCTAAATACATGGAGATAAAACATCAAACCAGTTATATTATTCTCTATGAATAAAAGTTAGATTAGCTAACTTATCGGCATAATGATTTTCTTCACGGATAAGAATCTTTAAATTGCATATGTGTACAGAAATGCAAACACAAATGTCATCTTTCTCTAAGACTCTAAGGAAACACTTATTGATCCAAAAAAACCATGATAGATTAAAGAATGATCACTCTCTAACTAAAGTCTCTGAAAGTTCCCCTTCGGAACATGTTTCAAAGCATAAATATTCTCATAAACTCAACATAAATAAATGTTTGTATTCCTGAAAAGGCTGAAAAACTACATACCTATTCACCATAGACTATTCTTCCTATAAAAGCAGCAATACATGAAGTAAAATCAGAAAAACTCCATAATGCACCATTAATATCCACTTTAAGCCAATTAACATTTGAAACTTATCGTATTATATTTCAAAACCTGTTAGTTTTTAACATTTGGTATCGAAATCCTTTATTGATGTGATGTATATCGAGACATTATAAATTTTTTTTCTTTTTTTAAAAAAAATATTATCTATCAGTAAAAAAAAATAGGAACTACGAAAAAGTAATTTATGAAAGGACAATAATACTTTAACCCACTTTTTTGACCCATTTTTAACCCACCACTTCAATCACCATTAGATCATCACATCACTGAAAATAATAAAAAAATATGATTTAATGGTGATTAAAGCAATGGGTTAAAAGTGGGTCAAAAAAAGTGGGTTAAAATATCATTTTTATTTATGAAATTCCGAGATGTTTTAAAATTTATTATTTATTGTCAAGTTATAAAAAATATATCGAAAGATGTAAAATAATTCTTAAAAAAGTCATAAATATATGATTGTTATTGTGTAAATTCAAATTAAAATTATATGTATTAAAGTTGTCAACATAAAAAATTTATAAACTATTATCATCATAAAAGTACTATTGTTTTATAGACTAAATTCTTCATTAATAAATATTAATAAAGTATTTTCAAATATCGAATACTGATACGTGTAGGATACAAATACGTAACCCGTATTAAAATATAGGTGCATCCTATAGTGATCAGTCCTTAACCAAAGATGAATTAACATTGACTCAAACATCATCATTATGCCAACAATTAATTTAAAAGAAAACTATTTTAAGAATTAAAATAGTATAACCCATTTATAAATGCAGTATTTTATATATTAAAATTTCAATTTTTATTTAATAGTCTTTAAATTCTTAATGTCCTGGTAATATATCGTGTGCAGGCCGTTAGATTGTTCCTTTTGGTTAAGTTAAGCTACTAATCCATATTATATTAAAGTTTTGAACATATATTTATGTTTTAAAACTGTGTGATATAGTTTAGTCTTATAAAATATTTACTCGGGCCTACGCTAATTAAGTTCCAATAAATTTGACGAATGCCCATATATATAATCTCCGTTTAATTACAAAGACTTACAGACAAATTTTAAGTAGTTCGAACTATTGTTTGATTATTAAATAATTAAATTAACTATTTAAGAATTTCCAAATAAATATCCGTTCATATACTGTATTATATATATTGGGTTTGTGAAATAATCAAGCAAAATGGAGTAGTTAATATTTCACAACAAAAAACAAAAGAAATTGACCATGACTTTTCTCAACCCATATCATACTTCTTTATTTTTGTCAAATAGTTTGTTTTTATTAGAAAGTCTCACGCGGAATGATTTTTTTTCTTTTCTAAAACATTCTGTTGACTTTTTTCTCGACTTTAAACAAAGTATTTACTGTTACGAACTTACGATGTTTTCAAGAATTCTAATTAATTTGGATAGTCAAAATTGAGATAAGTCCGATTGATTTAGTTAATAGTTTACTACAAGGGTTGATCTTGTACAATTTTTAATTATAATTGACATTTTCGTAACTCTGAAAGTAGAAGATTGAAACACTAGTGATTATAGTTTCGCTTATCATTGAAGGATTTTATTAAAAATTGCAACATTCAATGCTATCAAATGCAACTATCATCTGTCTCTAATAAAAAAAAGCGCTATCCATTTGATTCTGTAACCATTACATGTAGGGCAGTGGAAAAAGAAAAACTATACAATAGAGACAACTGCTTTATCTTGTTTCGTCTCATGGAGGCAATCCCATATAATGCAATATTATAATAAATTGAAACACGTAAAAGAAATTGATGGGTAAAATTTGTTACCGATACGAAAATAAGAAAAATATGTTGAAAAATTAAAATTTTCGATGAATTATTGATAATTAAATATTCATCAATAAATATTTTTTTAATAAATTTTACTGTCAAATAATAAAAAATTATTGATAACCAATCGACAAGTCTGTCAATAAATAATATTGATATATTTTGATTGTCGAAAAATATTATAATTTGTTGTTATTTTTTCTTGTCATTCTTTACCCTGTTGTCGATGTTGTTATTGTCACATCCTTCTCTTTTTTCATTGTTGTTATTGTTGTTGTTACAACATTCGTTATTATCTTTGATTTTTGTTTGCTGTTATTATCTTCTCTTCTTCTTTCTTATATTCTTTTTATTCATTTCTAATTAATTTATAATAAATGTCTCGACATATTTGATATGATAGAAATTTTGACATACAATTTACCAACAAATTTACTAAAACAAATTTAAAAAATTCAATTACTTACAAATTTTATAAAAAAATCGTTCATCAACGAATTTACTTATATAGTTTTAAAAAAAATTCTATTATAAACAATTTTTTTAAAAAACAATTATCAACGTATTGAAACCTAAAACAAAAAATTTGACACCGGTAAAAGTAATTATTGATAATAAAAGTTTTGAATTGCGAATGAATTTTACAACAAATATTAAAATTCAATAATTTATCAATAAAATCTGCCAACAAAACAGATTTTATTCACATATTTTTTTTGTGAATAAAATTTGGTTGAAGTATAAATTGAAAATTTCTTAGAGTACAAAAAGCAACATCGGAACCAAACTTTGGACATGGTTGATTGTGGAAACAAAATTATCTGAAGCGGTTGACATAGTCATGGTCGTGGGGTCAGTGGTGAAGACTGGAACTAAGCGTGATAAAGTGGAATGACAAGAAACACAACGAAAAGTGTTTGCGAAAGTAGAGATGTTGAACGTGAATAACCTTAATTATGGGTCAGGTGACTCATTCAACTAGCCAACCAGGACTTGCCATTGCCAAATTGCAAGGAAATTTCGGTGTGTTTGAACATCATTTTAAATATCCACACCTTTTCATCCTTCTAATTTACTCTCTTAATCTTCAAACCGCGGGGTTTTTGTTTTGGTCAAAGCAAACATTCAACAAACCCAAACCTAGCTACCTAGTCACTTTGTCGTGTCCTCACACACACACACACGCATATATAAACATACCTAAAATCATCATATTCATTCGTTACCCTTCACCGTCTCAAAGCTTTCTCTTCTTTTTCAGAAACCCTTTTCATTCTTTCATTCTGCTTCCATGGGACGCTGCACGAAGATGTTGGTGTTCACCGCAATTCTGGTATTGAGTCTGCAACAAACATGGGGATTGAGGCTATTGAAAGAGAAACAATTGCTGTGGCAGCAGAATAAGCTAATAATTCAATCACTACAAAGAGGCCCCGTGCAAGGTTCCCAAAGAAACCCTTGCTCCACCGTTCCTGGCCGCAGCCATGGACGCTGCACTTCTGAAACCAACGTTGCTCCTGCACCACCAACCTCACCACAAGTTGCTACCTAGTTTGGATCATCATCATCACCATCTTCTGCTATATATTCACGACACTTTCTCAAAGATATGTCTCGTGATTTCGACTTAGGCGATGATCTTCTATCATATTCATGTTATTCGATTAAAGGTTCTGTATGTATGTATATAGATTACAGAATGTATACGCAATATAGGATCCATATTTTTTTTATCCAACTGAAATAAAACGATTTCATTCTTTAATTTGATTATTTCTCTCTCTCTCTCTCTGGATTTTGAAGTTTTACTGGTGATATTATATTGTCCGTGCCGTGCTCTTCATTACTTCCACAGATCTTGCCGTCAAATTTGCTGGCTGGCTGCCATGCATGCGTGACATGTTTATTATAACATGCATATATAGTTTCGCTACTTTCATTAAAGATGCGTTGACTAGCATATAATAAATAGGTTAATAAAAGGTTTTTCAAAACTATGCCACAATAAAACTCTTACCTAATCATAATCAAAACTTTAGAGACTAATTATTTTAGTAATTAAAATTTAAATAATTAATATTAATAATCAATTTATAATAAAAATTATTTAAATTGTTAATTTAGAGATTCATTATAATTTTTTTGAAAAATATTTTAATTATTAATAATTTTTAGTTTATAAATTAATATATAAATTGATCATTATAGTAACTAATTATTTTTTATCATTAAAATTTGATCATTATTTAAAAGAAGATTTTTCTTTTACTGGACACATTATTTAATTAGTTAATCAAATTATTTATGAGCAAAATATATAAGATGTTGATTTAAATTACCGAGGTTAGTTCTTGAAAGTTCTTAAATATTACCGTACACAAATTATTTTATAGTAATTAGTTAGGATAATAGCTTGACGTAAAGAAGGATTTTAAGAAATTAATTTAGTAATGAATTAAATTTTTTTTGAGATTGACTTTGGTGACAAATTGTGGAAGAATAATATGTATAATGACATTTTAGAGGACTAACATGGTAACTTGGGTACTATGAACTCTTTTGAAAATGATGGTATAGAATCTAAATTTTTACTGAATTCTGAATTGCCGGTTCAATTTGATGATGGACAGTGAAGATAGGGATCTAAGGTGTGTGACACGTTGCATTGAGAGAAGGGAACTCCTGATGAAAGATATCGAATTTTATCTTAATATATAAATTTCAAAGACGAAAACATTACCAGACAAACTTGTTAGCCTTATACTTCAATTTTGTAAACCAAATTACATGAAAATATTTATAGACAGCATAATTTACTATAATCAAATTGACCATGTATTTAAACTAAGGTAGTCTCGTACTATGAACCATATTGTTTTACATTTATGTTTTATAGGATGAGATTAAGACTCATATTTGATATAGATATAAGGTTGATTATAGATTGTAAATGCAATTATTTAGTAAGTTTGGCTTTGTTTTGGTATTTAATTTGGAAAAAGAAAAAAAATACAAATGAGAATATATTGAATTTTTGGGATAAATTCATGAATTTTAATAATTATTCTCTGGATTATATATATATATATATGTATGTATATATATATATATATAACCCATAAAAAATGCCTAATTTATTCATAAAAAATTTACATAACATTCTATAAAAAACTTTAAAATAATCGATTTCTTTAAGTCGATCATCATTATTAATATATATTATGATATTATTAATATTTTTTAAATTAATAAAAATATACAAATATCAATGAAACAATCTCTTTAAAAATTTATATTAATTTTAATTAAAAATTTTAAATAAATAATTTTTGAAATTTTATCTTTAAATATTTAATATTTAATATTTTTATTTTAATAAATGTAAAATTTAAATTCACATTTATATTTTTCATATATATATATATATATATATATATAATAATTATTATTATTAGTTTATATTTTTTACTTTTACTGTTATAAGAAAAATACTGGACACATGGACCCAAGTCTTTCTAATGATGTTAAAAAAAAGGTTAAAATACTTCCTTTGTCCATGTTTTTGTTGAAAAATCTCAAATAGATCCTAAGATTTTGTTTACTCTCAATTAGGTCCATATTTTTTAAAATGTGTAACAATTAGGCTCATTCTGTTAGTATAGAATTAATTGTGTTAAGAATATGTCACGTGTCAGCTTCTCATTTTTTGAATTTTTATGAATTTTGAAATTTATTCATGCCACGTGTCAAGTCAGTAAGGTAACACGTGTCAAGTCATTGTTTGAATATCAATTTTGTCCATATATTTGTTATTTTAATTATATTTCAGTCCATTTTCTTTTAATTTTCAATTTCATCCTTTCCAAATTGAGATCAAATTTAACTTTTATATAAATTTTATAATGATATTTTTATTAAACATTTTAATAATATTAAGTTTATTTTATATTTTGTTTTAAAATTTTAAAATATTTATTTTAACTTGTTACAAAATTGTTTTAAATAATTTATATACAAAT
>Ga0209589_1014082_pt1 | contig 10177 bp, 7 predicted proteins | sample CowpeawhiteBW_FD_187525 | JGI IMG/M metagenome (GOLD analysis project Ga0209589, IMG submission 187525) | Root nodule microbial communities of legume samples collected from California USA - Cow pea white BW (SPAdes) (version 2) | ecosystem: Host-associated > Plants > Roots > Nodule | place: USA...
GCATGCATGTAGATTTAAAATCATTATTTTCTATTCGATTAAGAAGCAAAGGACATAGATAAACAAAAACCACAACAATAATCAAAATAACAAACACATAAATTCATCTAACCTCAGAATCTAGTTAAGAAATTACAGTGGAATCAACCCTTAAAGCTTAGCCCTCCATGGCTTTGATGGAATACATGATAATATATGTGATGGATGACGAATTTTGCCAAAACCAGAGAGTTCTAAATGTCTAAGTTGTCCGTCGTTTCTGCTCCCTTAAGTCTCTTTATATAGGCTTCAACTGGACTTTGGGCTTTATCTGTCAGTTGCTAAAATCTTTCATTTTTATTTAATTAATTAGCAACTTAATTCCTGTCCAATTTCCAATTCTACCCCTCTTATTTAACCATTTTTGTAGTTTTGACCAGAGTTGACTGTTAACTTTTACCAGTTGACCAGTGTTGACCAGTTGACCAGTTTGACTGTCCAATAGCAGCCTGACATATGGCAGAGTGCTTTCTCTCTCCAGAATTAGGGTTTCACTCTCACACTCATTCCTTGGCTTCGCGTGACGGCTATGACGGCTGCTGCTGCCGTTTTCCGGCGAAGGCGCGGTGGTGGTGGATTTGAATGGTGGCTGCTGGTGCGAGGATGAGGGTGGCTCGCGGTGGTCGAAATGGTGCGAGTTTGGCTGCTGGTCTAGATGCGGTGGTGGTGTTGCGGTGGCCGACTGCATTGTTGTTTCCGGCGTGATGGTTCTGTTGCAGGTTGGTGGTGGGTGAACTATGGTGGTGGCGCGACTGACGGCGAGGTCCGTGAATGGTGGTCGACAGCTGCCATGGTGATGGTAGGAGAGGAGGAAAATTAGGGTTAGGGTTTCATGTGTGAGATGGAGGAGATGATGATGTGGCAAGATCTGACTGGTCAATTTGGTGATTGGAGGATTATGACACGTGGCTTGTTCTGGTTGGCTAATTTTAAAAGGTGGGGATTGTCATATGGCATGATCTGGTTGAGTGGAGTTTAAGTGGTAGGAGGGGTGCAACTTAGTGAAAACTGGGGGTGCATAACAGGTTTTTGGTGGTCCACTTTAGAAGGAGTGTGCAAATAAAATATGGGGGTGCATTTAGCTCCTGATTTATTCTTTTCTATAATTTCCTGATTTTGGACTTATTTTGTAACTTTGAATATTTTAAATCCACACTATTAATGACCAAAAATAAATTCCAGTTGCATTAACAAACGTTAGAATATCCAATAATATTTTATGCAACTAAAATCAATTTTTACGCCACTTTTACCAAACTTACTCAATAAATCAAATAATCACAAATCCTAATTAAATCAATCTTTAGGCACAGAAAATTCAATTAAATCCCCAAATTTAAATATTAAATGAGGGCAAAAATTTGAACTCATCAATAGTGTCAGATCGTGATCCGAGATTCACTTCACGATTTTGGCAATCTTTGCAAGCAGCGTTGGGGACCCAATTGAGAATGAGTTCCGCCAATCATCCCCAAACAAATGGTCAATCAGAGAGAACAATTCAGTCACGGGAATATCTGCTTAGGGCATGTGTATTGGATCACTTTGATGGTTGGAGTGAAGTGTTTCCTTTGGTGGAGTTCACATACAACAACAATTATCACTCAAGCATTGGAATGGTCCCGTATGAGGCATTGTATGGAAGAAGGTGTTGGGGGAGTAAAAGCACCAATTAATTGCCAGAAACCTTAGCTATTAATTAATTTTCGTTTTAGTATTTTTATTTATTTATTTTGGTGGCTGGAATTTGGGAGGGAGAATAGAGTGACTGAGGGAGTCAAAATTTACAATTGAGGGAGAGAAAAGGGAGTCTTGGAAAGGAATTTTCAGAGTGGGAACAAATTTTGAAGCGTTGGGGACAAGAAAGGATAAGTGAGACTACATTGGGAGTAAGGAAACCTGGTAAGGGGAGCTAACATTTTTTTCCCCTTAATATTGTTTGATTATGTGCAGAACAATAATTGTAAGTTGAATTATAGAATGATAAAGTGAGTTTTATGGATGATTTTAATATGATCTCTAAGTTCTTCACGGATGAATACATGGTGAAATTGTGAAATACAATTTTGGATTAATTTTGTGTAATGGGAGCTAAGTCCTTTTTATTTGTTATAATTCAAACTGATTTCACTAATATTTGGGTTTCTTTATTTTCTTAAAGGAACACTTTTTTGGTGAAGGATTTCGTATATTATGTTAAGAAAAAAAAATGGCAGTAGTGGTTAATATATCTTTATAGTTTCCATAAAAAGTTGCCAAGGTTATTGTTTGGTCTTGTTATACGTATATATGGCTACGATGTTCTTTTTATATTATAAAAGGTTTATGATATATTATAAGCATTGCGGCATCTTCATTGTGTTGGTAATTTTATAAGGTATAACAAGTTAGATTAAGAGTTTTGCGGTGTGGAAGCAATCATTAAGTGATGTTCTTACTAATTGCTGGTCCAGTATTTTTTTTATTTAAGAATTAGTGCACTGAGATAAAGATAAAAAGGGTTTTTGTGATTGGAGTTGGAGGTTTGGTATTTTGTTAAATTATTATGTTTGGGTAGTTTAATAAATTTATAGTTATAATTTGAAAGCCTCTGGGAACTATAGTTCGGGATTGTTGTGTTTGGTGATGTGAGAGTAAATTAAAAATATTTAAGGTCTGGTGGTTATTTTTACTTTCGGCTAAATGCATTTTTCATGGATGACTATATGCAGAGTTTTTTTTTATATACATTGGAACTAATACTGCTTGATTTGCTTAATTTATATAATGAGGATAATTTTTGGGGTTTCGTACTTCTAGTCGTTGTTTTATAATTCGGTGTATGTAGTGTCTTTTAGCGGGCAAGTTCGTAGAGTTGGACTATGGGTGCGGAGGTCCGTAGAGCTGGACCACAAGCGGGTAGGTTCGTGGAAGCATGATAATCCCTAAGGACCAAGGTTGTGAATGGATCTTTCTCATATAGGTTATGAGATTGGGGTGTAATGTTATCAAGAAGTCAATAAAGTAAAAATTGGCTAAGATAGATCGGGTGAGGGTTAATTTTTATTATTTTATTGATTGTATTATTTTTCTTTCTCAGCTCACCCTTTATGTTTGTGTTTGGCGATGATCGTGTGACTTGTCACGCGGGAGCAGATGTCAATCCAGGTGAGAACATTGATGCATAGTGACAGAGCGAGGCAGATGATGGGGGATTTTCATGCATTTTGTAATAAATTTTATAATGATTTTTCTCTATTATGAACATGTAATAAAGATTATCTGCTAGACCAGTTGAGAGGGACAAGTGTGTTCTCCAAGATTGACTTGAGGTCTGGATACCATCAGATCTTGGTCAAACCTGAAGACGTCCAGAAGACGACATTTCGATCAAGATATGGACATTACGAGTATGTAGCAATTCCAACATAGAAATCCTAGATGGCATATGATTCAACTGGTTTACCACCTTAAACTCACTTTGTTGAATGAACCTCAAAAACTCACTTGCTTCTTCATTAGATATCTTATTCTTCTCTTTCTTTACTATCTTTTCATCCTTGGCTCTTCCTTAGCTTGCAATGCCTTCCCTTTCAAAAACTTTTTTGTCTTTTCTATAATAACTTCTTGATTTCTTTGCTTTTCTCAATGATTTTCTTCTTTCCTCAAGTCTTGTGGCGAAAATATATGATCATTTCTCGTCATGCCTCCAATTCCAACAATATTATCTACTATTGGTGTCGATGCCACAACAAATTCTTCTCCTTTCACAACATGAACACCATATTTCTAGGTTGTAAGGAAAATAGGCGTGAATTTGTATTACCACAGGTTGTCTCTCTTGCGGCCGATGCGAAGTTCTAGAGAAATGAACCACCAAAGATCTTGGTCCAGTTAAATTTCATTCCTCACCTTTTTAAGTGATTAGTTCTTCTTCTCGATCTTGACAACACACCTGCACTATATGTTTGTCCATCAACCCTTGCAGCACCTGCTTGAATTCTAGGAAATCATTGATATAATGCTCAACACTTGGATGAATACCACATTTGTCATTGGACTTTACTTTGGATTCCAACAATCCAGTTTAACATAAAGCTTCAAAAACAAACTTTATAGAGTTGCGAAATCTCCTCACATCTCTCAGCACACGATCTCCCTCCCACTTCATAACTGCATTGGTTGAAGCACTCGCATATCCAAGTAAAGGATTACTCTCAACATTAGGTTTATCCTCTTGAAAAGTCAACAATCCTGAATCAAGCAATGATTGTACCTTGTATTTTAGAGCCAAGCGTCAATGAGTTGAATGATCGGTTGCCCCTCCATGATAATCACATTTAGCATCGACATCATAGTTTTTGGGATAAGGAGGCTACAACGGCTTCATAGGACAAATTGCTACTAACTTATGGTGGAAAAGATCCAACAACAACTATGTGTAAGATACTGGAAGGGGATTAAAAATGAACGAAATTCTTCTTTGCATTCTAACCTTGGATAACATCATTCTTCCAAACCTGTTTAGGCTGATAAGCATTATCACGAATAGGTTATGCCTGTATAGAATTCTTAGCCTGATAAGTTGGCATAGTATTAGCAACATACGACAACTAAGTGGTGTGCTACTAATGATTCTTATAATGAGGTTGAGCATGAGTTTCCCATGAAGGCCAAAATGATGCTACATAAGTTTCTCCTTCTTTCTTCTTTCCATTCTTTCCATAATTAAATCTAGGCTTTTTCACTTGTGAGCCTCTAGACGAGCCATGAGTAATCTTTCCATGCTTCACACCTACTTCAACCCTCTCTCCAATCACAACAATATCTGCAAAATTTGACAAGACATTGCCTATCATATGATCATAGAAAGGAGACGACAGAGTGTCTATAAACACATCCAACATCTCTTTGTCATACAAATACGGTTCCACTTGGGCAGTTACCTCTCTCCATCATTGTGTGTACTCCTTAAAGGTCTCATCCTCCTTCCTAGCCATATTTCGCTACTGCAATCTATCTGGAGCCATATCAAGATTGTATTGGTACTACTTTATAAATGCATCCACTAGATCTTTCCAAGAGCGAATATGAGTAGGTTCAAGGTGTATGTACCATTTCCTGACCATTCCAACCAAGCTATCCTAGAATAAATGAATCAACATTGTATCATCATGGGCATGAGCTGCCATTTTCCTACAATACATAGTCAAGTGACTTTTAGGACATGTAGTCCCTTTGTATTTTTCAAACTCTGGCACCTTAAACTTGGCCAGTATTATCACATCTAGGGCCAAGCATAATCCTGCAACATTACTCAAACCATAATTTCTCACTCCCCCAATAGCTCTTACCCTCTCCTCTAAGATCTCCAATTTATCCTTTGCCTTTGTATCTTTAACTATAGCTTCAAACGCCACAATATGAGAAGATGGTTTCATTTGAGCTCCATTTGTATTTATTGTATGTATTGCTTTCGACGGGATAAATGCTTACGGGTTTGCCATAGTGTTCCATCCATATTATGAGCCAGCGATCTATATTATGAGCCATATTATGAGCCAGCGATCTATGACTTGCAGACCCTTGGATACCCATTGGTTCTCCGTTAATATTTGCTTGTAGCGTAACAAAATTTATGTGAACAATACAAGACATCATTGGAACTCCTTCTGAATATTCTTCTGTTGGGGGAGTATATCCTAGAGGAAGACCATACTGTGGAAAAGTTGGAGGTACCACATTTCCCTTTGTGTTAATGTTTTGCACTCTCATTCCATCTTGCGAAGAACCCAAAGGATAGGAAAGAACCCATTCTTTAGTTATAGAATTTGAATTTTCCAACTTGTTCTTTATCGCATTAAGATCTTCCATCATTGCAGCCATTTGCTCCTCCATAGAATGCATAATAGCCTTTAGAACCTCGTGAGATTGCTCTAATTTTCCATTTTCTTTACAAAGGCACGAGTCCTGTAAAAGTATTATGGAAGTCTTGTCGTTGTTTTTTTATTATTTTGATATCCAATTATAATCATCAAAAATAGAAAGGGACACATTCAAACTACTATGACAAACATCAAAGGAGATAATAACATATATACACAACAACAAATGGGAAAGAAAACATTTAAGAAGAACCACTACATTTTTGCATATTCAATTAAATAGGCTTGACTCTTTAGCATCCTTAGTGGAGTCGCAATCTGTCGCAATCAAAATCACGACAGGACAACAAACCAAAAAAGAAAATAAATATATTTAGTGATGGATTTAAGATAAAATAAAACTTTGAGGGTCGCCACCATAGTTTATTGTGGGAAACTATGTAAAACCATAAAGATAAAAATAAGGTCTACGAATACCAGATATTGAGTTTGGGAGTCTATTACGCGTAGGGAAGATGTTAGCACCCTACATCGTCCACCTGAAGGTGGTATCTTTAACTAAATATGCAAATAATGTGGATTTTTGAAATGCTTAAATTTCTCCGAAAAGAATAAAGAAAAATGAACAGAAAAATATATTCTTTTAGTATATTGGGCTCAATAAGGATGAATCCTTGCTCCTATATATTCTCATTAAAAATGAGAAATCATGGTTACGTAGTTCTTTGACAAACTGTTTGTTTGAAAGTGTCAGCATTTTTAATTTTCAAATGTATTATTTTTTGTATTTTTGTTATTTTTGGGAAAGGAAATGTATCAAGTACTACAATGACATTAACGGTCACACAAGTACTCACTTTTGAAGAATGAATTTTAATAATTATTTTTTAAAAAGGAACAGTATTTTTAAATTATTTTAAAAAATAAAAGATATTAAGTACTAGGACAATACAAGCGATCATAGAAGTACTATACCTTTAAAAAAGATGAATTTTAAATATTATTATTATTTAAAAAAAAAAAGACAGGATATCAAGTACTAGGACGTCGCAAATGATCACACAAGTACTCATATTTTTATTGTAGGAATATCGATGATGCGGATAACCATACAAGATATTCGAAATTTATTCTTAATGTATTATTTCAGAAAAAAAAAAGTTTATAAAATGTATAGAATATATTGACATAATTTTGAAATATATTAAAATAGTGAGACAAAAATAAATAGGTCAGAGGAAAAGGTTGGTCTTAAATTAGAAAATAAAATGAAAAGAAAATTTCTACTACTTAAACAATAATATAATAATCATGAAAAAAAATCGTATTAAATGGTGATCTACATGGGACTATCCCTTCACGCCAACCAAAAAAATGAAGCCAACATATATATGACAATTGCATGTGAGATTTGAATACTTTATCTCATGAAATTCCAAGATTAGTTTTAATTAAGCATTTGGCATGCATCTAAACCGTACCAAGCAAACAAGAAGTACCTAAAAGTTTTAGCGCGGGACCCATTGTATAAGAAAATGAATACCATCAAACCAAACCCAAAAGCAATATACCTGGTGCATTAAACCTGAAATGCATATTTTAAAAGTGGCTGCAAAATGCAATCAAAATTGATTTAGTTAATTACCATTGGTCACCAAATCTCATACAAGGGACCCACAATTTTCCCATACTAGTGTTCTTATCTGTGAAGATGCACAAATAAATGGGTCCCACATGCTCACACAAAACTCACCTATAAGAAAGACTCCTAGCCCAAATCAACACTGAGCTATCTTTCCTTTATTCTTTTCTAGCTAGCTTTCACGGTTCTCTTTTCCAGTCCTCTTGGCTCCTCGATTCTTCCCCTTTTTAGTGTTTCTCTTCCTTAAGTGCCCTTAAGAATAAGAATGGGAAGGTGTGGCCGAAAAACAAGTTGGGGTGGTGGGAGTTCAGTTGAAGAAAGATGGTGAATAGTCTATAAGGATCTTGGCAAAAGCAAAAGCCAGTGGGTGTAATTCTTTCGAAGATGGAACGATCCTTCCTTTTGGGTCCTCCCTCTCCTCATGTATCAGGCCCTTGAGATTAATCCTCTCACTTATGATTATCCCCAAAAAATATTAAGTGAAGTTTGAATCCTTGTCATTATGATGTCGTGGGCAAGTGGTGAAAAAAAGTTATAATGAGGGTTCCATCATTGTTCACTAGAAGAATGGGGTGGAAATCCTTGGGGATTGGTTGCATGGGTTGATGAGTTCATAATTAATTACCTACTTCTACTTGTGCCTTGAGTGCGTGAAGGATAGTTGGTGGGAATGAAAAGGAGAAAGGGGTGACATGTGTTACCACATGAGTTGAAAGAGTGAGTTTTGGGTGGACTAGTGGTGCGATGACTATTAGTAGAGTTGTCAAACTAGTTTAGGACCCGTGAGTCAACCCGGTCCACCACGAGTTCGGGTCGGGTTGGGTTGTAAATTTTTTACAAATTTCAATACGGGTTGATTTTTGACTCGGCACACCTAGAACTAGGCTCACCTAGGTTGAATCCGTGGTGAGCCGGGTTGGCTCACCAACATGCAAATAAAGGGTCACACAAGTGCTTTTTGTTAACTTGGGCTTTGCATTTAGGTCATATTAGTTGTTTTTTTTAGCCAACACATAGATAATTTGTATTTTTTTATTTTGGTTTTGTATTTGGATTGTATTAAAGTTTATTTAGATTTTAGTTAGAATTATAATTTAATTCTGAATGTAACCCACCAACCTGTGGTGAGCCGGGCCGAGTTCAAATTTTTTTGGCTCGCTAATTAGTGAGCTGGGTTGGGTTGGTTCACTAAATGATCAACCCGTGGTGGGTTGAGTCGGACGAGGCCGGGTTACCCGTTTTGACAACTCTACTATTAGAATGAATTTTTCTGTGAGCTTAATGTAGAAAAGAATATGAAAGTGGGGGAGTGTGTGATGAAGGATTATCTTGATTCTTTTTAAGATTATTGAATACGGTATGAGTTGATTAAGAAAGTTAAGTGAAATCCCCACTGGACATTAAGATAGCATGTTATCTAGATGTGAAGGTTCCTTTCACAAAGCTCAAGAGAAGAAGATGATGGATTGATTGAAAACAAAAAGGAAATGCAAAGCACATAAACCATAGAAAACCAAGAACAATTAAAGGAAGAAGAAAACATAAAATGGAAAGGAAAGAAATGGTAAAAATGTGAGAAGCACGTCACTACAAGGCTAGGCTAGAAGCCATGGAAACCTTGAAGATGAGTGGATGTGTGTCGCCACTTGCTATGCAAGATAAGGCTTAAAAGTATTCAGTCCTATGGAGGAAACTCTCAAAAATGGTTGAGACACAAGAGTGTTTTTACTTCAAAATGTTCAACCCTTTTACATGTCTAGGAGCACCCATTATATAGAAGAGTTTAGGGGCCTCTATGCAAATAAAAGATACCTAAGGATGTCTCTACAAAAACCTAACCCTAGCTTCTAGAAACTAGGTCAAATAAGGTTACAAAAATGAGAGACAAAAGAGCCAACTATGGTGTGTGCAAGGCTAATTTCGTTTTAGCACTAAAGGAGACAAAGAAGGTGTCTCATATGTCTCCAAAAGGTGGCCCAAGTGTGCTAAAAAAAAGAGACCAAAGGTATATAGGTACACTTGCTTTATGCCTTTTGTTTTATGCTTTTTGCCCTTTCTCTTTCTTCCACCTATGCTCCATCTCATCTCCACTAAGGTTGCACCACATCACCCACCATAATTAACCTTACGTAAACCTACAAAACACATAAACAAGGATTAGCATGTTGGCTTAAGTAAAGTCAACTCTAGTCAACAAGTCAAACCTAGTCAAAGGTCAACAAGTCAACTAAGGTTGATTCAACTAAATCAACTTAGGGAATTTCAAATGTAATGACAAAAATGAACATGGATGAAGGATTAGTGAACTTCCTTTCTAAACATGCTTAGTCTTCTTAAGTATGTGCCTCCATCATTGGTTGGAGTCAATCCTTCATCAGTGTGAATTGTAAAAATGAATTGAGCTTAGTTGGTCGTTGAAATGAAGGGTGAAAATGGAAAATTGAAAGGAGTTTCACCATAGTAAAACGAGGGTTGCAAATAACAAATATATATCTTCTAGAGAGTTAGACCAAACAGAAAAGGTCACTAATTCATTCTCTTCTTCTTCTTTTTCTTTTTATTTTTATTTCTTCCCTTTTATTGTTTTATTGTTATTGTTTTTTTTTTGTTATTTTATTTTCTCTTTTTTTTT
>Ga0209589_1014085_pt1 | contig 10175 bp, 12 predicted proteins | sample CowpeawhiteBW_FD_187525 | JGI IMG/M metagenome (GOLD analysis project Ga0209589, IMG submission 187525) | Root nodule microbial communities of legume samples collected from California USA - Cow pea white BW (SPAdes) (version 2) | ecosystem: Host-associated > Plants > Roots > Nodule | place: USA...
GGTGTCAAATGGGAGTAAAAATATTATAGGTGTCAAATAGGTGTAAAAATATTTTAGCTGTCAAATAGGAGTAAAAAAATTAGATGTCAAATGGGTGTAAAAATATTTTAGGTGTGAAATTAGCATAAAAATATTTTGTCTCAATTGGGTGTAAAAATATTTTATGTGTGAGATTAGTGTAAAAATATTTTTCGTCTGAATTGAGTGTAAAAAATTTTAGGTGTCAAATGGTAGTAAAAATATTACATGTGTCAAATAGGTGCAAAAATGTTTTAGGTATCAAATGGGTGGAAAAAAAACTTTGGTGTCAAATAGGTGTAAAAGTATTTTAGGTGTCAAATGGGAGTAAAAAAAATTTGGTGTCAAATGGGTGTAAAAATATTTTACATCTCAAATGGGTGTAAAGATATTTTAGGTGTGAAATTAGCATAAAAATAGTTTACATCTCAATTGAGTATAAACAAATTTTAGGTGTCAAATGGGTGTAAAATGATTTTAGGCGTGAAATGGTTGTAAAAATATTTTAGGCGTCAAATGAGTGGAAAATGATTTTAGTTCTCAAATTCGTGTAAAAATATTTTAGGTGTCAAATGAGTGTAAAAATATATTAGGTGTGAAATGGGAGTAAAAAAAATATACGTGTCTAGTGGGCGTAAAAGTATTTTAGGTGTCAAATGGTAGTCAATATGTTACAAGTGTAAAATAGGTGCAAAAATGTTTTAGGTGTCAAATGGGAGTAAAAAGTAGTTAGGTGTCAAATGGGTGTAAAAATGTTTTAGGTGTCATGTGGGAGTAAAAATGTAATAGGTGTCAAATAGGTGTGAAAATATTTTAGGTGTCAAATGAGAGTAAAAAATATCAGATGTCAAATGGGTGTAAAAATATTTTACGTCTCAAATGGCTGTAAAAATATTTTATGTATGAAATTAGGGTAAAAATATTTTATGTCTCAATTGGGTATACAAATATTTTAGAGTTTGAGATTAGCGTAAAAATATTTTACGTCTCAATTGGGTGGAAAAAAATTTTATGTGTCAAATGGTAGTAAAAATATTGCAGGTATCGTATAGGTGCCAAAATGTTTTAGTTGTGAAAATGGTAGTAAAAAATAATCAAGTGTCAAATGGGTGTAAAAATATTTTAGGTGTCAATTGAGAGTAAAAATATAATAGGTGTCAAATAGGTGTGAAAATAATTTAGGTGTCAAATGGGGGGTAAAAAAATTAGATGTCAAATGGGTGTAAAAATATTTTAGGTGTCAAATGGTAGTAAAAATATTACAGGCGTCAAATGAGTGTAATAATATTTTAGGTGTCAAATGGGTGTAAAAATATATTAGGTGTGAAATGGGTGTAAAAAAAATATAGGTGTCAAGTGGGTGTAAGAATATTTTAGGTGTCAAATGATAGTAAAAATATTAGAGGAGTCAAATAGGTGCAAAAAGATTTTAGGTGTCCAATGGGAATAAAAAAAAGTTCGGTGTCAAATGGGTGTAAAAATATTTTACGTGTCATATTGGAGTAAAAATATAATAGGTGTTAAATGGGTGTGAAAATATTGTAGGTGCCAAATGAGAGTAAAAATAAATAGATGTCAAATGGGTGTAAAAATATTTTAGGTGTCAAATGGCTGTAAAAATATTTTAGGTGTGAAATTTGCGTAATTATATTTTGGTTATAATTAGTCGTATAGTACCCAGTTTGGGGCTAGAGTGTCAAATAGGTACTCGGTTTAAAAAAAGTTCAATTGCATCCCAATTTTTGAAAAAGTGCTTCAATTAGGTCCCTTTCAGACAGAGTTGACTAACGCCGTTAGTCAACGTGCCACATGTTCCCGCTATGATCAACCATCCCGTCCCACCCCATCTGCTACCTCCCCACCAACCCAGATGTCGTCACCCCTTCACCGACTTCATCGCCAACACCCCCCTTCCTACCCAGTGGGAACCTTTCACCTTGGATCGCTATACTGGCGAAACTGACCCTAACGAGCACCTCAAAGTCTACATCACCCATGTCGCCCTGTACACGTCCCAAGATGTAGTCTTCTGCAAAGCCTTCCCCACCACCCTCAAAGGCCCTGCCCTAGAATGGTTCATAACCCTTCCGCCTTACTCCATCGACAGTTTCGACGTTCTTTCCCATATGTTCTCGACCCACCTTGCTGGCAGCCACCTACACCAAACTACCACAATCTCCCTCCTGGGCATTAGACAAGAACAAGGCGAACCACTCAGAGCGTTCATAGATCACTTCAGTAAGGCAGCTCTTCGCACCCCACACCTAAACCAGGAGATGATCCTCTAGTGCAAGGCACTTACCCTACAACCCGGCCCCTTCGCCAACAACCTCTACCTCCACCCACCTGTCTCTATGCACGAACTCAAACTACGTGCAGCCCACTACGTCCGCATGGAGGAAATGCAAACCCTCCACACCAAATTCTGCAATGACTATGCAGCCACCACCGCGAACCCTACCCCGCAGCCTCCCCGCCCTGATGCCCGCCCTCGCGAGCCTCACCAACCTCGCTTCACCAGATATGCCCCCCTTACCGTAGCTCGCTCTCACATTCTCGATGAGGCCCTACAAGCTAACCTAATCCCTCCACCTTGCAAGACAACCACCCCTCCTAAGGCAGACATGACAAAATATTACCGCTACCACCGCAACCATGGTGGCACTACAGAAGAATGCAAAGCACTCCAGAATAAAATAGAAGAACTGGTCCGTGCTGGCCACTTTCGCCATTTCATCTGCAGAGATGACCATTCCTCTTCCTCTCGATCTCGCTACCCCCCTCGATCCGACCATAGACGCCCTCCACATGATTCCCGTCACGACAGACGCCCCGCCCAACCCACCAACCAAGAACCCGAACCGGCCCGCACCGACATCACCCTCGCCGACCCTCCCCTACGTGGCACCATCAACACCATCTCTGGTGGCTTCGCTAGTGGAGGATCCACTTCTTCTGCCAGAAAGAGACACCTCTGCCATATCCAATCCATCAACCATATCACCCATTCCCACCACAGACGCCGCATGCCTCCTATCATCTTCACAGATGACGACTTTCATGGCCTTGAACATCAACAAGATGACCCCATGGTCATCACTGTTGAAATCGAAAACTACGCCGTTCAGAAAGTCCTTGTTGATCAGGGCAGCTTCGTTGACATCCTCTACTAAGCCACCTACCAAAAGCTTTAACTTCCGGAAACCGCCATGGTCCCGTATGACGAGCCGATCTATGGCTTCTCTGGCGAACAAGTATCCATCCGTGGCTACATCGACCTCCACACCGTCTTTCACGAGGGGACCCAAACCAAAACCATCGCAATTCGCTTCCTTATCGTCGACGCGCCAACATCCTACAATATCCTCCTGGGTCGTCCTTCCCTGAACACCCTTGGCGTTGTCGTCTCCACCCCCACTTGGCCATGAAGTTCCCTTCTCCTTCTGGTGACATCCTCACCATCCATTGCGACCAACGCTTGGCACGCGAATGTTACATGGCCAGCGTGCGCCCACAACTCCCTAATCAACAAACCAACCAAATTGAGCGACCACCTGACTTCGGCATCGCCCTGTCAGGCGAAGATCTCGACCCTAGAGTAGGCCGGGATGTTCGTCTCGAGCCAGTTGAGGAGACCTCCCCTCTAGAGCTTCCCAACGGCCACTCTATCAACCTAGGCACCGATTTGAACTCTGCTGAGCGTGCCATCATCACACCCATCCTCACCAACAACACAGACCTTTTCGCTTGGTCAGTCGTCGATCTCCTTGGGGTGGACCCTCTAGTGGCATCCCACAAACTATCCATCTATAAAGAAGCCCGCTACGTATCCCAGAAAAAACGCAAACTTGGCGAAGAACGTCGGCTAGTAGCTAATGTTGAAGCCGATAAACTATTGAACGCAGGATTCATAGAAGAAGCTCAATACACCACTTGGCTTTCTAATGTAGTCTTGGTGAAGAAAGCTAATGGCAAATGGCGAATGTGTGTGGACTACACGAATCTAAACAAGCTTTGCCCTCGCAATGCCTACCCCATACCCAACATTGATCGACTCGTTGACGATGCGGTATGGAATAAGGTACTTAGCTTTTTAGATGCATATTCCGGATACAACCAAATCCCCATGGCCGTATCTGACATGCACAAAACCACCTTCATCACGGACGATGCCAACTACTTCTATAAAGTAATGCCTTTTGGTCTCAAAAACGCTGGAGCTACCTACCAACGGCTGATGGACAATGTTTTCAGTCACCTAATGGGACACTATGTCGAAGTATATGTTGACGACATGGTTGTACAGTCTCCAAGTCACCACCAACATACTGAGGACCTATTAGCAATCTTCTCTGCACTACACCAATACAACCTTCGCCTTAACCGAGACAAGTGTGTATTCAGCGTCGACCGGGGTAAGTTCCTTGGTTTTATGCTGACCCAGCACGGCATAGAAGCCAATCCAGAAAAATGCAAGGCCATCATCGAGATGCGCAGCCCCGCTACCATCAAGGAGGTCTAATGGCTCAAAGGCCGCCTCACAGCCATTTTCCGTTTCCTACCCAAGCTGGCCGAACAAACCCAACCCACAGTCCAACTCTTAAAGAAATCCACCCGGTTCACGTGGACTGATGATTGTGAACAAACCTTCCAAAAACTGAAAACCACCCTCACCTCACCACCTATCCTCCACAAGCCGGACACCCACCAACCCTTACTCGTATACATCACAGCCACCGACTACACCGTCAACGTCGCGCACGTCCAAGAGATAGAAGGCACGCAACATCCTGTCTACTTTGTTAGCAGGACACTGTAGGATCCCGAAACCAGATATCAAATGGTAGAGAGGTTGGCTTTATCTTTAGTCCACGCAGCTCGCCGCTTACACCCATACTTCCAAAACCACAGCATCACCGTCAAAACCGACTACCCAATCTAAAAAAATTTGCAAAAACCAGATATAGCCGGACGAATGTTATCCTGGGCCGTCGAGCTGTCAGAATTCAATATTCGCTACGAACCCCATGGCCCCATCGAAGCTCAATGCCTCTTAGATTTTATTAACGACCTCCAGCACACCCCCACATAGGACCAATGGACACTTCATGTAGATGGTTCCTCAAACCTAAAAGGTGTCGGTGCTGGCATTGTATTAGAAGAACCCAACGACATCCTCATCGAAAAATCCCTTCACTTTGCCTTCAAAACGTCCAACAATCAAGCCGAATACGAAGCTATCCTCGCCGGCCTTTCCCTTGCCCGTGAAGTAGGTGTCAAGACGCTGACATGCAAAACCGACTCCAAACTCACTATAGGAAACCTAAATGTCGAATTCCAGATTAAACACCCCATCCTTCTACAATATTACCATTTGGTCCGAACATTCATTCAATCCGCCTTTGAGTGAGTCCGCATCGAACACATCCCAAGAACCGACAACATCAGAGCCGACATCCTCTCTAAATTAGCCAACACCAAATTAAAAGTTCGCCACCGATCCATGTTGCCGCAAACACTATCTATACCCTCCATAACACATACCTGTCAAAACCTAATCCACTCCCCAACGGATAGCACCGCTCCTCCCTAAAATCACAGCTAGACCACCCCCTATATCCAATACCTAAAAACTGGCAACCCCCCACAAGATGCGGACAAAACTTGGCTGGCTAAGGCCGCCAGGTATACCATGACAGGCGATGACCTTTACAAACGCGGATACGGCCAACCCCTCCTCAAATGTGTCACGGTAGAGCAAGCATAGTATATCATTAAAGAACTACACGAAGGCATTTGCGGCTACCATTCCGGTGCACGTACCATGGCCACTAGAGTACTTAGAGTCGGGTACTTCTGGCCAACCATAGAAGTAGACTGCCAGGACTATGTCAGAAAGTGCAAACCATGCCAAAAACATGGCAACCTCATCCACCAAAAGCAGGAATAACTCCATCACATAATATCCCCATGGCCCTTCGCAAAATGGGCAATGGATATACTTGGTCCCTTCTCACCTGGCAAGGGACAAGTAAAATTTCTGATTGTAGCCGTCGACTACTTCACCAAATGGATAGAAGCCAAACCATTAACCACTATCACGGCCCAGCAGGTTCAACAGTTTGTTTGGAAGGACATCGTATGCAGATATGGCGTCCCACACACCATCATTACTGACAATGGCCAACAATTTATAGATAAGGAGCTATCAAAATTCTACACTGGCCTGGACATAAAACACATCACAAGTTCTGTGGAACACCCACAAACTAATGGACAAGCAAAGGCGGCCAACAAGGTTATCCTAATGGAACTGCGCAAACGGCTAGACAACGCCAAAGGTCGATGGCCCGAAGAGTTAGTAGAAGTGCTATGGGCTTACAGGTGCACCCCTCAATCAGCAACAAACGAATCCCTTTTTAGCCTAGTTTACGGCGCAAACGCCATGATACCAGTTGAAATTGGCGAACCATCCCTGCGCTGTGAACTACACACTTCATTAAGATTCCCACCACCTCCTTATCCCCCGCCGATAACTCATCCATCCCCATATCCTTGTATTGAGAAGGACTACCTGTCCAGCTAAATGGGAATTTTGTACTCCCATTTGCATTCAAGAAATGAGGTTTGCTTTCTTTCTTCACAACATCGTTGAAGTACCCGTCCTTGAAGTGCTTGAAAGACTGGGAAAATGCATCCAACCTACTGATACTAGGACGACTTATCAGAGACAGGCAAGTAGTCGGCTGACGGGGTTTGGTGTCGTAGAAGTACAAAAAAGCGTAAGGAGAAGGCTCCAGATATAGAGATTGACACAAGACGTGGAAAGCTTGCAAATAAGCCCAATTATTCGGGTGCAACTGTGTAGGTGCCACGTTCAATGCGCGCAACACACCCATAGTAAAATCATCAAACGGTAGTCGTACATGTAGTTGCGAAAAGTGACACATGTACATATAAAAGAATTTCTCCACAGCCCCTCCTGCCCGTGACACACACGGTCAACGGTGCTAACCCTCTCCAGGGAAACAATATCACCGCTTACCCCCTTCGAGATGACGAGCGTACAGTTCAACCAGGAGTTCAATAAACGAGACCACCAGAACAAAGATGATTGATTACGGACATTGGCAGCCGCCCACCCGTAACCGCCTTTGGCTGGCCAGTCACTCTCAGCCAATTCTTCAGGGGGATCTTCTCGAACCTCCCTTACCGTCTCCATGGGAATCCTACTCGTCATACCTCCGGAACTAGTACCCTCTTCATCTACTTGCCTATCTCTACTCCTCTCCGACCCCATACTCTCACTACTAGATGTGGACAACGATATACTATCGCTACTAGACATACCTTTTTCGTGTTTACGGAAAGATGTCGGCTGAAATTGGGAACTAGTCAGACAGTAAAATGCACACAAGATCTCTGAATACAAAACTCTCGCAAAGCCAAAGCCCAAGCCAAGGCCCGACCCAGAGAATAACCAGACATAATTAATGCTCTATAAATACTCGTGGACCCCAATAATTAAAGGTACGCATTCATTAATCACAGAGTTGACCTTTTTGAGAGTTTTGACTCACTTGAGCTTCAGAGTCCTTTCTGCAGGTAACCCCTTCTGGGTCCAAACCGACATATACCAACCGGGAAGAAGCCAACTGAGGAGATAGCGGACTACATGGTAAGGTGACGCTTGTGCCTAACTCATCTTCTTTGTTCTCTGTAGGAACAAAGATAATTAAGTATAAATATTTTTATAAAATTAAGTACTAATATTTATATTGTTCCTCTCAATTTCAGACCAAATTTATATAAATGATATACTAATATTTTTTATTAAAAATGACTTTTTAAAATATTACTTTATTAATTAATTTTTTATTAAGTATTCATTTTTTTTTAATTTTTTTTAAATAGAACAATATTGTCTCTTACTAATGTTTAACCAAAATATCTATTGGTTTGAATGTTATACTAATTTTTTTTATCATTAAAAATGACTTAATAAAATGACTTTTACCAATAAATTTTAATATAAATATCAAATACTTAATTTTTGTTAAACTTTTATACTTAATTACTTTTAATTTTATAAAAAAATGGATTTTAATTATTAAAAAAAATTGGGACAAAATTGACTCAGATACACACACTTAGGTACTAAATTGAAACAAAAAAACATATATGGGGACTAAATCGAAATCAACACAATGGCATCTGATAGTGATACTGACACGTGGCACTAACAAATGCCACGTGGCACAGGGACGTGACACGTGGCATTTTTATTATTTTTTTCAAAAAATTTTAAAAAAAATTTTAAAATTTTAAAAAAAATCTAAAAAAATTAAAAAAAACCACAGACTAAGACGTGGCACGTTGACTAACGGTGTTAGTCAACTCTGTCTAAAAGGGACCTAATTGAAGCACTTTTTCAAAACTTGGGATACAATTCACACTTTTTTTAAACAAGGTACCTATTTGACACCCTAGCCCCAAACTGGGTACCATATGACTAATTATACCTATTTTTTTTAGGTATTCATATAAAAAATGCAACACATGCAATTACTTTATTACTTGGATTCCATACTAAGATTGTTTTTACTGCTAAAGTTTAACAGTTTGGATTACATTGTTTAACAATTTTATTTCAAATGATCTTTATCTATTATGCTCTCTTCTTATTTTTGAACCATTCTCGCAGTATGGAATGAAAATATTACCCTAAATTCAACTATCAACAACTCCTTTACTGTTAGTGAAGATAGAAACCTACATGATCAAGCAATTCAATCTTCAAATAGAAAGCCATTGTTGGAGTTGACATGTCGTGGTAAGTTTATTCACTGAATTTAAATTTCATTGAAATTCCCAATAATGAAATTGAAATGCACAATGTCTCATTCATCTTTATATTTAATGTAATCTTTGTATTTTAAAGTGGATACATTTTTATTTAATTTTGTTTAATTTCAATTTGCAGACATTGACCAACTTAATTATAAGAATGCAAGAACAAGAAGGAAAGTTATTACGAATCAAAAGATTGCAGAAAAAAGTAATATCATGCTTGATAAATCTAATATTATTTTATCTTTATTTCAATTCCTTTAATAGTTTTTTTATTACTAATAATTACTAACATTTCATGTAAAAAAATTCATGGTTCTACCTCCATTGGATCTGGAATGGTTGGTAATTCAATTGAAATCACCAATGGTCCAATTTTGCACAAAACCAACATTAACAACAAAGGTAACAATCCAAGTTATAATTATGTCTCTATTTCACAGTACTTAAATGTGAAATAAGAACAAATTCATAGAATATGCAAATAAGAAAACAGTTACAAACTAATATATCATCATTTTATATTTCATGTCTATACTTGTAGATATGGTTCAAAGTGACTGTCATAATACACAACCACTGTTGGATAAACTTACTAACAAGTTAGATCAAGAATTTGTTGGTAGCAGCTTCATTCCTGCTTTTGTGGATTCTTCTTCTTATTCTGAAGTTGTTAATCTTTTTTATGTTGAAGAGAACCAAAGTCGTAGTAATTTGTACTATTAACAAAATTAATTTGAATACTTTAATTACTCTTATTGTTACAAATTCATGCTGCTAATGTTTAAATCAATATTTAGACATATGTAAGCTGCCATGCTATACCAGTGCAAGATCAAGTAAATCATCTCAATATTTAGAAGCTGTAAAATTGGGCAGCCTTCTCTTCAGGAAGTTATTACACTTATTTCAAAGATATTGGATTTTGACAATAATCTTGATGAAGATTAGAATCATGGTAATCAATAATGGTTGATTATAAAAAATTATTTTTTATTTTTTATTTTCCTTTATTAATAATTGTTTTTTTCATTTTATTTTAGATTATCTAATTGGGTCTTTCTCCTCTGATTTATATTCAAGAGCTGAAGTTCAAGGTTGAACACTACTTTTTAGCCAATTTATATTATTATACTGTACATATAAATATAAATATCTTTTAATTAATAACATATTGTTTTTTATGTACTTAGCAAATGTTGATGTAGGGGACTGTTCCATTGAGTGTCCCTATTGTCAAGCTCAATTGTGGTACGAAGAAAGATCTGATAAATGCAAAAGATTAAAACAAGTTGATTTCTCTCTTT
>Ga0209589_1014093_pt1 | contig 10171 bp, 12 predicted proteins | sample CowpeawhiteBW_FD_187525 | JGI IMG/M metagenome (GOLD analysis project Ga0209589, IMG submission 187525) | Root nodule microbial communities of legume samples collected from California USA - Cow pea white BW (SPAdes) (version 2) | ecosystem: Host-associated > Plants > Roots > Nodule | place: USA...
TCATTTATGCTCCCCAATCACCATGCGCCACCTAGCATTGCTTTCTTACTCCTAATTAACCTACAAAGCAAATAAACATAGATTAGCATGTTGGCTTAAGTCAAATCAACTATAGTCAACAAGTCAAACCTAGTCAAAGGTCAACAAGTCAACTTAAGTTGATTCAACTAAGTCAACTTAGGGAATAAAAAATAACAAACACAAATGAAAGGGATGAAGGATTAGTGAACTTCCTTTCTAAACATGTTTAGTCTTCTTAAGCATGTGCCTCCATCCTTGGTTGGGGTCAATCCTTCATCACAAACCATGAGCCTTGATAGCAATCTTTATGCATTAGTTATAGTTGATAATTTCTCTAGGTACACATGGACTTTGTTCTTAGCTGCCAAAAATGACACTTTTCATGCTTTTAAAAGACTTGCCAAGATGCTAGAAAATGAAAAGAGTTCCAAAATAGTATCTATTAGAAGTGACCATGGAGGGGAATTTCAAAATGAAAGATTTGAACACTTTTATGAAAAGCATGACATTAAGCATAATTTTTCTGCACCAAGAACCCCACAACAAAATGGTGTTGTTGAAAGGAAAAACAGGTCATTTGAGGAACTAGTTAGAACTATGTTAAATGAAAATTCACTACCTAAGTTTTTTTTGGGCTGATGCAGTGTTTTTGCTATGTTTTAAATAAAGTGTTAATTAGGCCAATTTTAAAGAAAACACCCTATGAACTTTTCAAAGGGAAGAGGCCTGTTTTAAGTCACCTAAAAGTATTTGGATGTAAGTGTTTCATCTTAAACAATGGCAAAGAAAGTCTTGGCAAATTTGATGCAAAAGCGGATGAAGGTGTTTTTCTAGGCTATGCTATACAAAGTCATGCATATAAAGTCTATAATAAGAGATTGATGATTGCTGAGGAGTCTATGCATGTTGTATTTGATGAAACTAACCCAAAATTGCAAGATCATGTGCCTAAGATTGCATAAGAAGAAGATATAATGCAGGAAAAGCAAACTACTGTAGAACTGGAATCTGCTGCAGGAAATCAGTCGACTGAAGCTGAAAAGGAAATTCAGTCGACTGAAAAAGCTTTAGAATGCAACTTACCCTAGGAGTAGATTGAACCTAGGGGATTATCAAAGGACAACATAATTGATGACATAGAACAAGGAGTATCCAGTAGACGCAAGCTTGCATTCTTTCAACATGTTGCATTTGTTTCTCAAATTGAACCTAAGAATGTGAATGATGCATTATGTGATAGTCATTGGGTTGTTGCTATGCAAGATGAACTTAATCAATTCACTAGGAATGATGTGTGGTCTCTTGTTCCTAAAACTGATGCAATGAATGTGATTGGTACAAAATGGGTGTTTAGGAATAAAATGGATGAAAATGGTAACATTGTTAGGAATAAGGCTAGGCTAGTTGCTAAAGGTTATAATCAAGAGGAAAGTATTGATTTTGGTGAAACATATGCACCTGTAGCTAGGCTAGAAGCTGTAAGGTTATTGTTAGCATATGCATGCATGTGCAATTTCAAACTTTCTCAAATGGATGTGAAAAGTGCATTCTTGAATGGTTTCTTAAATGAAGAAATGTATGTATCACAACCACTGGCTTTGAAGATCACCTTTATCCTAATCATGTTTTTAAATTGAAAAAGACTTTATATGGTTTGAAACAAACACCACGACAGTGGTATGAGAGGTTAAGATACTTTCTTTTATCTAAAGGATGTGCTAGAGGTGCTTTTGATAAAACACTTTTCATTAGAAAGCATGCAAGTGATGTAATACTTGTTCAAGTATATGTAGATGATATAATCTTTGGATCAAATAATAACTCCATTGTGAAGAGTTTGTTGCAGCTATGCAAGGATAATTTGAGAGGTCTATGATGGGTGAGCTAACCTACTTCCTAGGGTTGCAAGTGAAGCAACTCAAGCATGGGACATTTTTAAGCCAGTCAAAATACTATTTTGATCTACTGAAAAAGTTCAAAATGGAGGATTGCAAAGAGGTTGTCACTCCAATTGCTATAAACTACCTTATGGATGCAGATGAAGTTGGAAAACAAGTTGATTCAACTAAATATAGAGGATTAATTGGTTTCTTGCTATATTTAACTACTAGTAGGCCGGATATACAATTTGGTGTTTGCTTGTGTGTTAGGTTTCAATCCAATCCAAAAGAATTACACTTCAAAGCTACTTAGTGGTTTTTCAGATTCTAACTATGTAGGGTGCAAATTGGATAGCAAAAGCACAAGTGGTACATGCCATCTACTTAGATCAAGCCTAATCCCATGGAATAGCAAAAAGCAAGCTTGTGTAGCACTATCTACAGTTGAGACTAAGTACATAGCAGCTGGACATGCATGTGCTCAAAGCATATGGTTGAAGCACCAACTTATGGATTATGGTGTAAAGCTAGAAACGATACCTCTTTATTGTGATATTACAAGTGCAATCAACCTAACTAAGAATCCAATTCAACATTCTAAAACTAAACACATTGAAATCAGGCATCATTTCATAAGATATCATATTAAGAAAGGTGATATTGGAATCATGTTTGTGAAAACTGAAAATCAATTGGCGGATTTATTCACTAAACCACTTGCACGTGATAGATTTAATAAGCTTAGAACTGAATTAGGTATTCTTGACATGAAGAATGTATGTTGATATCTGTTTGGCTTGTTAATCTTATTAGATCGTGTGTGTACTGCATTTAAAGTGGTAAAATCTGCATAATTTAAAAACTGCCAGAATTTCAGTCAGCTAAATTTGCAAATTCAACGCATAGATTTCACTTAAACTCTCAAAATCTGCATAATTTGTGTTCTAGAACTGTTTCAATCTGTTAAATCTCACAAAATGGCACATATATTTCATTTAGATTGGTTTACTATGAATTTCGTGTAATCTGAAACTTTTAGTCAGCTAAAACTGCAAATTTAACACATAGATTTCACTTAAAACTGCCATTGCACCAAAAATCAGTTTTCTGGTACAGTTTTAGTCGACTGACTCTGTATTTTTATGTGTTAAAATCATTTATGTTGATGTGGATTTGCTTAAATTGATTTTAATTGATTGACCCAGTCAAAGTAGCCATCACATGACTACTTTTGGACTGTAGTAGCAGCATGTAACAGCTATTACATAAGCTAAAATCAATTTTTCATATTGCATTGACCATAAAGTGCTTTAATTACATGATTTCCAATGTGCATGCATTATATGTGATCTGTTTGTGAGTGGATTGTTCATAAAACGCATGGGAAACACATCACTGCATCTCTGATACAGATTCCATCGCATTTAATTGCTGTGATTTCTTGTATTGTATTGAAAATAGAATATCTACGCAATTTAATTGATTGATTTTGAAAATCAACATGCTGATTCTATAAATACTTGCATAAGCATCATGCATTGGCATTCTTATTTGCTAGTAAGAGCCTAACCTTCAATTCACCATGCCTAGAAGATCACGAATAGCCCCCTCAAATGATGAAAGGTCTGCCCCACCTACTTCATCCTCTCCCAATGCCATGAATTAAGGAAGGCTTGAGGTATGGTTTGAAGGCCATGAAGATAAAATTTAGACTTTTTTCATTGAGATCAATAGGAAGCAAATCATCCTTCCTAAGGTGATTCGTATGTCATGGCTAAGGGGAGAAAACTTTGGCAACCTTGAGCAACATCTCAAAGCTCACAAATTGAAGACATTCCTTGAACTTTCGGGCAAGGTTTATCCGGATTTGGTGAAGGTGTTCTATACCAATCCCAAGTTCAGCAATGGCATTCTCAAAACAAGTGTCAAAGGTGTAGAGATGGAAATCACTAGGCAAACATGGAAGGATGTGAGTAGCCAAGGCAAAGAGGTGTGCAAGTTCGCAAAGGTGAAACTAGTGCAATGGATGAATTCAACAAAGTGTAATACTTCAACCAATGTGTGTGTAATCAAGGTGAGCAAACTATAAATTTCCATGTGGAAAGGCTTCGTGTGGAGGAAAGATTGCTAGCCATGGTGGTAACCAAGATCATCATGCCTAGGGGGAGCAATCATGCAACCTTAAATGAAGGTGATCTTGTAGTGATGTACTGCATTCAAAATCATTTGATGGTGGACTGGACATACACAATTCGTGACCACATGATGAAGGTAAAGAGGCTCACGGATTTTAAGCTTCCATATGTGGTACTCATCTCCTAATTCATTGAGCACTTTGGTGTGGATGTGGAAGGTGAGCTTGAAGAGTCCACTGGTCTTCTAAATCATGTTTCTACACTGAATATGCACAAGATGGGATTCACCAAGATAGGCAACACTTGGCTGGTTGAAGGAGATCAAGGTGCAAATATTGAAGTTGGAGCCAATGACCATGAAGCAAAAACTAGTGGAGGAAACCAAGGGGAAGATGAACCACAGCCCATGGCAATTGAGATTTATAACCCTCATGATAATACTGGAATTGCATACTCCCAGTTTGAGAGAATGGTAACCAGCTTCAAGACCTCAACATGGCACACAATGCACACCAAGCTTATTGCACAACAAGGTTCTAAGACATGGATGACCAACATAATGTTCATGACCTTCTCTCCAATGTCAACAACAAAGACAACCCTAGGAATGAGTGAAGTGGATGGCTTATAGGTCATGTATTGCATTTTCGTGCTACATTTTGTGTGTTTGTCTGTCCGTTCCAGTATTTTAATCGACTATTTTCTTATTTCAGTCGACTGATTATATCAATCTCAGCTTCATGATGTATTTGTCATTTTTCTTTTTGTTCTGGTGTGTTTGTATTCGTATCAACTGCCCTGATACACCCCTATGTTAATGCCTTAATGAAAATTTTCATCTTTTCAAAGTGATCTATGCATTTACTTTCATTTGATGAATCCAAAGGGGGAGAAAAATGAGTTAAAATGAGTAAAATTGTGTTAAAATTGGAAAACCTGAAATAAATCTACTGAAATCATATAATACTGCAAACTTAATCTAGAATCTGAAGTTAAATCATATTATTAATGATAGGGGGAGCATATGCATATGTGATATGTATGTATGCTTGTGTGCTTTTGCTTGGTTGTGTGTTTGGAATATTGGTATCTTGTATGCAAAAGCTTTTTTAGGTTTCTCTATGGATCTTGCTCATCAATTCAACTCAAGGATGTTGGCTTCATCAATTCAGGGGGATATTGTTGGCATAAGCAAGCTTGAAGCAAAGAATTGATAAAACCATGTGCATGAAGATTATAGGTGTTTGATAAAGATTGATGAAGATTGATGAAGATCCACTTGAAGTTTTAGTGTGTTAAATCTGAAAATAACATGTTAAGTGTAATGTTTTAATGTTATATCTTGTTGGTAGGCTATATGACATAGGTTAGATTCTTGTGTGCCTTAGTGTGTCTCTTTTAATCTCTTAAAATGAGTTTTAACAGGTTAAAAGGCTTGTTGTATATAGCTCCTTGTATGAATGCATTCAGTCAGTTGAATTATTTTTCAACTAGCTGATTTCACTTAAGTCAAGTGAAATCAGCTGATTGTACAAAAAATTCAATCGACTATTTTCATTTAAACCAGACTATATAAGTTCTGTTTTCGCGAGTAGAGGTGCGAATCTGAGTTTTTGTGCACGAAACTTTGTCATTCTTCTTTGGAAAGCTTTCTCTCTTGGTTGATCTTGATTGATCGTGGAGGCATTTTGGTTGATTCTTTTGATTTCATTAAAATTGAATTTGGAAGAATGAAGTTCAATTTTACGATTTTCAATCGATTGCTTTTCAAAATCAGTCAGTTGATTTCACTTAACCAGATTCTAGTTTTCATCTATGATGATCTGATGTTATTTTAATCGATTGAATTATAAATGCAACCTGTTGATTTTACTAAACTGCACATTTACTAATGAATTGAATTGCAAAGTTGACCCAGTTAAAGAAAGCACTTTTGGTCAGTACTATCTGCTCTTAACAGTTATTCCATCAGCCATGTGCTGCTTTTATTGATTTGTTTGACCAAAAAGCATGTGTAGTGTGTAATTCCAATGTGCATGCAACTCACATGATCTAAACTGATTGATTCACTCATAAAAAACTCATTGGAAACACCATGAATGTGTGTGATACTGTAATTAGCTACATTAATCTGACTTAGATAACCTAAAACGAATCAATTTGTTAAATTTGCACCATTTAATCGACTATTTCTGAAAATTAGCATGTTCAATTATAAATACTGCACTTGAATTGTTGCATTTGCATCATACATCTCTTAGAAACAGCCATACCATCACTCATCATGCCTCGTTGTCAACAATGAGCCACCCAATTTGATGATGAACACTCCACTCTTCCTACCCCAAGGTCTCCAAACCAAGAAAATCATGGGAGAATTGAAGCATGGTACGAAGATCATGAGGATAACATCCAAGTATTCCTCATTGAGATGAATAGGAAGCAAATCAGCATTCCTAAGGTGTTGAGGTTTTCGTGGTTGAGGGTTGAGGGCTTTGAGAGCCTATTTCAACAACTCAAGCATCAAAGGTTGAAGTCCTTCCTTGAAGTTTCAGGAAAAGTTTATCCAAACTTGGTGAAGGAGTTTTTCACCAACTTGGAGTTCAAAAATGACATGTTGTCAAGTATCAAGGGGATTCATAGGCAGATCAACAAGAAAGCTTGAAAAGATGTGGTTGGACTCAAATTAAGGGGTTTGCAAGTAAGGAAAGGTGAAACTGGGCTGTTCTAGAATTCAACAAGGTCCAATACTATGGCCAATGCTTGAGGAATCCAGCTGCTAAGAACAAGCACTTCCATGTTGGTGGTCTCAAGGTGGATCAAAGGTTCCTTGGTATGATTGTCACAAAAATCATTGTTCCACATGGTAGCAACCATTCAACATTGAATGAGGGAGATTTGATTCTCATGTATTACATCCAACACAATATTCAAGTGGATTGGATCTTTGTGTTTCATGATCATATGCTCATGGCCAAGAGGCTCACAAATTTCAGGTTGCCTTATGTTGTTTTGGTGTGTAAGTTCATAGAATACTTTGGAATTGATGTAGAAGATGAGCTAGAAGAGTCAAGTAGACTGTTGAACCATACCTCCAACCAAAATCTGCACAAAATAGGCTTTCTCAAGGTGGGAAATGCATGGATAGCTGCTAGTGTTGTACTTGGTGGTGCACATGACCATGAAGTTGGCCCAAGTGGTGCAAATCAAGAGGAAGAACCAACTACTGGACCCATGGACTTAATTCCCTACAACCCTCCAAAGGATAGAGGCCATGTGTACTCACATTTTGAGATGATGGTGCTAAATCAACTGCATGAACTCAATGTGTCCCAACACTACTGGAAAATGGGCTTATAATGACAAGTAAAACGAGCTTACTATGACAGGTATTCTAGTGTCATAGTTTCAGGAGTCATAGAAAATGCACGCTTTTTATGACACTGTAGAAACCTGTCATAGTAAGTTAAACTTACTATGATAGGTAGTGCAAACTACGTCATAGTAAGTCAGATTTTTTTTAATGATTTTTCTATTTTACCATTTTCCTTTCCATTCAATTTACCTACAAATAACTTTCATATCACCAGACCAAACAATTTCAAACCAAACCAAGAACTTGTTGTATACTCTGATTTCAGCGGCCTCTTGATAAACATCAGCATGCTTCCCCCTTAGGCGCTATAAAGCAGACTCACACTCTTTCCACCAACCAACCCTGTCCTGTCGAAGATGACATGTGTTGAATCTAATCATTTAACAAACAGAAGAAAAAACTTGGTTGCTTGTGTGATATGTGTCCAACATGCACTAATGAAAGAGAAAATTTCCTAAAGCTAAAAACAACTCACCAGCCACTTGGGAGAATCAGGGATGAAGGGAAGAGTCAGAAGGTGCACAATAGAAGGAACAGTTCCTGAGATAAAGACAAAAAATTATATCAGTTACTTGGAAACCTTTTTAATTTGGTTTTGTGAAAAAGAGCAACATAAGGAGGGCGAACGGCAGATGGTGCGTGGAGGACGCGCGGACAGCTCGCGGACGGTGCACGGAGGACGAGCGGACGGCGCACGGATAGTGCAGATGACACGCGGACGGCATACGAACAGTGCAGACGGCGCGCGAACGACAAGCAGACGGCGAGCAGATGGCGAGTGGACGACGAGTGGAAGGTGACCGAACGACGAGCGGAAGGTGAGCGAATGGCATGAGAACGGTGCACGAATGATTGTTTCGAGAAAGAAACCATGCTTCTGAATGTTGGAGAAAATGGAGACGAGAAAGAGAAAAAGAAAAGAGGGAAGGAAAAAAATTAGGGTTCTCTCTTATTTGTTCTTAGCTGTAGATATGTTCCGTTTCATATGTTAATAGTTTATTCTAAACATTTCATTAAATTCATTAGTTGGTAGAAGGACCGAAACATAATTTGATAAGTATAAGTCAATTATGTGACAAAGGATTTAAAGTCATGTTTGAACCAAATAATTGTTTTTGTACCGGACCTGGTCAACTTAACCATATAGATGACAACCCTCACATATATGCCGGAAACAACCCAAGTACACGACTTGGGCCGGCATGGACTCAAACTCATAACTGAATATAGACTAAAGTAACAACAAAGCGGCCAACCTAGGACAGTGTGCGGCCAAGGACGACACCCGACAATTCAAGAAGTAAACGGATCAAACCGCTCTTGAAGACTTAGTGAGACTTAGTAAAATGGAAGCCCCCGCATTCAATAGGCCTTAAGGGCCTGGATTAGGGCCCAGGCCCACTCACAGGCCAAGCTAGAGCCCAAGACAAGGCCCGGCCCACGGGATAACCAGACATCATTAATGCTCTATAAATACGCGTGAACCCCAGTAATTAAAGGTACGCATTCATTAATCACAGATTTGACCTTTTTGAGAGTTTTGACTCACTTGAGCTTCAGAGTCTCTTTTACAGGTAACCCCTTCTGGGTCCAAACCGATATGTACAGACCGGGAAGAAGCCAACCGAGGACATAGCGGACTACATAGTAAGGTGACGCTTGTGCCTAACTCATCTTATTTGTTCTCTGCAGGAACAATTGGCGCCCACCGTGGGGCACGAGACGAACACCTTTAGTACCCGTTTTTCTCCGAAGATGGTTTCAACTCGTAGCAAAGTTGGAGTGAACAAGCAGGCGGATGTTGGTCCCTCAGGACCTGCTGGCATCACCCCTGACCTGGCCGCCATCCTAGATGGCCAAGCGAAGATGCAACAAGAGCTGGCAGATCTGAAGAAACACAGTGCTGACGAGATGGAGGCGCTGCGACAAGAGAACTCTCGCCTTAGGCGAAAGATCGAAGCTGATCCCAACCTGAAGGGAAGAGCCAAGGAAACCTCTGAAGCTGCAAGGTCCCCGGCCTTCCAGCCCACAGAGCAGGAAAGCGAATACAACCCCACTCCTCATACCTTCACCACTACCCAACAAACACCCATCCCTTCCACCCATCCCCATACCGCAGCCCCAACCCCTGCCGCTACCCTCCCTACCACCTAGATCCCCTACAACATACCCACCACCCTACACACCACACATGTTCCACCATACAACCCACAGTATCCTCCAACAAGCCACATCCCCCCTCACAACCTTACTTCCACCTTCCTCGCTATGATCACTCATCCCATCCTACCCCATCTGCTCCCTCCCCACCAGCCCTGACGTCGCCACCCCTTCACCGACTTTATCGCCAACACCCCTCTTCCCACCCAGTGGGAACCTTTCACCCTAGATCGCTATACTGGAGAAACCGACCCTGACGAACACCTCAAAGTCTACATCACCCATGTCGCCCTGTACACGTCCCAAGACGCAGTCTTTTGCAAAGCCTTCCCCACCACCCTCAAGGGTCTTGCCCTAGAATGGTTCACAACCCTTCCGCCCTACTCCATCGACAGTTTCGACGTTCTTTCCCACATGTTCTCCACCCATTTCGCTTGCAGCCGTCCACACCAAACTACCACAATCTCCCTCATGGGCATTAGACAGGAACAAGGCGAACCACTCAGAGCGTTTATAGATCGCTTCAGTAAGGCAGCTCTTCGCACCCCACACCTCAACCAGGAGATGATACTCCAGTGCATGGCACTTACCCTGCAACC
>Ga0209589_1014096_pt1 | contig 10166 bp, 6 predicted proteins | sample CowpeawhiteBW_FD_187525 | JGI IMG/M metagenome (GOLD analysis project Ga0209589, IMG submission 187525) | Root nodule microbial communities of legume samples collected from California USA - Cow pea white BW (SPAdes) (version 2) | ecosystem: Host-associated > Plants > Roots > Nodule | place: USA...
TATATATATATATATATATATATATATATATATATATATTTATATATATATATATTATTCTTTTGATGATATTTTATTTTGTTTTAGTATTTTCTTTTTCAAAATTACTAGTATAACTTGTTCGTATATTAAATATATTTTGTTATTCTCTTATCACAAATTTATAGCCATTAATCAATTTATACACGTTATACTTTCTTATCTCTCAGTATACGAGTGAAATAATACATAAATATAATAATATTTAAATAATTAATTTTCTGAATCACTATATAAAAAATTTAAATATTCAATTAACTGAAAAATCAATGAAAGTTCTTTAACTTAAAAAGAATAGAAGACATCATACATAACCTAGATTAAATGAAAATATATATATTTTCTGTTCTATTAAAAAAAAAACCCAAAAAAATCTGACAAAATATGAATATAAATACTTATACAATAAAAAAGACTGTCAAAATGTTAATACGAAGAGTTATATAAAAAAGGTTGACAAAATACTGATATGGCATCATTCAGAACCAAATTGATTAAAAAATTAGTTGATATAAAATTAAATTTTGTTTGGATCGATTTAAATATACAAGAAGATGAAGATTTACTGGAGTGTATATATTTCCGCGATTCCATTTTTTATAATTATGTTGGGCTCCATCAAAGAGTTTTTTTCTTTAACTTTTTTATCTGTTGAATCAAACTCTTAATGGACTGAGTTTGATTTGATTTATACTGAAGTTTCATTCTTTTTTTATAACTCAATTTGACTTGAATTTATAATGATTGAGATTGATTCGGGGTCTTTCATCCACTTGAACAACTCTAATGCCAACCATACATGTTTTAAATTTTAGAAATAGGCAAAACTTTAGATAAATAATCCAGAGCACGTTTTGAATAACGGCTATCCCTTAATAGATTTTTTAAATTGTGATAAATTTTAAATGAGAAATTAATTACAGGATAATATGACATTAATTTAATAATAATTTCTAAAACAAACAAAAATATTGAAAAGAGAACCAAATAGAGATGTAATTAAGAAAAGAAAACTAAGGAACTAAAATTAGGTAATATATTTTCATACAAAGAAAAGAAAATGAGCAATTAAAATCTAAAACATTATATTATTAAGAAGGATATAATGATATTTTGATTCATTTTTTTTTGAACTATTTTGAATTTATCTCTCCAATTATTTTTAGATCATTATATCACATAATTATAAAAAATTAAAATAAATGATCTAAAAATAATTAGAATAGTGAATTAGAGATTTATTAAAATAAATGGGTCAAAATATCATTGATTAAGAATATATTTATTCATGGATTCCTTGAAAGCGTAATAGCATTTGGTTGCAGAGAGGAAAAACTGTTAGACAAATTTAAGTTTGACATTCCACTGGCTGTGGGTACCCATTGATCAACTTCTTAAAAATTAAATCGTGCTTATTGAAATGTAGCATAGCAGTAGTTAGGGTTGAAACCAGAGGAATTTTTCTAAGTTTCTCTTACTGTTTCCTTTATCGTGTCATGAGTTATCAATATAATATTTTTAATCAGGACAAGAGAATATTTACATTAAACTAATAACAATATTTCCTTTTCTTTTTGTAAAATAAAATTAAAAAAATACTTTTATCACAGTCAATAATAACTTATCTTATTATCAAATATTATTAGTAAATGTGAACATACGATAAAGTGATATTTATATAAAACAAAGTATAATCACTGTACATGTAAAATTAAATTCTCTATTATTACACACATTATTTTCAAATACAAGCAAGTTAAGAACTAGAACGACTTAAACATTACTAATTAATACGTATTGTTTAGCAAAATGATTAATGTTGTGCTCTGTGAATAATGCTTTTAAAATTGGGTCTGTATCACAAAACTTAGTAAAATAATAGTAGTTTAAATTATTAGTAGACTTTTATTAAGTATTGAATCGTAAATAATTATTAAAAATATGCTATAGTAGTTTCAGGTATCTTGATTTGTAGATTAGCAGAAGGTTGAACATTTGATGTTTTTCTTCTCTAAAATGGTAGTTTTGGTAACATTTGAACACGGCCTCTAAATTTGTTTTAAAATCAGATCCAGTTTGTTCTCTGACATTAATTATTCTGGCCCAGTTGATGTTTTGTTTTTATAATTTTGTTATTAAAAAGAAAGCCAATATCTTAAATACATATTATGTTTTATCTTCTGGAGTACTGTTCCGTGGTACTGCATTAAACCTTTATCTTACACGGCTTAAATAGATTTTGATATTAAATATATTTTTGTGAAATTATAATTAGTTTTTATAATAATAAAAAATTGAAAAAAGAAGGGTTAGTGAAAATAGGAGTGGAAGAGAAGAAACCGTATACGGAAGAGGACCATAACTATATACGGGTTGTCCGAAAGAGGGAAGTGACGAGAATGCCCCTGAATGTGGAAATAAAGAAAGAAGGTTGCAGAGTGAGACACAGTGACTGGTTCAGAGCTTTTCTCTCCTTTTGATTGTGACTTTCACCCAACGCTGCCAAAAACCCACTCCTTCGCAATCACCACAACTGCCAAATAATAATGCTATCTATCTTATCCCAAATACAATTTTTTACATTCATCACACTAAATAATCAACTTTTTTTTTTTTTTTTTTTTTTTTATATTCATGTCCTAATCCATAACTTAAAGACTCTGTTCCCTTCAAGGGATTCTCAGAGATTGAGAGAGTGACGGAGTCACTTTGTTGTTTTTTGTTTAAATTTATTTGCGCATGTTTGGGAGAGAAGATTATAGAGATAATAATTATAAAAAAAATAAATGATAATGACATTTTATTTTATATCAATTTTAATTATAAAGATAAAATGGTAATCTAACTATTCAATATATTAAAATATTTTATTTATTTATCACATTAATCAAATTATTTTTTAAACTTTAGTAAAATTTATTTTCAAAATTTTCCACTTTTACGTCTCTATTTCTTACAACAAACAATACCCCGATTCATAATCTATCTCTTCAAATTCATTAATTTAACCTCCCCTAAATCCATAATTTTAAACAAACATAATCAATGATTCTTCAAATTTTAGTTTCTCCACCGAAATAACGTTCCTTTCTACCTCAATTATCAAACACGGTTTCAAAAAACAAAATATGTATTACACCTTATTTCATCCGTTTATCTATTTATAAAAATGTATGTGATTTTTTTTTACACATCAATTAAAAATAAAGTTAAATTGCACCTTATAAGTTAGTAATTTTCGCTTTATAAAGTGAAGATGAGTTAAGTTTATATGATAAAATTAGTAACTTTAATAATACTATAATTGATCTTTTTTTAAATGACTGTTTTATTCACAAAAATAACTAAATTAGTTAACTTTAATTGATTAGTACTCATAATTTAAAGGATAGTTTTTAAATTAAGGAATGTGACTTATGATTATAGTGTTAATATATAGACTCATTAGCATGATACATCCAGTTGCATACCAACGTGTCGTCACTCTCAAAATGTCGTCGTTAGTTTTATTTTCGAAGACAAGTTCTACTGTGTTGTCATTCTCTTGCTAGGTCAAGATTTTATGTCAATAACTATGTCTTTCGTGTTATCCCAACATCTATTCAATATTTGATTTCGAATGAAATGTCATAAGCATTCTCCTTTTAGAAAAACAACAATTACTTTATCAAAAGTTAAATCTTATTTCGAAGTTCTTAAACTAAATAAAACAGACTCGTTTATCTCTCACACATAGAATGAAGAAATACTTACTCCCAAATTTATGTTTAAAATACGTTTATCAATTAATGGTATTTTTTTCGAAAACGCATGAAAACTAGACACTTCAAACCTATTTTCAAATTTCATTATGTCGAAGGAAAATTACAAGTGCATATATATATATATATATATATATATATATATATTTATATATATATATATACTTATTTATCTCAATACTTATACATTAATTATCAATCTTTGTATGATATAGAAATTGTCAAAACACTCATGTCTTAGTGTCATGTAGAGGTTATTATTTCCTTATTTTCCTCGCAACAAAAAGCCTTGCATTTTCAAGAAATTGAGACTAACAATAATTTATAAATATTTTTCCGTCTTAATCAATTCTTAACAATTATGAATAACAAAACTTTCATTACCAATTAATTCTTAACATAGTTATTTATGTAACAAAGACTTGAATGTGAAATCATTAATTAAGACGAAGCAAGCTCCCAAATTAATCCATGCACTGAATTCATTAATTTTATTTAATTTTTTTGCGGATTTTACTTCCTACTATCATTATTTATAAAAAATATCAAATAGATTATTATCTTTCGAATTTCCCATAATAAATGGAAAATTGATTGTTTACAAAAATTGACGATTTAACAATTTAATTATGAAAATTGCATTAATTAATTATTTATGAGAATTTAAACAATTATTTTATGAAATAATTTTAATTTTCAATTGATTAATTGTTCACAATAATAAGATGTAGAAATTAATTCTTAATAGAATATCAATATAGTGGGATAAAATGTTTCAGGACTAATGTACATAAATTACGTATAAGAGTCGGAGTACTCAAATGTTATTATTATATGTGTATTTATATTTGTTGATAAAAAAAATATTGACCGTTTTATTGATTAACTTTTTCAAACAACTATTTACACAAAAATATTGACCCATTAATTTGTTTATTAATTTATTTTTTCAGTTATAAACGGTGTATATAATGGGAAGAATACTCGGTTAGTATGAAATGACATCATAATGAACACTTTACGTGAACAAGTTTATGAAATTATTATATCATGAGAATTGCCACTAATCTTAGTATTGTGAAATTTGTTAGAAAAGAAATTCGTATGAAAGATTACATTAGTTATCGAAAGCATGCAATTTGAATGTTGTTTTAGTTTCATTCTTATTTATTACTTGTTTACTATGGCAGCCTATAATCTTAAAAAAAATCTTATCTTGGTCATAGTTGGTTTGGCAATTTACCCTTAGAAAAGAATCTCAACAATTAAGAAGAAACTGTAAATGGTTTTAAAAACATAAATAAACATACTATATATATAATGGAAAAGATAAAATACTACAATTCTGGTAAACTTATCCGAAGAGGACGTACGTGGAAAAGAAATGATTCAATTCTTAAGAGTCAAACTGAGTTATTAGTATTTGATATTGATGAGTTTGATGGACATACTTAATTTTGTTGATGACTGTAAACGTTTTTGAAAAATGGATATCCGTGATGGTTGAAGTTAAGAGATTTGGTAAAACTGCAGAGTGTGTGTGGGTGTGTAAGTTATTATTTGGTAAGGTTGGTTGGATGTGAAGAGGATAAAGAGTGAAGAGAAATGAATGATGGTAAAAAGAAAGAAGTACTTGGAATGAGAATGATGGAAATGCAAGGCCTGGCACATAGCACATGGTGGTGGCTAGAAAACAAAGAAAGCAATAAATGGAAGGGGAGAGGAGTGTGACAAAAAAATTGAAGGTTAGCGAATGAATGGCAGTGGTGATAATGCGGTGGGAAACACAGGTTCAAAGTGGAAAGAAAAAAGAATTGGAAAGGGGTGAGGTAGGGGTCATCATCAACCTGACCCCGTTTGTCTCCTCACAAGTATATCTTCGCACGTTACCAACGTAGATGCTAATGTCAGTCCCTGTGTTTCCCTTTCCTCTCACCTTTCATCTCCATTTCCTCTTCTTTCACTGCACCATCCTCTTTCTCACTAAAACCCCTTCACGCCTCACCCTTTTTCCTCTCTTTTCTCTCATCTATTGTGATTTCTTTCTTCCTTTAACAACCAACAACTGTAGTACTACATACATGAGGTGGTTTGGAGTTGCTTTCTTTTTATTTGTTCTTCTTTTTTCCAGCTGCATAAATGGTGATAATGATTCAAAATGTAGGCAGCGTAGGGAATTAGTTTAGTTTAAGGTATGAAAAACAAGTTTGTCCAAACTGGGTATTTGTAAAAAGAAAAACTTTGGAGTAAGTTGTGGAATCTGCATTGGAAGGATGAAGAACTTGTACTGGTTTAAAGAAATGTCTAACAACGTAAGATCAGGGAGAAGGCTTTCGCTTGGGGAGTACAAGCGAGCGGTGTCATGGTCCAAGTATCTGATCTCTTCAGGGGCAGCCATAAAGGGAGAGGCTGAAGAAGAATGGAGTGCTGATCTGTCTCAGTTGTTCATTGGCTCAAAGTTTGCTTCTGGGAGACATAGCAGGATCTACAGAGGCATCTACAAGCACATGGATGTTGCAATTAAGCTTGTGAGTCAACCGGAGGAGGATGAGGAATTGGCTGTTTCGCTAGAGCAGCAATTCACTTCCGAGGTTAATTTGCTCTTTCGATTGCGCCATCCAAATATCATCACCGTGAGTTCTCTTTCTTCAACCCTTTCTCTCTCTTTCTGCATGGAACATACCAACTTTCATCCTCACTTCTTTTCTTTCATCACTATTATTATTCCCTTTACCAGTTTGTTCTCAGTGATTAAAAGAATACATAACATTTCCCTCCCTCACCACCCTTTTGTCTGCTTCGGAGGTGCAAGTTTTGCGATATATAAAACCGTGTCTACGCCTAACCGCTCTATGATGTGGTGGTACAGTGGTACTCCTTCTCTTTCTTGCTAATCGAAAAATGACACGTCATTGACCTTCTCTCAGGTTGTTAGTGTGTGTTTTTTTGTGGTTGTTGTAGAAATGTTAGTTTTTTAATTGGAGGGAAATAAAAGGAGACAGAGAAATGGGGACAGGTGATTTGAATACCGAGGGTGTCGTGTCTTCATCCGAAGACTGAAATTTGGTGAAAAATTGAATCAATTATTAGTAAAAGTGAATTACGGAGAAAATATGATTTTACTGCATGTGCTGAAGAAAAGGTGTTTTATTTTTAGCTGGTGAATTCATTTTCTTTGAAGTAGCTATATGGCATTGTGGCCTATCGCACGAGTGGCAGGCTAGTATGAGAGTTACTTTTTAACAGAGAAGACAAGCTTTGTGTGTAAAGTTTGCAAGTTCTGAATATAATAAAGAAAGTAATTAAAAGATGATATTTATTTATTGGTTATGCAGTTTGTTGCAGCTTGCAAGAAACCTCCTGTGTTCTGCATTATTACTGAATATTTGTCCGGGGGTTCCTTGAGAAAATACTTGATTCAGGAAGGACCACACTCGGTTCCTCACAACGTTGTTCTGAAATTAGCCTTAGACATTGCTCGGGGAATGCAATATCTTCATTCTCAGGGTATACTTCACAGGGATCTGAAATCAGAAAACCTGCTGTTGGGGGAAGATCTGTGCGTAAAAGTAGCAGATTTTGGGATCTCGTGCTTGGAATCTCAGACCGGTAGTGCAAAAGGATTCACTGGAACATACCGTTGGATGGCACCTGAAATGATCAGAGAAAAACGTCACACAAAAAAAGTAGATGTCTATAGTTTCGCCATTGTTCTATGGGAACTCCTAACAGGGTTGACCCCATTTGACAACATGACACCAGAGCAAGCAGCATATGCAGCAACTCACAAGGTCTGTTACTGTATTAACACATTATTTTTATTCGCATAAGAAGGAGTTATAATAATTGAACGCCAAAACAATTCTACTACCTAGAGTAATTAAAGTAGGGACTTTTTCCTATGTCCCCGAATCCTTCTGGATATGATGATATGAACTTTACAGAGCATGTGGCTATGCTTATCATACACCCTTGCTTATCAAAACAAGACACCTCATCAACAATATTATATTATAGACACTTCTCAATTAAGCTTTACAACATTCAAGATTCGGTATCTGCTATCAAAATTTATCACAGACAATCATTGGTACCACCTCTGCCCTTTCACCCACATGCACACAACACCAACACGATGCATCAAAATCAAGTTACAGATTCATATATTTTGGACCAATGTAAGGCTTTCACGTTCACTGTTTTCTCACATGTCATACCATATCCTTTGGGTTCACACTGATGTGATTTTATGCATTGAACAAATGATTCTGTGTTGAAATATTTTTGGGTAGTTTTTGTGGTGAGTGAAGTATCTTATTCTTTTGGTGCAGAATGAAAGGCCTCCGTTACCATGTGAGTGTCCAAGGGCATTTAGTCATCTCATAAACAGATGCTGGTCAAGCAATCCAGATAAAAGACCACATTTTGATGAGATAGTTGGGATTTTGGAGAGCTACAGTGAAGCACTTGAGGAGGATCCACAGTTTTTAACCACTTACAAACCACGTCCTAATAATCTTTTTCTCAGATGCTTACCCAAATGTAATACTACTCCCAATGTTTCTGCTTCTACCAAACCTTAACGTTCTCTTTCCAATAATGTCACATCAATTGTATTAAATCCCAGGAACCAAATATATCTTATATCTTTAATTTATAACTATAATCCTCTTCTATATTCTTAACAACTATCTACCATTATTCTAGCACTAAAATAAAATTTAATGATTATTTTACTATGAAAGAAGCGACGAAGTTTGCAAAGACGTGACGAATGCAAATTCTCTATTTCCCGGTTCAAACTTCTGACCAAAGTAACTCTTTCATGTCTTGTATTGTATGTATATTCCAATTTGATCATTTGTTTCTTACATGTTACCAATATGTTACAAGAGTCCAAATTCTCTATTAAATTTGTTATCTTATAATAAACATTAAAAATATATTATATTGATACTTTAAATATTTTTTTAAATTTTTAAGTTAATGATCATCAAATTATTTAATCAGCAAAGAATCTAAATTTGTGTTTATTGGTTTGTTATAGACGTATGGTTTTAAAAATAAGTACATTATTATTTTCTTATCTCTTTAAGAAATTCTATTAGACTTATTACATGAATGTCTTGACTCAGTTAAAATGTAAATACATGTATTATTAAATATGTATTATTTAGAAAATTATTTAATGTAAAATACTATTACTTGAATAATTTACACAACTTATAAAATTTTATAAAAAAAAAATTCCTATAATATGTTTTGATGACAGCGACCAAGAAATAAATTACATTTCGCAAAACATTCTTGAATAAATAGTACGTAAGCAAACCTTTAGTTAATTAGTTTTATAGATTATGAATCAATTTAAAATGATCATATATAAAAAGCTAAAAAAAATTATAATAATTATTTTAACAGTTTTACTTTATAAACTTTTTTCATTAATTGATAAATGTAAAAAAAAAAAAAACATTACCAATCGAAACTAAACCCAAATAATATATTTGTATATATATGAAATATGTAATAGAAAAATTTGACTCCACAATGTCAAGTAAACATTTTTTTGGTTTATAAAGAAACATGTAATCATGATTTATATTATTCACCTTCGCCTTTTAGTTCAGACTTAGAAGACAAACATAATAGTATATGCTAAATGATTTTGTAGTTTATATGTTTATTACGTTAGTCTTTATTATATTACAGGGATGAAATTTATCATAAAATGACAGTTTGGCCGAGTGGTCTAAGGCGCCAGATTTAGGCTCTGGTCCGAAAGGGCGTGGGTTCAAATCCCACAGCATTAATTTCAGTTTTTCATCTTACGAATTAATGCTCATTATTGCCAAAATTATTCTTCTTCTTTAAACTGTCATAAACACTGGTTTTATACTGAAACTTCTTCCTTCATTTGGTTGCATAATAATGTTTTTTATGTCTCTTTAATCAAATAATTATGTTTTAGTTATTAACGTGTTAAGTTTTTTACTTTACTATCACGGCTTATTTTTTTCTTTGCATGAATAATGAGTCATCACCAAAAACTTGAGCTTTTTGAGGTAGTTGGTTCTTAATATTCATATATACCAAATATTTTTTAGTGTAAAAGGACAGTTTCAATTTATACAATCACATATATAGCATATATTTCACCCTCACAATCTCTATAATAGAAATGGAAAATTTTATATTTTTCTCTTTGTGTAGTAAAGGAAATACAAACTGTTACAATTACATTATAATCCCATTTAAAAATCCTGAACTGTCTTTTGTTACTATGCATATATTTCTTTTAATTGTATGCTTTTCTATCTTCTGTCTATAGTTGTATCTCTCTCTCTCTCTCTCTCTCTCTCTCTA
>Ga0209589_1014098_pt1 | contig 10162 bp, 5 predicted proteins | sample CowpeawhiteBW_FD_187525 | JGI IMG/M metagenome (GOLD analysis project Ga0209589, IMG submission 187525) | Root nodule microbial communities of legume samples collected from California USA - Cow pea white BW (SPAdes) (version 2) | ecosystem: Host-associated > Plants > Roots > Nodule | place: USA...
CCAATAATTATATTATATATTATGGCTAACTAGGTTTGTTATTTGATTTTTTTTAAGTAGTCCCGTAATTTTTCGAATTCTCAATTTTGATTCTAATTTTTCTAAATATTAATTTTAGTCTTTTTCATTTAAATTGTTGTTAGCATTAAGAGAGAGAGAGAGAGAGAGAAAATTTGACCTAATAAATTCACAATATGTGGCATTTGTTATCTAAACACACTTGTAATAAATTCAACTATAACAATACTACCAATGTAATATTATTCTTCAATTTCTAATTGTTAACGTCTTAATTTATTATATCACGTTATCACTTTCTCACACTGGTAACACTACTTTAATGGAAGCAATTATATAATAAAACTGTGATTAAATTAGAAACTCAAAAGTCGAGGATTACATTAAAAAAATAAACAAATATGAGAAAGAAACCTATTAAACCATGTATTATATATCCTCCTTGCTTTTTTTAGCACAAAAATAGAAAACGACATTAAAAAAAAAATAGAGATATACATTCTTTCTTTCGAAAGAAAGAGAAAAACATGTAGTTACTTAATTACATTTGAATTCAAAGGCTTTATTGAAGCATGTAAGGTTTTGTTTGAATATTTTGAAATTGTTTTCATGACTTAAAAATTCTTTTAACGTTAATGAGAGCATTTTCTTTAATTTTATAATAGATTTTACATTAAGGCTTAGCCAAAAAAGAGATAATGATGGAGCTAAAGGTGAAAACATTTTATAGTTTAAGAATATATTTATTAGGGATATGTCTTATAGTTTCTCTTTCTTTCGTACTAGCAACCTAACCCTATAACTATTCTCACATGCTACGTATAACTAAATTTTTTTAGACGAAAAGGTGAATTGAAGAATAAGTCATGGGAATGTTATCCCAACTTTCTTGTTATATGGGTATGATTTGTTAGAACTATTTTGATATTGTCTTTTCTATTTTGTACCGAAATGTCTATGATAATTTTTCATAAAAAAGAGAGAAAGGAAATACAAATGAAGTTCATAACTATTGGTAAAAAGTTCATTGATGTAATTAGAGTTACAAATAATTTAATGAGATGATTTGGTGATTTTGTTAGAATGGAGAAAGGGAAGAATATTTCAATAGTGATCTAGTATATTTGGAGGTGAATGTGGAATGACTAAAGGAAGATAGTAAATGTTTGGTGGATTCAAGAAAAGATCTATGGAAGTTAGGAAAAATAGAAGAGTATTTGTAGTCAACAAGGAAGCTATAGTAAAGATGTTGTATTTGAGTTTTTTAGGAATTTATCAAGCAAAATTCCCTTATCTAAATGTAGACCTAATTGAGTGTTGACATGTTAAAAATAGTAAAGATGTCATACTAATTGTTATTTTATCATGTAGAGAATGTTTATGAATATCTTAGCAATTTTTTCATTATCAATTTTCTTAGAACATTTTTAGGGCAAAATCTTACTTTGAGATCTCATACAATTTTCCTTCTAGTAATAGATCCAAGTTTAAATTCTTGAATAAATTTTTGTAACATCTCATATTGATTTCTTTTGTAAGAATTTTAATTATTTTGAAAATATTATGTAGAAAATTGTATTTTCCATGAAGGAGATATTATCTTTTCCTTTAATATAAGATATTGTAAATAATAAATTTTATACTTAAGATCTTTGTCAAGGATCTACCATCAAAAATTACTTTTATAAGAACTAAAAATCATTTACAAATCTTGTATATTATCATGTCACTATTTATTAAGAAGTTAACCTTTAACATATCAATTTGATCATAGTTTTTTTCTTTCCAAAGAAAACTTTCTTAGTTTTGTAACATAAAAAATTCATATACAAATATATGGAGATTTTTCCTCTAAGATATTATTGTGTACCTAGAAAGAAGGTGTGTGATAACTTCAAAGTAATTAGTTGACCATTTGACTAAATAATGGATAGAGTTGCAAGTTGATGTTACCATATTTCTAGGATCCTTAGTTTATAATTTATCTACTGACTTTGATTATAAGATTTACCTTTTAGAAAGAGTTCTAACAAAGAAAAATGAGTAAATGTACATTAATTATTTTGACAAAACCTAATATTATGGATGACAAAAATAATTGATAAATATTGATGAATAATATATCATGCATTAAATTTCCAAATTTTATTAATTATTTAATAAATACATTTAATACACTCTGTAAGAATATCCTTGTTATCATTCCGTATTTATCACAAAAAGTATAATTTTATTAAAAAAATATACATTTTAAAAAAACATCTTTACTGTATGTTTGAGAAATATTAATTTTCCTATTTTAGTTCTTTTACATACAAACTCTTTCTAATTTCAGCTACTTATTTGAAACAATAATTAAAATTTGTAGAATATTTTTCCAATATATAATTATTTTATGAAATAAAACATTTATAACAAATGGTTATTCCTTTACAATTTACAAAAACCTTATTTTTAATTTTCAAAAGAAAATTAATTATTCTAAAATGATTCTTTTACCAATTTTACTCAATGAAAAACTAATTCTTATCAATTATAACAATAATTAATTGTTAAAATAATTTACTTTCATACTTATTTCAAACTAATCTCATTGTTACATGTACGTAATTCACATGATGACACAAACAAAGAAGCCGGCAAGAGTTTGTGATCCTTCTCATTGCACTCTCAAAACAGCCTCTCATGTTCCTCGTAAAGCCGCCAATTTGGATTTTCTGAACTCAACTTAATCCATCACTCGCACGCGCTCTATAGGCGCGTGCTGAACAAACTCTTCTTTGATTTGTATTCTGTTCTCACTTCAACGAAGAAACATCCCCCCACTTTCCATTCGGTCTGGTTGGACTTTTCAAATTCGAGAACCGCCAACCAAAATCACTGCTTTCTTTGCTGTTCTCTACATATTATAATAATATTACTATTGTTTTTTAAATATTCATTATTCACTATTCCTTCTTTTCATAAATAAACCACATTTAAGTGCAGCATACCCTTTTTTATTTGTCTCAGTAGATCGGGTTTGCTACTATTTCTTTCTCCAACAATCTTCTCTTCTCTCAATTGGGTTTCTTTCTTTGATTCAATTTTTACCATGGCTCCAAATGATCCTAAGCAAGCTGCTGCTTCTGGTGGTGGAGGCTTTTTTGCTTCTATTGCTTCCAGTTTGTCCAATTTTGGCAGTGCTATGTCCAAATCCGTTAATGGGTATGAATCCTTTGGAGTCTGGATTTTTGAAGTTGTTGAATTTCTCTGTTTTGATGGTGTTTTTCTGTAATTCGTTCATCTGGGGTGTCTCAAGATAATTGATTTATCCTTTTATTGAACATTTTAACACTGCTAGATGCAAGAGATGCTTGCTTTGGAAGATCATCTTTCTTAATTAATTTTTGATTGTTGGGTTGTTGAATTTATTATGATATCACTGTTGTGTTTTAGCTTACGGATGTTTCACACTTATGGATGCATGGATTGATGCAAGAGATTATTGATTGTTTTAATATATTCTGATCTAGTTCAGAATTGTGCATTCGAGTTTATCTTTCGGTTTAATATGTTCTTGATTTGGCTGTTGTTGCTTCTAGCTGCCTGATTCGATTTCATGGTCTAATAAGTTTTTTTTTTTTTTTGTTGACACCATTATTCAGTATGATGGCCTATGAGGGACTGGAGGTTATTAACCCAGAAGGAGGGACTGAAGATGCTGAAGAAGAAGCAAAGAAGGGACGTTGGAAACAAGAGGTATACCACTTATTCTATTTCTGTGTTTGAATTTGCATGATGAAGTGAAAAAAAAGTAAAGATCACTAGCTTGCACACATACTGTCTAAACAAAATATGGAGACAGTTAGGGGATGAAAACATATCTGAGTCAAAGAAAATTTATCATGCATGGACTTATTCCTTTATAAAAACTGAAGTTAACTGAATCTAGGTTTATTGATCAAATTGCTGCTTGTCATCTTTTTTCTAAAAGAGAGATGAGAATGGACTTATTGACCGTGATGTTTTCCGCTTTAGCAAACATATGTGGTCTAGTTTGCATGTTAGGGTGAGCTTCTTATTGGCATTGTTGACAGATAATATGCAGTGTAAACCAATTGCATTTTAATTATCTGAATGAGTCTGTTTTTATCTCAAAATGAACTTTGGAGATTTTTTCCACCCTTTTGTAGTTTTGTCATCTCTGGATGTTATGTCCTTTACTTTACAGGAGAGAGATAGTTACTGGAAAATGATGCAAAAGTATGTTGGGTCCGATATCACATCAATGGTGACACTCCCGGTTATCATTTTTGAGCCAATGACAATGCTGCAGAAAATGGCTGAGGTATGAGTCATTTGTATACATTGCTGTATTTCGTTGCTACTACGTTGACACAAATCATATTTTAGCAAGTTTCCTGCTGGTTCAATTTCATTGATTGCAATAAATTTCACAGCTTATGGAGTACTCTTACCTGTTGGATATGGCAGACAAGACTGAGGATCCATACATGAGACTTGTATATGCTTGTACGGATTACTTTCACCCTGTCTCTGTTATTTCTGTATACATTGCATGGAATATGAGCTTACAATTGATTTTTGCAGCATCATTCTTCATATCTGTCTACTATGCATATCAGAGAACATGGAAGCCATTCAATCCAATTCTTGGTGAAACTTACGAAATGGTTAACCATGGTGACATAACATTTATAGCAGAGCAGGTGCATTTAAGTTTCTGTTTATTTTTGTCAGTTCTTCAAACAAAATGCTGAACCAACAAATTTTGTATGCCTCTTCCTATTTCATTTTGCGGGGTGGGGGTAAGGCATGGCCTCCTTGATATGCATATTGTAATAGGAGTATTCAAAATTTTCAGTTACTTTGTGAAGCTTCTGTATTAAGTATGGTTCTGACTTGTGAGTACATGTAAAATTAAACTGCTGCAGGTCAGCCATCACCCCCCAATGAGTGCTGGGCATGCTGAAAATGAACATTTCACTTATGATGTGACATCGAAATTGAAAACCAAATTTCTGGGCAACTCAGTTGATGTATATCCTCTCGGAAGGTGATACTTCTCTACCATTTTTCACATATCTTCCTTTTTACTTATATTTGTGGAATTGGATTCTTCACTGAATCTTATGTCAAAGGATGTTTCATATCAGTTTATTACCTCAATTTATTGTGTAGTTTTTTTTTGTATGCCATAAGTCTACGGCAACTAACTTCATTAGTGAACATTTTTCTTTCTTACATTGTAGTCATTTGTAACATACTTTTACATGGATGCAGAACACGTGTTACCCTAAAAAAAGATGGTGTGGTTCTTGATTTGGTGCCTCCTCCTACAAAAGTTAGCAACTTGATTTTCGGGAGAACGTGGATTGATTCACCTGGAGAGATGATCTTGACAAATCTGACCACAGGGGACAAAGTGGTGCTGTATTTTCAACCATGTGGTTGGTTTGGGTATGATGACTACTTTCTCTTGCCATTAAATCTTCACTTTTAACCTATTACTTGCTCATCATACCATGTTTTTATTCCATAACTTCTTCGCTGCTGCTGTCACACATTATCTAACTTGAAAAGATTTTTGCATTTACAGTGCGGGTAGGTATGAAGTGGATGGATACGTGTATAATTCTGCTGACGAGCCCAAGATACTGATGACTGGAAAATGGAACGAGTTTATGAGTTACCAAGTTTGTGACTTAGAAGGAGAACCACTTCCAGGCACTGATCTGAAAGAGGTTCGTTATTCAACCTTCTACAGTGAAGTTTAATGCATCTCTTTTTTTCTAAATGATGTTGCTCCACTCTGCACAGGTTTGGAGAGTTGCAGATGCCCCTAAGAAGGACAAATTTCAATACACACATTTTGCGCATAAGATTAATAGCTTTGACACTGCTCCCAAGAAGTTGTTGGCATCTGATTCTCGTCTTCGTCCTGATAGAATGGCCCTTGAGAAGGGTGATCTATCCACATCTGGTTATGAGAAGAGCAGGTAACAAAGACGAACAAAAGTTTTAAAATTTGTAATGTTTTCTATAAGGACCTCAGAGATCCTAATTTCTTACCTTGCATGTGCTTAAACTTGTTTATCAGTTTGGAGGAGAGGCAAAGAGCTGAGAAGAGAAACCGAGAGGCCAAGAACCATAAATTCACACCAAGATGGTTTGATTTGACAGATGAAATAACTACAACACCTTGGGGTGAATTGGAAGTGTACCAATACAATGGTAAATATACTCAACATCGTGCTGCTGTAGATACTTCTGAGTGCATTGATGAACCTGATAGCAGACCAGATTTCAACCCTTGGCAATATGATAATTTGGAAGCTGCTGAATGATAAGCTTCCTTGTGGAATTCTTTCTATTTTTTTTTAAGTACCATATTGTTTTTGAGATTGTAATGTATCATGATTTGAATGCTTGAAATTTGGTTTTGCTTTTGGGGTTGTTTTGTTATACTAGATATTGTAGTACCGTTTGATTAATGAATAGGAGCTTTGTAATCATCAGTCCACTATTCATGGATAAATTTTAGTAGAGAAATTGGATAAGCACCCTTAATTTTCCTTTTCTTTTCTTGAATTTGGGACTGAAATGCTATTTTTTCATGCTTGATAAACCTTGAAGCTATGTTGCTTGTACAGGCAAAATTTATTTTATTTAAATAATTTTTTATATATTTCAATTGACTGATATTGAAATTGGTATTTCGACCTTTTTTTTTATGTCTAAATTGAAAAAAATTTCATCACTAAATCAGTTTCTAAAAACATGTATCGCAAATGTGACAATACATGGAAGGAAATAGATGTGAAGATATTTTTCGTACTTTTGGCATTAGAAATTAGGGTAATTACTCTTGGTATTATTTCACCCGTGATTTTTATAGAGTCAAAATTGATCCTTACATTTAGAATATATTAATTTGTTAGATAATGATATTTTGATCAATTTTTTTTCACTCACTTTTAATTTATCATTCTAATCGTCTTTTAGTTATCTATTTTTATTTTTTCTAGTGGTGTGATGTAATAATTTAAAGGTGATTGGAGTAGTGAATTAAAAATAGATAAAAAAGCGGGTCAAAATATCATTACCCTAATTTGTTTAATTTGGTTTTCTCACTTTTCACTTTGTATTTTATTTGCCCTTAATCTAAATATATCCAGGAACACTAGACGATTGTTACCGGTTGGGATGCTAAATGTATCCCTTATTTCCCTATTTTGTTTTTTAAATCACTTGCATTTTTTAAAACAAAAAAGAGTAAAACGATGTGGCATTCAATATATTTTATCTATTAATTCTTACTCTATTTATTAACATTTACTTAATCTTTATAACTATTCTTATTGTAAAATATCACCTTTGGAATCTCGTTTGATTTTAAATATTCATTTGCAACCAATGGATTTTGTGTCTTCTAGTAATGTGACGAGTTTTCAAACCTTGTTACATTCCTTATTCATTGCTTCATTCCACTTTTTTGAGTTGGAATCTTGTACGGCTTGATAGAAGTTGATTGAGTCATTTTCTATCATTCAATTGTTTTTCTTGTGTTCTTGGAGAAACATCACGTAATCATTTGGAATAGAACTTTTCATTTCTCTTATAGATCTCCTTAAAGATATTGGATCATAACATAGGTTCTTGAGGATCTCGAGTTTTATCTTGAGTTTGTTCTTCACAAACAAAAAAATTATCCTGAATAGAAATATTTTGTAAGGTTTCAAACTTGCTTTATCGAAAGCAATTGTATGAATTGGTTCTAGAACTGTTATCAATAGACAAAGTCTTTAATCTTGTTGTTCATCCCAAACTCAATATTTTCAAAAAAATGTGGTAGTTTATGTCCCAAAAATTGTCTTCAATTTGGGATCATAAAATTTAAAGCCTCTACACTTTTCAGAATAATCACTAAAATAATTGTTTATTGTCGAGAGTTCAATTTATTTTTTATTTGGTTTAAAAGGTCTTACTGAAGCTAGACATCCCCATACACGAAAATGATTCAAACTAGGCTTTCAATCAACCCAAACCTCATAAGGTGTTCAACAGCTTCCTAGGTTAGAACTCTATTTAGAATGTAAGTTGCAATCTTTAATACCTTTCCATACATCTATAGTAATCTTCTATGAATTGTATAAAATTATATTGACCATTCCACAAAAGTCTAGGAAATGGACCACAAATGTCTATATGTATCAATCCTAAGATGCTTGTTTGTAGTTCTATATGCACCTAATTTCTTTGTTTTGGCCTGTTTGTCTTTAATGCATTCAACACAAACATCAAAGTTTGTGAAGTTAATGGAATCCAATATCTCATTTGACACAAGTCGGTCATCTCTATTTTTAGAGATGTGACATAGGAGCCTATACCATAACGCCTGTGAGTTAGTATTGCCAATTTTACGCTTAGTACCACGTGATTGTGCATTAAAGGATTCACTATAGGCAATTACAATGTCAAGCAACTATAGATTAACATAAGCCAAAAGTGAACCAGTTTCAACAATAACTGGATTCTAAATGAACACAAATAATCATATTTGTCCAAATAAGAAATTGAAACCAAATATTTGTCTAAATGATGGTACAACAAAAGTGTCTTTTAAATCCAAATAAAATTTAGTGCTTAATAATAATAATAACAATAACAACAACAACAATAATAATAATAATCTAAAATGTCCTATAGCTCCCACCTCATTCGATTTTCCATCTCCAACATAGATCTATCTTTCAATATTAATCAACTTTTGGTAGCTCAAGCAACATTCCTTGAAACCCTAATATTAATGGTGTTACCAAAATCTAACCACTGAGTGTTTTGAGGTATTAAAGCTAAATTGACCTCAGAATAGACCAAAATAAGAAACATACCATTCTTTGTATGTCAAGCATGATATTTGGTACATTTCTTCTTTATATATGTTCAGGCTTACCGCAAATTAAAAAAGGAAAACCAGTTGTGGCCCTAATTTTTTTTTGTTGAACCCTTACTAGCTTCATTCTTACAATCTTCATTTTTATTGTCCTTGTCTTTATAGGTGTTTACAAAATGAACAATTATTAGATGTGTGCATGCAATTCGGTAAAGTATTAATCTTTCTTTAGACCAATTAATACTCACACAGATAAACATGGATAGAAACATTCAACTTTTCTATGAACAAACTACCAAGAGAGATCGCTTTGGTGATTTTTTGATTCAATTACCTCATCTAAAAATGCTAAACTTTTGTACAACATATACCAACAATAACTAAAATTTTAACATTATTCTAATGGAAAAAACAAAATGTTCAAACAAAGATTTTATACATAACTGTTTAATTTAACTTATTTTTGTTTTTGCAAAAAGGATTGTATATTGCAAAAGAGAAAAGGGAAAATCGACAAAAAACTTATATGGTATGTCCCTCCTTTCCCAATGGAGATATATACAGCTTGATACCGATCTCCATGTAAAACTTTGCAGTTTAGTAGATTTGTTGGTTCTGGTACGATTATCTTCTCTAAAAGGTACAATTTTATTACACACACATAAGAGGCTTGTGTAACATCCCTATTTTTAATAAACTGTATTATTTATTTTAAATAAAACACTTAGAAAATATTCTATTTTTACTAATGTTTTGTATTTTATTATGATGTAGTTTAAACATTAAAAATATATTTTATCATGATGTAGTTTTTACTTATTGAAAATAACAATAAAAACAAAACAAAAAAATAATATATATATATATATATATATATTAGGTAAAAGTATTTTAATTAAATAAGTGTGTGTAAAAAAAATAAATATGAAGAATCTTGTAAAAGAGATAAAAAAAATATAGAAAAGAAAAAGAAAAAGAAGAAGAAGAAGAAATAAGAAGATAAAAAGAAAAGAAAATAAAAAGAAAAATAAAATAAAAAGAAGATAAGATGAAGAGATAAGCATTATCTCTTCATTAATGTAGGTAATGATAGTTTTGAAAGAAAAATCTAAATAAGCACATGACTTTCTTTTATATATATATATATATATATATATATATATATATATATATATATATATATATATATATATATATATATATATATATATATATGAATGAAGAAGTCACGTGAAGGAAAAAAAG
>Ga0209589_1014103_pt1 | contig 10159 bp, 3 predicted proteins | sample CowpeawhiteBW_FD_187525 | JGI IMG/M metagenome (GOLD analysis project Ga0209589, IMG submission 187525) | Root nodule microbial communities of legume samples collected from California USA - Cow pea white BW (SPAdes) (version 2) | ecosystem: Host-associated > Plants > Roots > Nodule | place: USA...
TTTTGATAGGATTTTTTTTTTTTTTTTTTTGACATTGAGACACTGTTGAGATGACTATTTTTCTTATTGATGTCAATTATAGTTGTTTTTATCTATGTTGATAGAAGTTATTTTGTAATATAAATTGTTAGATTTTTTTGAAACCATTGTTATTTCTTGATTAATATTAGTTAGGATTTTCTCTATCAATGTTGGAAACACTATATCTTTTTCATATATGAATTGAATTTCTTCAATTAACGTTTGTCAATATCAGTCGTAATTATTATTTTTATCATTAACATCAATGCATAAATAATTGTGATTGACATAAAGTCAATCAAAATCTCAATTTAACTAAAATATAACATTAACCAAAATTGATTTAAAAACATTATCAACATTGACATTTTTTAATTATTAACAATCATTTAATATTTAAATAAATGTTTATATTTGGTGGTAATGGAGAAATATTTTATTCAAACAATAAAACTAAAATTTACTAAATTTAAATTTCCTCATCCAAATAAAATATTTTAAAAAAATAATGTAAAATGTGATAATTAAATTTAATATGTTTAAATATTTAAGAAATTGTGAGATTTTGTATTCATTATTTTGATACTAATACTAATATAAATTATCATAATTGTATATAAAAGATAATGTGATTAGTCTTATTGGAATTGAAAGGTGACTTAGTTGCGGTTTTGTATTTTTCATATTTCATCTCTTTTTGGAATATAAAGGATTATTATTTTATTTGTGTTTGAGAGAATTGTTACTATTATTTTTTTGCTTTCTTTTTCTTTTCATAGGTCATCGGCGTTATTTACTACTGACACTTGTATATTACTCTTGGTAGTTAGTATTTCCTATACTATACTCAATATAGTTATAGTTCAATATTTCTTGTGTGTAAGTTACATAATATATCAAATTAATATAAAAAATTAATAAGTTACCCTAAAATAATTTCTGGTTCGGTCTTGACAAAAGTTAGTTTAACTTCACTAATATGAAACATGCTTACCTTAACCTTGGACAAAAAAATTCCATTAAAGTCTTGAACCTAAAAAGAAAAGTAAAGAGCTTTCAAAAGAGAGCTTCAATCTATTATTACTCACGGTGGAAACTGCAATTAACAGACTCAGTCGAAAAGCCAAAATCAGGTAAAAAGGAGAATATGATGGTGTTTACAAAAGAATAAATCAGTGGTTCCAGCTTTACTCAATATAAACTGACAAAGTGATCCTCGGTCCTCTGGTAAAATGTGATACATAAAACATGTCTATGAATTCTTAACCGCTTATTTTAACAAACTGAAAATTAATTTTACATGGCAACGAGACACCACATATCATAGCAAAAAGGCAATACTCTATCTCCACCACAGTCTAGACCAATAATAAACACAAGATAAATGAAATATATTATTCTGCATAACTTGAGAGTTCCCAGCACCAATATTTAATTATGCACACTAGTTACATACTTGAGGAGCATGGTGACAACGTCCCCTGATATCCTCCCTGCCTCAGTTTTCAGGTGATGGATCTTTGCTCCAGTATCTAGCTCAAGTCTCTTCACATTAGCACCAGAATCTCCACTACTCTGTATTCATAAAAATGAGACCATAATAATTAGAACAAGACACATTACAAAAGCTATAGTTATTTTATTTTACTGTAGTCAATTATAGACTTGCCTCTGACACTTTCTTTTGAAACTCGTACTCCAACTGAGCTCTGTACTCAGCAATTTCCTTTTCAGCCTCTTCTTTGGCCTGCTTCAGTCTAGCCAATTTTTCTAGCAAGGTACAATAATGATACTGATAAGTTCACCAATGAAGAGATTACACCTATATTCAGCGCAAGTTATAGAAGTACAATAAAGGAAAGGGAAAAAACAAAAGAAAATTATATAACCACTCCCATTTTTTAACTCTCGTTTTTATTGCAAGGTACAATAATGATACTGATAAGTTCACCAATAAAGAGATTACACCTATATTTAAGAAAAAAAAGATAATATTACATTAATCAATAGATTACACTAAACTACGTTAGAAAAATCAAGGATTTACCATAGGGAGGAGGTGGAATAACTTATTATAGTAATAGTTAAAGAATTTGCTGTCTGATTATAATAAAACCAATAACTCAGACCTATATATGTAAATGAAAATATCAACGCAAAAGGGAAAGAAAGAGACAAGAATATGAACAATACCATTTTTTGCAGCATTGACAATCCTTTGGGCATCTTGTTCAGCCACCAGCAACTGTTGAATTCCACCTTGACCCCTGTTAGATGCCATTCTGTGATAAAATCAGTTGGTACCGATCAACATTTACGAAATTACTAAAATCTACAAATTAGACATAAAACAAGTCCTTCAGCAATTCAAACAAATTCCTTTGCAAACAAACCACCAAAATCGCGACATGGAAATAACTACGCATAAGTTGTAACACAAAGACCTTGAGCTCAACAAATTAGACAAGTAATCCCACCGGAAACACTTCTCCTCACTCCAAAAGGAGGAGGCGGAGAATAATCATCAATTATGTACAACATTTCAATTTTAGACACTAGAGTAGAGTCTCCCCTAATTTACTTTTGTTCTCCCTTGGTGAAGTGATTCAATATACTTACAATGCTAATAAACTTAAATATGAAAACCTAATTCTCCTTTTTGCGATTTAAGACAACGATATCGTACAGAAAGCAGATCAAACACGCGCATCAAAACGCCAATTGAAAAACGACATATACAAATAATCCATGGTGATTATACATTGCATCAATCAGATGAAAATACATAGTCGATAACAAGCAGATGAAAAGCCAAGCGTTGATCATGTAACGAAAGCATAGAGAATAAAAAAGGATGAACGAGAAGAGGAAAACGAGTTGAGAATAGCATGAAAAACGCATGATATCTAAAAGGCCTGCATTGACATGGAAATCGTAGATCTGAAACGACGGAGAGAGAAGAGAAAGTACCGTATCAATTGGAGTGTGTCTTGGATTCAGAGAAAATCGGAGGTTGTGTGAGTGTGATAAACCTTTCTAACCGGCTGTGAACGAAAACCAGAGGACTGTTTTGCTGATTTGGTTTTTATTTACCCAATCAACACAAATTTTAAAAGAAAATAGTTTTATTCTTTTTCAATAACAGTTTAAATGCCATTCTGTAATATTTAAAAGGTTAAAATACTTTATTGTTCATGTTTTTTTCAAAAATTTCAAATAGGTCTTAACATTTTTTTTAGTCTTAATTAAATTCATATTTTTGAAAATGTGTAACAGTTAGGCCCATTCCGTTAGTATGGTGTTAACGATGTTAAAGATATGTCATGTGTTTTTAATATTTTTTAATTTTTTTTTAATTTTTATTTTTAAAAATTATTCATGCCATGTGTCACATCAATATTGTGCCACGTGTCAAATCAGTAAGGTGACACGTGTCATGTCATTGTTTGAATCTCAATTTGGTCCATATTTTTGTTATTTTAATTATATTTCAATCCATTTTTTTTAATTTTCAATTTCATCCTCTCCAAATTGATATCAAATTTAACTTTTATATAAATTTTATAATGATATTTTTATTAAACATATTAATAATATTAAGTTTATTTTATATTTTGTTTTAAAATTTTAAAATATTTATTTTAACTTGTTACAAAATTGTTTTAAATAATTTATATACAAATGTTAGAGTTGGTTAAAAATTAACAATTTTATAAATTTAAATATAAAATTTTAAAACAATTTTGTAAAAAGTTAAAATAAATATAGTTAAAAAATTTTAAAAGAATGGACTGAAATGTAATAAAAATAACAAATATATGGACCAAATTGAGATTCAGACAATGATTTGACACGTGTCACCTTATTGACTTGACACGTGGCACAATACTGACGTAACACGTGGCATGAATAATTTAAAAAAAATTTAAAAAATTAAAAAAAATAATAATTTTTTTAAAAAAAAAATCAAAAAAATGTGGAGCTGACACATGACACATCTTTAACACCGTTAACTCTATACTAACGGAATGGGCCTAATTGTTACACATTTTCAAAAATATGGACTTAATTGAGACTAAAAAAAATATTAGGACCTATTTGAAATTTTTCAACAAAAACATAAACCAATGGAGTATTTTAACCTATTTAAAAAGATATATCACACAATTATTAATATAAAAAAAAATATTATACAGTGAACTCCGATGCAATGCATCTATTTGGGCAGGCCCAATTTGAAAGTCCATAACTGGAAGCAACCCTTGATTCCTGGGTTTCAGTTAATCCAAATTCCTTCCTCCTTGGGTGTTTCTCGTTTTCACGAGGAGGCCCATGCACAAATGATAAAAGGTTTATTTTAATCAATAAATCATTATCATGAGATAAAGTATATTTTTCCTTGAAATAAATTTGATGTGAGAGAATATGATTTGTTGACCACATATATAATAAATATTAATGATCCTTTTTTAACAAAATTTTAATTTCTAAAAGACTAAACCAATACATTTTTGACTTTTCAAACATTGAAAGAAAATGTTTATAAAATTTAATGTTGTTATCTGTGTGAAGCTTTAATCCAAGAATTCATTATTATTATTACTAATTTTTAAATTAAAAATGCGTAAATTTATAATTCTGAAAATTCAATAAAATTTTGAACCAATATTTTTTATCTTTTTTATTTTAATAAATTGAATTTGTAAAAATAATACAATCAATCTTCTATTTTTTACCAAATTATGAGTAACGTGTTGAAGTAAAATATGTTGGTTAATATCCATCGAAAGTAGAAATTAAGTCTGTATCAATTAAAACTCAAGAGATGCGTTTTTTAATTGTATATATTTGCTTATCTCTAGTCAATATACTTGAACATGTATATGATGATGATTTGATAATTATTTGTATAAGCAGGTATTTTGTTTTAGTACATACATCACACAAAAAAAAAAGACGTTTCTTTTTTTCGTATAAATTGTATTTCCAGAAATGACATTTTAAATAACTCTACCTTTAAGAAACTTATTTCAATAACATGCTTAAAATTTTATTAAAATCATTCCTTATATATAGATATTTTAAATTACAAAAAATATATAATATAATTAACTTTACGTAACAGTTATATATATATGGGATGAAGTCGTATAGTTGGTGGTTCTTATTTACTTGTATGCTACGTACGCAAAATCTGCTTTCCTATTTTATAAAAGATTTATAATATGTCTTTCCTATATATGGTATTTCTTATAATATTATCAATGAATTGATAGATTTTAACGTTTGATAAGAAAAAAAAAATATTTATTTTAGAATATTTTTAAAATTAATATTCATGATTGACCCAAAACAATGGATTTGTTATTGAGGTACGAAATTTGGGCATAGGTCGAAGACAAATCACATTCACTTAACAAAACTTGTAGAATTTTTGTTAAATTTTATGAGTAGATGATAAAGTGATAAGAAAACGTTAGATTCAAGTTCAAGTGTTTGAATAAAACATTTTATAACTTCCAAAAAGTTCAAAATATATTAAGTTTGAATGGCTTCATTTTAAAATTGATTAATATTTGAATAAAATAATCTAGTATTAAAGCATAATTTCATTGAATAATATATATATTAAACATTCGTTTAAGTTTGCTTGATTTGAAAATTTTGACGTGGATTTAATTGATATGCAAACTTTAGAAATTATATAGGAATATTTATGTTTTTAAAAATATCTTTCAATTTTAGAAATTAATTATTATTGTAGAATTACGAATCAAGGTTGATATTGTAAATATTTTATATATTTTGTTATATATATATATATATATATATATATATATATATATATATAAATAAAATAACAAATTATTCTCCCTAACATATTTTTTATATCAATCCTATATCTCATATTTTATATTTTCATAATCCCTAAATATTCCTAACACTTATAATATTTTATATTATAATTATATCATGATCTCTAATATTTTATATTATAATTATGACACTTAAAATTTTGAAAGTTCGTATCTCAATTCAATCTGTATCAAACTCGCCAGATTAATATTATAACATAAATTTAAAAAATTATTGATTTGATAATTTTTCCTTTCTAAATATGGATTAAGATCGGATGCACAGTAGACTTAAACGAATATTTATTATATATTCACATATTTTCTAACAAATAATATAAGTAACACTTGAAAAGCATTTTCTAATGAATAAAAAAATCATCCATTGACATTAATAAATATCGATATATAGATAAAAATTATGATATTATTTATACTCACAACTATATAATATCATCAGTATTGATAACAAATAATTAATATTGGATGAAAAACAATCTTACCATTATCAATTGATAAAATTTTGATTAGCCTTATTCGAAAAATGATTTTTATTTACGTTCTAATTAACATTGATATTAAAAACAACTTCAACAAGAAGATACTTTGAATTGATCTTAATTAAAAAAGTTGGCTAGAAAAGAGACCACAAATTTACAAAGCATCAGTACTTCGATCTGGATCACATATCTGTATCCGACATATATATATATTCGATATTTTATGATACTTTACCAATACTTATTAATGAAGTATTAAAGTATCTAATATATATAAAGCAACAATACTTTTATGATAACAATAATTTATAATTTTTTATGTTGATAAATTTAATACTTATGATTTTAATTTGGATATACAGAATAACATTAATATATTTATCATGTCTTAAAAGATATTATACACTTGTCAATATTAAAATATAACGTATCATATCCTAATATTTTTATAATAAACTATTATGGTTGTAGGATACGTGTCATACATATCGTATCCATACATTAACAAATAAAATACTTAAATTAATATTAATTAAGAAATAAGAAGCACCCTAACTTAAATTATTATATTATTTAGAATTGGAGACGATTCTTCTCTAACTAAATATCCTAATTAAAATTATAACTAAAAACCATAAAATAGAAAATATAAAGAAGGCTAAATTTAATATTAAACCTAATTTATTTTTAAAATAAAAATTTTAAACATCTAATTTTAAATAATTAAATTATCCTTATAAATTCCAAAATTTTAATTCAAACAACGTATTTTCTATAAAACATTTTAAAATTGTATTCTTTAAAAAAAATATTCTTATATATCTTTTTGTATCAAAGAAAACTTTACAAGAAGTCAAATCCATTGTAGGTTTTTCCCCAACTTTAGAGGTTGACATAAACTCTACGTAAGGAAAACAATTGCATCAACTCACTTGAGTTGAGCCTCAATGATAGAGTATCTAAAGTTTTTTTTGCGGGTAAATAATTTTAGAAAAAGTTTACCAAACACCAGATAAAAATCTTTGATACTTTGAAGTTGGAACAAAAACAAAAGATTTTACCAAATAGCAAATAACTATTTTTTATGTTTTGAAAAAAAAAATGTAATTAGAATTAGAAGTAGGTTAATGAACTTCTTTTCACCACAGTTGTTTCTGTTTCAGTTCACTTTTCAGAATTTATATCTCATCATTTCATGTCTTCTTCAACAAAAATCTACTCTTGAACTGCTAAGTTTACAATTTTCATTAAGTATTAAACTTCCATGGCCCATTTCTTATACTTATATATTCCTCGCTTCCGAGCATGTGAATCGTTGAGCTCGATTGAAGAAGAAAACGCTTCCCACAATAAACTTCCAATCCAACAAAAAGTCGCAATCGCATCACAACTTCACTAAAGACACCCTTGCACGACGCAAAAACGTTTTGTCCAAACTAAATTTGCACCTTGCATACACTTACCTTTTGCAATATCTTCGGTAATGACAAATATGTTTCGTGGGTAAAATGACGTGCACCCGTTTTCAAGGTACATATGAATTTTCATCTTTTAAGTTTGTTGTAATCTTTCAGCTCAAATCATGACAAATATTCAGAAAGTGTTACACTAACTTGTTGTTTAGTTTGTAAGTTTTGGTTTAAAATTTGTTCACCGCCTCACGTTGAAAATAAATACACTCTGGAAAGGAGTTTGGTCCCCGTCATGAATAAAGCATATAACGAGGAAAGACAAGGACGTCATGGATGAACCGGGAAAAAAGATACGCTATCTCAGTCCTATAAAAGTCCGCACTGGACCACACCACCTTCAATTCAGAACAGAAAAATTAAAAATCATGGACCACACAAATAGATAAATCCATTAATCGCGACACGGTTAAGTAGACACGGTACAACGATCTCGCTCTCAGAAACACCTCTTCACCACTACATGTGATCCCATCGTCTCAACGTATCATTCAAAAATTCCCGAAAAATAGGGCAAACAATAAGTTCGGTAAAACGACACGCCACGGGTCATTAGCGCACATGTAGGATAGAGGAGAGGATCGTGTAATGTAACGCTTAAAAAAATGCATACACAAATTAACATGGACATGCATGTCTGTTGAAGGACGTTACTGCAAATAGTAAACATAAATAAATACACACAGTGACGAGGATGTACAAATCCCAAATCCAACATCCATCGAACACAATTAATTAAGGCTGTCTCCATATTACAGGTGTGGGGAGCTCCTGAATGACCCGAGAGCCTTTGCCGCTTGTGCTCTCAATACGTACTGGTGGTAGACTGCAGCAATGGCTGCACCGATGAAAGGTCCAACCCAGAAGATCCACTACCATTCCAAAACAATTTTCAGAGCTCAATTATAATTCATTTATCGGCCAAAAATTTACACTATAACAAAAATCACTTTAGATTAGACCACAATTTTTTAGGCATGGTATAGGTGAGTGTAGCTATAGATAATAGACAACGGTTTTTAGTATGACAATATTTTTAAAATCGTTGTTTAAAATTCTCACAATAGACAACATTTTTACATGTTGATTTTATATCTTATGTATGTTTTTAGACCACATTTTTACTAGTTTTGCCCACATAGTTTAAAGCAATAATTATATAATCATGAACTTTCATAATATTTATACATCCTTTCTAAAAATGTTGTTTATTATATGTTTAGGCTACATTTATTTAGCCGTTATTTATTTTAGTGTGGTCTAAACTATAAATCGATGTAGTGTTAGTAACGAAATTTATTAGAAAATTATACTTTTTTTGTCATTAATGTAGGTTACAAATATTATAATGACCTCTGTAAGTATATAGGATTCTCTGTAAAAACTTGTTTGTCTCTTTTACAAGCTTCATTTCAAGCTATTTTTTTTTTTCACTAAAATGTGACTAATTCCTTTTCAACTTTTTTATTTGATAAGTAATAAATATTATGAAACATTAAAGATCATGTAGTCAGCGTTAATTAGTTTAAGTAATAATTTGACTAATTAACAAATACTATAATTATTAATTAAATAATTGCAAAATATTTATCAATAAGAACATATTTATGGAAAGATAAAAAGTTATTTGTAATTTCAGCTTTATATTTGGAAAAATAAATAATTGTTTACAAACAAGTTAGTTGAATGTGAGAATTTATATATTAGACTTATTTCTTAACATTTTTTTTCTCTTTTTGTCTTCACATGCTGCTATTTTTTTCTGGAAAAAAAAAACTGGTTTTATTTCATCCGGAAAAAAATAATTATTTTAAAGACCACTCTCGACAAATTTATCTAAACAAAATTGATTCAATTTATGACAGATTACAAAGACAGATTATACGTACATATTAACCCAAATTTTTGAAACACATCCAGTGAGAAAGAGAAGTACACTAGGACATATATAAACTGTTTGATCATTATTTTTTTGTAACATAAAAGTTAACACAGAAAACTGAAATGAAATATTTGCATGTATCTCCTACCTGGTCATCCCATGCTTTCTCGTTGTTGAATATGACAGCAGGGCCGAAGCTTCTGGCGGGGTTGATGCCGGTGCCGGTGACAGGGATGGTGGCCAAGTGAACCATGAACACCGCGAACCCAATTGGAAGTGGTGCCAAAACCTGCATAAGTATTTGAGTCACTCAAGGTTCTGTATCAAATTAATCTGGTATAATTAAGTATGCATATTTTTAGTGTTCCAAGTTCCAACACTTGTTTCTGAGGATATGGTTACGTTGTGAGTGAAAGTAAAAAAAAAAAAAAA
>Ga0209589_1014104_pt1 | contig 10159 bp, 5 predicted proteins | sample CowpeawhiteBW_FD_187525 | JGI IMG/M metagenome (GOLD analysis project Ga0209589, IMG submission 187525) | Root nodule microbial communities of legume samples collected from California USA - Cow pea white BW (SPAdes) (version 2) | ecosystem: Host-associated > Plants > Roots > Nodule | place: USA...
TAATAATAAATTGGTTTTAATTTTTGGTTTATTGATTTACAGAGTGGTGGTTCTAATAATGTGGGCTGCAACTTTTTCAAATGGTGGTGTTGATGAAAAGGATGTCATCATCATGACACAAATGAGGCAGATTAATGATTTGGAAAAGGATGTCCACTTCAATTTCACCTTCCACTTCAACATCACTATTCAGACCACTGGCATCCCCAATCTCTACTTCAGCAGCCTCTTCATGGGTCTCTACTTCACAGTGGTGGACAATAACATTGAACCTATCATCACTCATTGCCCTAAAGTAAATTAAACAGATAAAAAAGATGTATTATTAAGCCTACTTTAACACAATGGGGGACCACTGCTACAATCAATTACAAATAAAATAATGGGAACCATTACACCAACATCGACAACATCGACAACGGACAAACAAACCAACTAAAATAATACCCCACTGAACCTCACCTACAGACACAAACTGCACAAAATCATGGAAGTAATTTAGAAACCATGCAGAACATCACAACAATCAAAAGACAAACAAACCCAAAAATAGAATTACGAAAATCCTAACCCACGAGCAAACACAACCCAGAAAACCCTGAACCTACTTACCTCGTTGATGATGATTAACTAGAAAATTGAAATGAAAAGTGCAACTGCAATCCAATGATGAAATGACAAGTATTAGCTGCTTCCTCTACAAATCTGAACTCAAGAAAGACGAAGATAAAGAAATTTCCCTAATTACAAAATTTCCCCTAAATTGAAAAATTAACATTAATTAGCCACCTGTACAGTACACGTAACACATCCTAATGCAAACTGTGCCACCTGTACAATGTTTCGTTAATGATTTAAACGGCGTTACAGAAAAGGACAAAATAAAACACGAATTGCGAAAATGAGGACCATTCTAAACATTCGATAAAAATGAGAACCATTTCTGCAAATCTGAACTCAAGAAAGACGAAGATAAAGAAATTTCCCTAATTGCAAAATTTCTCCTAAATTGAAAAATTAACGTTAATTAGCCACCTGTACAGTACACTTAACACATCCTAATACAAACCGTGCCACTTGTACAATGTTCCGTTAATGATTTAAACGGCGTTACAGAAAAGGACAAAATAAAACACGAATTGCGAAAATGAGAATCATTCTAAACATTCGGTAAAAATGAGGACCATTTCTGCAAATCTGAACTCAAGAAAGACGAAGATAAAGAAATTTCCCTAATTGCAAAATTTCTCCTAAATTGAAAAATTAACGTTAATTAGCCACCTGTACAGTACACTTAACACATCCTAATACAAACCGTACCACCTGTACAATGTTCCGTTAATGATTTAAACAACGTTACAGAAAAGGACAAAATAAAACACGAATTGCGAAAATGAGGACCATTCTAAACATTCGGTAAGAATGAGGACTATTTTAAACATTTTGTGAAAATGAGGACCATCCGCAACAAACATTACGAGAATGAGAACTAAAAAGGTATTTAAGCCTAAAAATAAATAAATTATAACTTATTATTTAAAAATTCACAAATTTTTATTTTTTATTCATGTATTTGTTATCGTGATAACTGAAACATATTGAAACTCAAAATAATAAAATTTTTAAAATGATAAAATAAATACAAAATACAGAAAAAATATAGAATATTGGTTAATCGAGTTGTCGCTTATCTTATAATATTTCAAAGTTTGACTCATTTATAAATTAATAAATAATATTTAATTTTCAAATCAACATAAAAGAAACGTTAATAAATTCATTTGACTGGAAATTATAAATATTTATAATTTCTAAAATAATAATAGTAAATTGCAACAGAAAAACTAGTGAAAGGAAAAACAATAAAATATAGAATATTTTATCTAGAAAATGGTAAAAAATGCAATTGTAATACAATAAACTATAGAGATACAATATTTTATTACAATGAAAGTTAAAACATACAATATTAATAACATATTGAAATTCTTAAAAGAAATAACTACATTATTATAGCTACAATAATTGATGAGTGAACATGATATTTAAAATGAGCTTTGTGATGGGCCATGCATCAGAGGACAAAGCACAGTGATCATCAATCTGAAGCTATATCAATTATTCACTCTATCAAGCTCAGTTAGTGCTTTAACATATGAGATTACCTTCTTTAATCACTGCGCATAAATTTAAAACCAATCATTAAACCATTCTTCATTTTATTCCTTAAGGTAATTTGATTATAGAACATGAAGCCAATATGAATATCTTGTCATGTTGGGTTATATTTGTTTTTTCATATATGGTTATAGTTATAGTCAACGAGATTGTGATTTCATAGGATTATAGGACATTAGTCTTATACATATAAAATATTTGACACCACTTTAATCCCAAAATCTTAAGACAATGGTGTTATAGGTTTTTATTCTTATATAGTGTTTAACTTTATTTATTTTATCTAATGTGGAACTTTGACTCATATTTAGACTATTCCTAACATATCATACACTCGGCATGTTTGGACAAAGCTTTTATACAAATATTTTTAGAAGAAAAGTGAAATATATGAAATAAATTTCGAATAGGCTAAATTGTTCTTTACCATTAATTAGTTAAGTTTTAACTAGTTACGTAACTCATATATAATATCTGGTGTGGGTAGGTACTTAGTAGCGTATATATCTGCATGCATGTACTATATATTAGTCTTCAAACACCTTCAATCATATCAGTGTTGCTCTTTCTTTATTTCACTCTTTCTTCTTTTTCTTTCTATCACTATCATACTTGTAAGTGCGTGACCATCAAAAAACTTTTGCTGAAGACTTTATTAATGCAGAATTTGCTTCTTTCTTTAGTTTGGAGCTACTCAACTTCCTGCTTTGTTCCTGTAGTAAGTAAAGGAAACAGAGAAGAAACTTTGCACTATCAAGCAACATTTACATGGCTAACAAGGTTCATGTTCCTTTAACCTTCTACTCCATAAAACACCAACTTCACAGCCTTTTCCAGGTCCCTTTAACTTTGTCAGAAGCAAAACATTAAATCATGTTTGTTTAGTCTTCGTTTTTGAAACTTTGTTTGGGTTTGTTTTAATCTTCAGAAGAGAGTTTCGGTGTTTGTCTCAGTTTCTTCCTCAGTTTTTCCAAAGATATATGAGAAAACTTTGAAGTTAGTTCTTTTGGATTGAACAGGTTTTGCTATTCTTGTATGTCTATGTTCTACATGTGCAGTTGTTTACCTTTATCACTAGTTACATGTGCACTTGTTTAGAGTTTTTACTTTGAAGTTGGAATTTGCAGGCCTGAATATTCTATGGTACAAGTGAAGTGTTTTTCCTCTTATAAAGCGTAAATATTCTCAGTGCATGCTGCAGTAACTTAATCATGACTACAAAGGGACAGAGATTTGTTAGGTTCGCTTGCTAAAGCCTGGTTTTTGTATTTCTGCAATTTTTACTTTTTTAATTATTTTTGGAACATTTTGGTGTTATAACTTCAACACTCTTTGCAGACTTTTAGAACGATATATTCTGCCTCTGCATATTCATGCTGCCTCAGTCATTCATTTTCCTTTTGTACCAGAAAGAAAGTTAATCATTTTCCCCATTCAGAAAAACATCACATTTTATTTTTGATTTTTCTGTAAAGAAAAAAAGAGCAGTAGCATTTACCTACTTTAAAAGATGCTTCTCTAATGTATGACAAATTGATTCTATACAGTGAAATCAATAATTGGAAAATGATTTTGTCAATACTCCACTATTGCAAACACTAAAATTTGATGCTATAACATGTGCTTGATTCTTAACTGAGTTTTATATACCTGTGTCCAGGTTTAAGGATTGGAAGTCATTTTCATCTTCAAGTATTGAGCACAATGATTCCACTAGTGAGGGATTTCACGAAAAGAAAGTTCAATCAAGCGAAAGCTCTGTCAGTGATGAATCAATCAGAAATTTGTCCTGCAAGAGGCATGTTCTTCATCCACAGGGGCCAACACTTCAAAAGTGGAACAAAATTTTTGTAATCACAAGTGTTATGGCAATCTCTGTTGATCCACTTTTCTTTTACATCCCAGTGATCGATGACAGTAAAAAATGCCTTGATTTGGATGGAACACTCAAGATCACTGCCAGTGTTCTCCGCACATTCTTTGATCTTCTCTACATTCTTCACATTATCTTTCAGTTTCGAACCGGGTTTATTGCCCCTTCCTCACGTGTGTTTGGAAGGGGTGAGCTTGTTGATGACCCTTCAGCCATAGTGATGAAATACTTAAGTTCTTACTTCACCATTGACATTCTGTCAATTATTCCACTTCCTCAGGTTTTTCTTTTCTCTTCTACACTCATTCTTACTATATGTGAAGATGACATGTGAAAGATATAAGTTGATGATGTTTTAACACTTTTAATGTCTTCTTAGATGGTCATTTTAGCTATGATCATATCCCCAACATGCTCAGCTCCATATGTGGGAAAGGATTTGTTGAAGTACACAGTAATAGCCCAGTACGTGCCAAGGCTTCTTAGGATCTACCCTTTATTCAAAGAAGTAACAAGCACTTCTGGAATATTGACTGAGACAGCATGGGCTGGAGCAGTTTACAATCTTTTTCTCTACATGCTAGCAAGTCATGTGAGTTGATTCTGTCACTTACGTTCATAACTCTTCATCTATGTTCCTAGTAATCATGCTATGTTTTATGAGCATCAACTACATGTGGCATATGTACCAGGTGGTTGGAGCTTTCTGGTATCTGTTTTCAGTAGAATCAAGGGTGAGGTGCTGGCGCAGGCGGCTGAAGAATACTACTATTTCCTATCATGAATCCTACCTTAGCTGTAGATCTAAAAATTCTAATATCCAATCACTTCCCAATATTCAATCACTTCTCATTCAATCTTGCCCTATCACTGATCTAGATGTAGACCTGGATGCTTTCAATTTTGGAATTTTCATAGAAGCTCTAAAGTATCGAGTGGTAGAATCAACAACTGATTTTCATCACAAGTTCTTCTACTGCTTTTGGTGGGGTTTGCGCAGTGTAAGGTAGGTCAATAATCTTCTCTACTCATACTCTGGACTGCATATGCAACATTCCCATTTTATAAACTTAGGAACTTAATTTAACCTACCTGTGTTCTTAAAATACGTACTTGGCGTTTGTAACATCTTGTGAAAGCATAATACAACCTAACCATTAAGGCTAAAAGCATGCCAAAGTCATTTTTGTTTTGTGACTTTTTGCAGTTCAGTTGGGCAAGGTCTCGAGACAAGTACTTATGTAGGGGAGATAATCTTTGCTATCTCCATTGCTGTCTTTGGATTGGTTCTATTTGCATCACTTATTGGAAACATGCAGGTAATAATTAATTCTATGAGATGAGGTAATAGACAAGAGAATACAGTGATCTTGTAACATTGGTGAACATTAAATAAGAAACCAATTTCTCATCAATTGTTGCAGAAATATCTACAATCTACCACTGTCAGAGTTGAAGAGATGAGAATAAAAAGGAGGGATGCAGAACTGTGGATGTCCCACCGTATGCTACCAGATTTCCTGAAGCAAAGAATTAGACGCTATGAACAATACAAATGGCAAGAAAATAGAGGTGTTGAGGAAGAGACATTGATTCGCAACCTCCCAAAAGATCTCAGAAGAGACATAAAGCGCCATCTTTGCTTAGATCTACTTAAAAAAGTGTGTATCATCCATAACCATCTCTCATTCACTCGGTTCTTTCCTTTAGACAAAAACATATGAACAGTTACTTAGATGTTTCTGGTGTTATTTTTCAATCAGAATCAGAATTTCTTGAACACTTTTTGCTTATATCTACCTTCTTATTGGTGTAGGTGCCGATGTTTGAGAGCATGGATAATCAGTTGCTGGATGCACTGTGTGATAAACTAAAGCCAGTGCTGTACACAGAGAGAAGTTACATAGTCCGTGAAGGGGATCCAGTTGATGAAATGCTGTTCATCATGCGTGGAAAACTTGCAACTGCAACAACAAATGGTGGAAGAACTGGTTTCTTCAACTCCTCTGAGCTCAAGGCTGGTGATTTCTGCGGAGAAGAGCTTCTAACATGGGCCTTGGACCCCAACTACTCCTCAAATCTACCCATTTCAACTAGAACTGTGGAAACTATATCAGAAGTTGAAGCCTTTGCTCTCATGCCTGAGGACTTGAAAGGTGTTGCTTCCCAATTTCGACGTCTTATAAACAACAAACAACTCCAACACACTTTCAGGCAAGGATTCACCTCAGTTAAACCTTTCCCTCTCTGATCATTAATGCATCATTATATTCTAATCAATGCCATATTCTGTTAATTCTCTTTGTACTTTTAAAAGCATTACACATAAAAAATATATGAATAACGTAAAAGTATCTGCTATAACACAAGGATAACCTGAAAAAGTATCTGTTAATTCTGATAACAATTATAATCTTAAAAGTCATCATGCAAACAATCTGAAATCTATGTTGACAAATCTTTGAAGAGAATTGTTATTATATTATTATAAAAGTCTGCAACCATATGATCAATTAGATGACAGTGTGACATTTTTTGGTGATTATTGTTACATTTGTTTGTTTTGGGTTCAGGTTCTATTCCTTGCAATGGAAGACATGGGGTGCGTGTTTCATACAAGCAGCATGGCGTAGATACAGAAAAAAGAAGGCAGAGAGGTTGTTGCGTGAAGCAGAAGAAAGAATACAAAATCTGGAGAATGAGGAAGGGTCTTCACCTAGCTTTGCTGCCACTGTATATGCATCAAAGTTTGCATCAAATGCATTGCGCCACCTGCGAAGTGGAAAACGTACCAGAGTGCCACAGCCACAGAAATTGCTACCCCTGATGCCTCAGAAGCCTTCTGAACCAGATTTCACTGCTCTGAACAACTAGTTTTTTAAGAAAATTAAAAGAAAAACATGTTGTGATTTCCCTTCTGTGCATATTCAACATGCTTGTCCTTAACAATTGTACCAGCATAAGTTACTAGCAAGTGGTGTTTTAGGATTTCCTCCTATTTGACAACATTATGTGCACATATCTGTGTTAAAAAATATTGAAGTCTAATAATATCATATGCCAATGGACTTATACTCATTTAACTATATCAGCTGAAAAACCTCAAGTAAGTTTCAGAGGTTTTATAGGAAACCCCGAGAAAGTTATGGAGGATTTATAAAATCCCGTAAAAAGTTAGGTTTTTTAGAACCTATAATGCATAGTTCACTCATTGATTTGCAGCTATTTTGCTGTCTAGTTTTGGTTCTCGGTTTTGAATTTTGTGTTTTAGAATTGTTATGTATATTTCTATACAGTTCTTACATATTTGCATTGATTTAAATATGTCCAGACCTTAGCCACAATCAGTTTTAGTTTTCACTCATTTAGACATTTTATTAAACATATATGCATTTTCTCTTAGGCATTTCATCAAAACACATATATGTATTTTCTTTTAGACATTTCATCAAACACTTCTGTATCCAATTGTTTCGCATTGATTTTCATTGTTTTCTTTGCATTCATTCATTGTTTCAAGTTTATATCATATTTTCTAATGATCATTCACATATTTTAGCCTTTAATTTTTCTCCAAACAAGCATTTTTATCTTGGACAGAAAAATATTATCCACCAATGAACTTCTTGATGATAAATCAGATGTGTCTAATATAACCCAACTAAGGGGGGGTGAATTGGTTATTTTGGTTTTTCAATTAATTTAAGAGAATCTTGATAACTATCTTTAATCTTTAAAACCTCAATCACCAGATTTCCAAATCTATAGTTAATGGACTGATTTAATCAATTAGGAAGGCATAAAAGATGAAAGAAACAAAAAGAACACAACAATTTTTATACTGGTTCGATTCAAAATGAATTTACATTCAGTCTTCTCCTAGGCAACCCGAGCTTAGGAGGATTCCTGTAAATCAATAGAGTTACAAGAATTACAAGAGCATCTATATAATTCAAGACCCTAAACACTAAGGAGCTTGATCTACAAATCAAGAACTCCCCCTAGATGCAATGTCTCCACACAATTGCACCTAGATCTTCACTCACACAGTGAATCAACAATAAACAAAAATACAATTCAAAAAAGAGCAAGGAACGAATACACCTAATGGATGTGCAGATGTGACACTCAATCCTAAAGCCAGGCTTGACCCTCTAAGATTCAATCCATCATCAATCTTCTTGAATTTTCAATTGAATGATCTCCCAAGAAAGTAAGAACTCTGCAAATCTCAATCTTAGAAAAATCTCTTCTTGATTCAGTGATGCGTTATTTTCAAACTGATTTCAAATCTGTTTTTAATTCAGAGTTCTACCAGTGAGATTAGTGGATTAAGGAATTTACCTAATCGATTATCGTGTGTGAATTTTTACTGCATCAGTGCAATGCCTTCTGATAATCCATTAGTTTAATATCCAATCCATTAACAAGTTCTGCATTTGAGATATTCAAGAGTTTGACAGCTAATCTATACAGTTCAAGCTTGACTTACATGTAATCCTAGATATACAACACCTATACAAATTATAAGTTCAGGACTATAAGGTGTTTTTATGACTTTGGACATCATCAAAATCATCTTTGTTGGATTGAGCTGGCTCCCCCTTTGAACACTTGATTCTTTGATTAGGGATGTCAAAAAAATTCGTACCTGCGGATATCCGCGGATAAAACCCGCAACGGGTAAGAAATAAATATTAAAAATGGATATCTGCTACCCGTGGGTACAAATATTTTAGATACTCGCATGTTAACGGGGCGGGTAAGGATATCTTATATATATATATATATATATATATATATATATATATTAGTAAAAAACAATCTGACTTAATTTTTTCTAAGTTGCACATCTTGTCTTATCTTCTATCTTTATTCTTCCAACTTCAAGTAAGTATTGGTACGTAGTCTTCTTCCAGGTACACCCCTTAACATTCTTCTCTTTCATTTCTTTGAAATTGGGCATATACATCAAACCCTATATAGATAATGACGTTTATGGTATGCTTGTTTTCAAATGATGGAGTTAACAAAATAAGAATATTTGACACGTGGCAATTGAAGTTTATTAACTTTTAAGAATTGAATTTTATTAAGTTCTAAGAATTGAAAAATATGGTTTCATATGGGTTTTCTAGATTAAGTGATTTTATATCTAACTTTTTCATAGATATTTTAATTAAATGATTCTTAGAAAATTTTAATCAACTTCTTATGTTTTCAGGATCTTCTAGATTAAAATTGGACTACATGAAATTTTATACAATGTTGCAAGATGTCAACATTAATGAAGTTAGCAATTTCTTTAATATTTCATTCAAAAATAAATTGCAATATATTGTTAATGATTTTTTATTTGTTTATTTTTCAGTAATCAATTGAAGAAAGTGGACTTGTTGATCAAAGCACTAATTAAAATTTTTATTGTGTTGAACGTCATTTTATATTTACTTTTATAATTATTGGGACTGAACTTGAATTTATTTGAACTTTATTTAAAATTTATGATAGTGATGTATTTTATTTTATTTTATTTGAATTTATGATTAAATATTTAATTTTTAAATATTTTTGTAAATATCCGTGGATACCCATGAATACCCACGGATATGAAAAAAATAGGTAAATATCCACATAACAAATACCCGACGGATATGAGTACGAGTACATGATGGATATTATCTAGCAGGTAGAGTACGAAGAAACTACTACCCGTATCCTACCCGTCCCGTTGACATCCTCATCTATCATATATTAAATTAGTGGAAATTTTGGATTTTTAATCGAATATTTTGCGAATAGAGGTTACATATATTAAATGTTATTATTTTAATAATTTCTATTTCATATGCATGTTATTCACAAAGTACTTGACGAATGAAGGCGTTGAAAATGAGTAGAAAATATCAAATATACTTTGTGGAATATGAAAGTAGGTGACAATACTAACCCCTCTGTCATTATTTGATATATGTAACATAAACTATAATTATAACGATACATATAAACTATAATTTTAATATGTAATATAATATTTTATTAAAAACAGTTGCAAAATGAATATTTTTGAGAAATAGTAATGTTAATTAGGATATATATATATATATA
>Ga0209589_1014106_pt1 | contig 10155 bp, 4 predicted proteins | sample CowpeawhiteBW_FD_187525 | JGI IMG/M metagenome (GOLD analysis project Ga0209589, IMG submission 187525) | Root nodule microbial communities of legume samples collected from California USA - Cow pea white BW (SPAdes) (version 2) | ecosystem: Host-associated > Plants > Roots > Nodule | place: USA...
TCATCCAATGCAGACATAGATTGTTCCAAATCAACTATCTCTGCTTCATGATCTTCTAGTAAATGCTCAACCTCTTCCTTGTCCTTCAAATCTTGGGTTTTGTATTCAGTGCCAAATTGTTCAAATGCTTCTCTTACAATAGCATGATCAAGTTCTTCCTTTGACACCGCCACATAAACAATAGCCTATAGAAAAAACACATGTGTGACTTCAATAAAAACTTACAGATTTCAAACATAACTAATATAGTTAAACACGTCCACACCATGTCGTAATCAAACACAGTCTTCATGACCTTGTCACCCACGCTCACATTCATCCAATTCAAAAATTGTGGGAACAAGTTCATCTTACACTTGAACGTTGACTGGCAAACAACCAAATGATCAAATGACCATAACTGAAAACATAAATAAAAACTAAAATCAATTTATGCAAAATGAAAACCATATGTAAACAACATTAAAAAACATAAATCACTGTACCTCAAGCAAATACGCACATCTAACCACATAAAACTCAAATCGACTTGGTTCATTCTGCAATGCCAACGAAGCAGTACACAAGCTAAACACCAAATACTCGTACACTAATGTACCCCAATTATATTTTCCAATATTTTCCATGTCATCAACAATTTTAAAAATAACGGGGAAAACACAACCCTTTTTACTTGCAAGCAAGAACTCTGATATTCCTAACACAACATATAGCTTGCAAAATAATTCAACATCGCCAACATCATCATCAAATTTCATCAAAAAATCATATATCAACTTAACATAAACTCTTTGACGCCCAAAAGTATTCCACGTCTCACTCTCCACAACTTCCTCATTTAAATCAATTTTTTCTCCGACCACCGTCAATCCTAACCCTAAACAAACGTCTAATAAACTAAAGTCCACCACTTCACCACCAACATCAAAACCACCCCTTCTCTCAACCCATTTAATACATAACTGAGATAAAACAGTTCTACTTATCTTCAATGATTGCTTTAACATGGGAAACCACCAAAACGGGGTGCTTGCAATATACTCCTTTTGTGGCACAATTAACTTTTCATTCAAAGCACCAATGCACTTCGCTTTACAGCAATGACGAAAATACATCTATGTAAAAAATCATAATTTTACGAATTTCACAAAAATTATATACATTAAATGAACAATTATTTCAACACCTCAATCAATTATTTCAACACCCAAACTGCCCTGTTTTGTACACTAATAAAAACAAAATCAGCAATACCCCCAAATGGAAATTTAACTTTACTAAACCAAACATTGAATACATAATTCCATGATTGGGAAACCCTACAGATAAGTAAAACCGAATTGAAATCGGACATTTTCTGCCATAAAAGAGGTTATAAAAAAAATCAACGATTAACAAATACAATAAGGACAAAAAAAGGTTTCTACCCACCGTGGTCGTTGTTGTGTGCCGGAGGTGTTGGATTTTTGGAAACCCTAGTGGCCGTCTTCTTAAAAAAGCCCTAACTCTGGAAACTACGTCGTCGATGAGTTCTGGTCAGACACTTGTTCTTCGACAACCACAAAAGTCTTCTTCTATGGCTTTTGATCTCTCTCTTTCCCTATTTCTCCAACAACTGGACTTTACCCAGGCGTTCCTATCTCTCTGTCTGCAACGCCTTCCTTTGCCTCTATCGCACAAACAACAATTTCTCCGCCTCTACTCCGACTTTCTATCTCACGCTGTCTCCACTCTGCAACGCCTTCCTCTCGCCTTTCTCTCTCCCTGTCTGACCAACACTCTACCAAGTTTTCCATTTTGTCTTACTTTCTCTCTCCACGTCTGATTTCGTTTTGCCAAAAAGAATTTACAGGCTAACTTCCGTGCACGTGACAATGAGTTCAGTTTCATTTAAAAAAAAAAAAGAAAAGAAATAAAGGCTGCCACATCACCCATGTAAAAAATGAGTTCGAAATTTATGTTCGAATATCATTTTCGTTATTTTTAATTGATCTTTACAATAAAATGTGTATTTTATTAAAAATGTGAAAATATGTCAAACAATGGAGCAGCTTAATAAGACAGGTTCCTCATTTGTTTAATTCTTAACTTTATCTTTGATTTGCTAGTTGATTGAATCACAACATGTAACAATGAATCACGCAACAATGAATAACTTTAACTAGGTTTTGTTGATATATATATATATATATATATATATATATATATATATATATATATATATATATATATATATATATATATATATATATATAACTTCTTTATTTATTTAAAAACCCCTATGTCTCTGAATTTAGTTTTATCTTATTTCACTATAAATTTGTAAGTCCAATATATTTTTCTAGATCCAACTCTGCAATTTAAAATTACTTAGAGTAGGTCACAACTAATCATAATAAGTTTTTCTCCACGTATTTCAAGTTTTTTTTATTTATTATTATTGTATGTAGGAATTTCCTTAGCGTGTGTGAGATATCCCTTAACATTATGAATCTTTAATATTGCAGACTTGTAATATGTCTGGCTTGCGAATAGGCTTTCCAAGAGTAGGTCAAGACATTTTTGTCCTCTTCTAAGTTTTGTTGGCAAAACAATAAGATAAAGTCTAGTTGCAAAATTTTGATATCTAGTCAAAAGATCTTCAAATGATATCAAAAAAATATTGGAATATTTGTCCCTTCTTACGTAGTTGATTAAGTCTTTGTAATAACTCCATAATTGTGAACATATTTGTGTATAAGATTAAGTTTAGTGAGATACAAAAGATGTATGCACAAAATCTAATTAGTAACGTTTTCCTTTTTTCCTACAACATAATAATAATGATAATCGATTATCCAAATGAATAACAAGTTTCATAAATGATTCTAATTGATTATTTTTTATTGATAATCGATTACCACGACGAGAAAATGCTTTTTAAAAAAGTTTATGGAATAATCAATTATTATTTCAGATAATTGATTATCAATTATTGTTCCGTTCCCGGTAAGAGAATCAAATCAGAACAAAAATCTATCTCTCACTCTCTCTCTCTCTTTCCTATCTTTTTCTCTATTTTCTTCCTTCTTTCTCTCCTCGGCTGCCTTTTTCATTTTCTATCACTCCTTTTATTTATAGAGTTCTTCTACAACTGATTGAGAGGGCTTCCGAATTTCAGTTTAACAGACCTACCCACTACTCCTCTATCTTCTCCTAAAAATCCGCATGTCGTTTCCTAAAATCTTGGGCGCATCTCCAGAACGTTGCCCCTTTTATTCGCACCTCTCCGCTGTTCCCCATTGGGCTATCTCTTTTAAACTAGTTGGGCCAAACTTTATTGGGCCGCTTGGAGGTATGGTCGGTGAGTGAGGTCGGTCCGACCTCTAAACTTGGCGTCCTGGATTTGAGGTCGGGGAGAGCACAATCTAAGTTCGGGGAGAGTACAATTATCAATGACAATTGTAACTTGATTTTTCATATTTTTAACCTAATTTTCAAAATTCTATATATGTTGTGTTAAACCTATTTTGAAAATAATTTTTTGATAATCAAAAGTTTAATGAAATGTTTCTCATCTATTGTATCTTCAAGAGAGCAGTTCTCTAAACCGTGAACTTTCTCTTATGTGATTGTAAGTGTGGTTTATTTTAGGGATGACAATTTAGAGCGGGCCAAGTGGGTTGACCTGCACAAAAAATGTGGGCCGGGCTGGGATGTTGAACCCGTTGGTCCGCAATGGCCCGCCCCGTATAGGCCCGCAGCCCGCACAGGCTAAAGGTGGGGCAGGATGGGCTGGCCTGCTGGCCGCTTACAAAATTATATGTTCTCATTTTAGTTCTTACATCATTCATCACGTTATTTCTTTAAGTTCTTTTTATTTTTTTATTATTATTATGTTTATGTTTATATATAATCATTGTATATAAGATAATGATTTTAGTTCTTGAATATAGAATATCCTTTTATGCATTTTTAGTTACATGTCTTGTAAGGTGACATATTGCTATTGTACTTTAGCTATAATTTTCGTTGTTATTTTTCTTGTTTTTGATTAGGTAAACTAATTGGAATTATTTCGATAGAAAATAAATATAAATTATTATGAAAAAATAAAAAAGTTTTTATTTTGCTCAACAAAAAAAAAATATTTCGTTGATCACAAATGCGGATCAATCCGCGGGCTCGTAGGACGGGACGAGGCAAAACGGATCAGACTGTCCATTTTGCCATCGCTAATTTATTTTAGTGATTAAATTAATCTCCCAGTAAAGAGATTAACAATTAAACATATAATATTTTGATCCAAATCAGTAAATATTTTGTGCAAATCTCCTTTTTTCTTACTTTCTTTAATTATCTGCTTGTCAACACCTTGTTATATTAAAGGAAAGTTTTTTAAATGAACGATAAATTTTTGAAATTTTTTTAAAGTATTAATTTTGATTAAACAAACCAAATCACTCTCTTTTAATTTTTGTCCAAACATAAACATTTTTCTATGCAATTTTATCAAGTTTGTAATTTTTTTTACTCTTTTAAGATTTTACAACAATGGCTTAAGGAACACATATTTAAGATAAAAAAAAGTTAGATAAATTCTTAACTGTAATTGAGATGGATTGTAAACCAAACCATAGATTAGATACCTATGGAATGCATCGGTACATAAATTACGTTGAAAAGAACACAAGACTTCCATGAATTATGGTTTTGTTGAGTAAAGAGAGTAAACTGAAACCCTTGAAGTAAATTTAAATTGTATGGTTGAAATTGACGAAAATGTTCAAGTTATCATTATATATTGTGCTTAGTATTTGAATAACTTCTTAAAGGTTGTTAAAACAATTGAAGTTGTATTAATGTATTTTGTACATTTTGAGAAAGTGTACCGTATTAATTGATGTTGAACAATGACCATTTATTACTATTCTAAGATCCTCTTCTTAATTTTTGCATAAGAGGCAAGATCTAATTGAGCGACTATTTATCTTCATTCCAAGATCTTTTAATTTAACTCAATGATGGTAGCAAAGTAAAATGAACTCTCTAGAGAGAAAAATATAAAATTGACGCTCATTGAATGGTCACAAATTACTGAACGACACAATGTGAATAAGGCTTCTCTCATTAAAAATAAAAATCGATTTTTAATTTTTTTTAATTGTTTTGTTGAATTTAAATTAGATGTTTTCTTTCTCGAATTTAAACGAGAAAGTTGTTTCAGTAATTAGTTTAAAAAAAAGAGAGAGAGAGAGAATAAAAAACATAGATATAGGTAATTAAAAATAAAGGATTTGGTTGACGAGTAGTTTTTCACACATTCTATTGTTGGGAGAAGCACACGTGGGTGTTGTCTGGAAGAAGTGCTTTCAACGAATGTGTTTCAACGACCAGAATCGTGCGATGTGGTGAGCGACCAATATAAATGCTAAAAAAGGTGCAATACTTTTCATTCCAACAGAAGGAACCAAAGGGGAATCGTTGATCGGAGAGAGAGAGAGGGGGTTTGATTCGACGCTGGGGTGGGGGGAGAAGCAGCTCCCCCACCATCGATCGTCACCCCAACACAACAACTATTGTTCCGATTCCGAACGACACCAACGATGTCTATGCTAGCTGCCCCATTCCAGCTCCTGGAAATAAACATCATATCCGCACAAGACCTCGCACCCGTTGCCAAATCCATCAAAGCCTACGCAGTTGCGTGGCTTGACCCAGAACGAAAGCTCACAACCCAAATAGACCCCGATGGCCACAACAACCCCACCTGGAACGAGAAATTCGTTTTCCGCATTGACGAAGAATTCCTCTACGACCAAGACTCCGTCGTCATGATCGAAATCTACGCCTCCGCATGGCTCCGCGACGTTCTCATAGGCACCGTCGGCGTCCTCGTTTCCAGCCTCTTGCCACGCTCCACCAACCGCAAATCCAAGATTCGCTTCATCGCATTGCAGGTTCGTCGCCCCTCGGGTCGCCCGCAAGGGATTCTGAACATCGGGGTCAACCTCGTTGACCCCACCCGCAGGAGCATGCCCATGTATTCGGAGCTCGGATCCTCCACCGGGGACTGGGACACCGACCCCAAGAAGCAGAAACCGCAGCATAAGCAGACGCATTCCAACGAATTCAACAGTTCCAATTGCAAGCTCTTGACGCTGCAGCGCTCCGCCAGCGAGAAGAACGACTCCACCATAAACGACTACGCGTACACCAGTTATCCCAGGGGTTACGAGGATGGTGATGAAGATGGTTCTGAGCTTGGGATGCCGACGACGAAGAAAGGGATGATTATGAACTTGAACGGGTCGCTGTGTTCGGACGTGGGGCCCTCGCCGTCGGTGGTGGCGACGGCAATCGCGAAGGGGCTGTACCCTTTGCCGATGATGGCGCCGCGGAAGCAGGGGAACTTGGTGCTGGATGGGTGGCCGGGGAAGGAGCAGGAGTCGGAAGATGTAAACAAGAGGATTGATAGGTGGCAGTCGATGGATCGTGGTGGGGTACCAGTTTACGATCACCTGGGTCACAATGAGAAGAAGGTGAAGTTTCCGAAGGGGAAGGGGCAGAACCATAGACGGGGTGGGTCCAATGGAGGGCTGTTCTCGTGTTTTGGGACCGCGATGGGGTGTGAGTTTTCGATCACCTGTGGTGGCGGTCACGCCAGCCGAAAGAAGAGGCACAATGGTGGCGGTGGCGGTGGCGGTGGTGGCGGTAGCAAGGCTCATCTCACTCCAGCGTCTGAACTCACCTACGATGAATCCTATATTTGATGCATGCATGCATAACCTTGTCGCGCGTGAAATGAACGTGGAGGTGGGAGGAATCCATGTAAGTTTTAACGGACGACATTCATAGTTTGGATTTAGAAGTAGAAGGAGTGTTGTCTTTCTAGCCTCCTCTCTCTCTCCTCCGTTTCATCATTTTCAAGCGGCTTTCTTTCTCCCCTTTAACTTTTTCCGCTACCAACAAATCCATTATGTAAATTTACGTGCTTCATTTAATCAAACTTACACATCCCTCATTTGTATATATGTTGCCATTTTATTATCCTCGCCAATTCAAGCTACAAATTCAGCAAATAGAATTTTATTAAAAAAATAAAACCCTTAGACCTTACACAAAGACAGAATAAACATCCACAACAACCATCATAATTAGGATTATAAAATAATTCCTAGATATTTACGGCTTAAATTTTCATTATAATATTGTTGTAATAAGGTTTCTAAAAATGATTGAATGTTTCACTAAAATAGGACTTGAGAATATGATTTCAATTTTAGAGTTCTTTTCTCAAGCGACAAGTATTACTCCAGTCACACATTCTTCTTGGCCACTCGTCGTTTGAGCAGATAAATTTTATATGTAAACTCTGTTTCATTAAAGAATATAGCTCAAGTGAAGATATGTAGTTAAAGAAATATATTTCCTCTCTTGTATGGTATATGTTTACTAGTTTAACTTAATCTTTAAATGGCTAAATGTTATATATATATATAATATAGTCATCTTAAAATATTATGTCCTATAATTATAATGCTTATTTCAATTACTTTATTTTTGCTGGTTATTGAGTTATTTCGAGTTGAGATGAATATATGTTTGGTTAAGATGTAATGAAAAATATTTATATCTTTTATGTATTTAAAAAGTATTTTATGATGTGTTGATGGATAAATGATGGTTTTGAAAATAATATTTATATATATATATATATATATATTATAAATTATTGAGTATTTATTATCCTGTGAAATATACCCCATAGTAACAAAGTTTACAATATGGTCTAACAACCCATGATAATATTAGGTTGAGATTGGTTTGGTTAAAATCCAAAGCAATTTTATAACATAAAAGGAAAATGGTTTTTTACAACTTTATCTTATAATTTAGGTATTTTCTTCTAAGTGATTTTTTATTTTTCCATTTTCTCATACTCAATATTGCAAAATTATTTTAAAAGATGACACCTTATATTATAAGAGAAAGTTATTATTATTAAAATTTAGTAATTAAAATATCATTATCCTACACAAAATAGTTTTACATGCTTTGCCCATACAATCTACAGTGTCGGCTACTTAAATGTAGTAAGTTAAATTATTCCGCGACATATAGTTTCACCATTGATTGTTATTTTTCTTCTTAAATCGACTTTTTATCCATCAATTATTTTATTTTTTTTATAAACATTTAATAGTACATTTTGTTTTGTAAATGTTTAAACTAAAATATTTTAACTCAAAATTAGTATACCTTCTAATTACTAAGACTGTTGCGTTTTAAATATTAAAAATTTTAAAACCTTTTAATAAATATCCTTATAAATATTCTAAGTAAAAAATTAATCGACTACTGTTATAATTAATTCATACATCAATATTTTATGTTAACAACTGAATAAAATATTAATACGAATTATAATTTTTTAAGTTTAGAAATGAAATACTAAATATATAATTGAAGTGTAACAGGGATTGAAATTCTACATTCACGGATCTAACAAGATCAAAAGTGAATTTATGTCTTTATTTATCATATTATTTATTTTTACCATTTTTTCATTCTATTATTTTTCTTACTACCAAAAGATGTTCAAATATAACTCTTATAAAGGAAGCCCAAAATCAAACAGAAATAATAATACATCAAAGGGAAGAAATTTCTTCCTGCACCCACATCTTTTCTTTCTGCACTTAAAATTTCAATTATATATCGACTGAAATTAATAGAAAAGGATATTTTGAGTTGTGCATCCATAATATTTCACATTATACAATTCAAAATTTAAAGTATTATTTTTACATATTCCAGATTATACGATCGAGAATGTGGATTTGCATTCTGGATTATAATTATACAACTTCAAATGTATAAATTCTTGAAATGCATCTGGGATTGTATAGTCCAATTTTGTTTTTTAATTACATAGTCTGTAATACGTTTAAAAAATTTTAATTAAAGGTAAAGCGGTTATTTCACCACATATCTCCATAGGTGCAGGAAGAAAACATGGGTGCGGAAAGAAATTCCCAACCTCAAAAGTTACCGGAGCCCAAAGCTACGAAGTAAACAAAACAAATGAATGAAGCAAACCCGTATTTATTGAAGTATGAAATAAAAATCCACAAAAAAAAGCTAAATAAAAAGTATAAAATTAGTCATAATCGGTGGTTACACCTTCTTTTGTTAATTTAAATTTGTAGAATTAATTTAATCGTGGTTTGACGTGGACTGACAGAATTTTGCTTTCTGATATTAGTCAAATGCCGCCGCTGCAGCTTCTCATAATTGAATTATAAATTCCAAGCCTCAAATTCAGTCAACATTTTTTATCTCTTTTAATTAGAGTTATGAAGATATTTTTGTATGTATTTAAAATATCGTCCACATATATTTTTTAATTAAATAGGTGGTAGTAAACATATATAATAGAATTTAAAATGTGTAAGAATTGAAATAGTAAATAAAAATTATTAATGATATGAATAAATAAATTAAAAGATAAATGTATTTAAACTTATTTATTCTTCGGCTACGACGTCGTATTAAGAAAATAATTATATGAGAGTTAGATTCACGATTTTAACAAGAACTTCTAAATCATCATTTTCCTCAGTTTAATTCATCATTTGGTAAAAAAGGAAAATAAAGCAATAGGAGCATTGATACCCAGCCAAATTGATAGGAACAAAATTTTCTTTCACGATTTTAACGTGCGATTTACATCTGCTTCACATTTTACAAAAGGGTACAACTAATATATATATATATATATATATATATATATATATATATATATTATTTTCACTCTTGGTACAAGTATAATATATTTGTGCTTTATTAATTATTATTAAATGTAGTAATGTTCACATGGTAATGGATGAACATTATAATATAGAATCATGCACCATATCCAAATATCTATTAAATGCATCCTTCTAAGTTTTTACTATCATCTGCCATTGCAATTGGGATCACAAGTAGGGCTGGGCAAAAATAACTTAACCATACTGTATTATAGTTAATTGAACTATATTAAACTAAAACTAACTGAACTATTAATAGGAAAACTGAATTATACTATTTATTAGTTTAAGTTTTGAAAAACTGAACTTATAATAGTTAACTACTCACATAACTGCACTGAACTCTTTCTTTAATTTTCTA
>Ga0209589_1014108_pt1 | contig 10154 bp, 5 predicted proteins | sample CowpeawhiteBW_FD_187525 | JGI IMG/M metagenome (GOLD analysis project Ga0209589, IMG submission 187525) | Root nodule microbial communities of legume samples collected from California USA - Cow pea white BW (SPAdes) (version 2) | ecosystem: Host-associated > Plants > Roots > Nodule | place: USA...
AAAAATTATATATATATATATATATATATATATATATATATATATATAATGAAACATTATGATTTAAAAAAAATTAAGTTATTCATTTGTAAAGAAAATTATTTAATAAAAATACTAAAAATTTAAATGTATGATTTAAGTTAATAGTATAAATATGTCTTTGAACTCTTTAATATATTATGTCACATCTCATTGAGCAGTCTAAACCATCACAATTCAATCTAAACTCGAGTATCAACCTCCTTTTAAACTTAGCAGAGATCACAATTCAATCTAAAAACAACAATAACATGATCAGAATCATTGGTTAATAGAGAATCATAAAAACAACCCATGAGTCATGCGAGAGAAAAATTCTCAAATGTACAAGGATTCAATTAGACAAGAGTTAAGAGTAGAAAATCAACTTACTCTATTGGAGAAATTGATCGGGCAGAAGTTGAGAACGCATCTCAGAGATCTCCTAATGGTCTCTAATTGCCAGATAGATGAATACAGAAGTCATAATTTTAGAAAGAAGGCAGAGAAAATTTAAGAAATCATTTCTAGAGAGATAGAGTATTTATAACTAATAAAACTCATTTTTAGATTTTTATTTATATTTAAGTATTTTAATAATAAAATAATAAAATTCTATTATTTTAAACATTTACCAATTCTAAACTATTATTTTCGGTTCTCACATATTAGTAGTTATTTTTAGTAAATAATAAAATACAATTTTGAAATTAGTATTAAAAACATAGATGTCATTAAATAAGATGGTATGGGAAAATTAAATTAAAATCCAAAGAATAACAATTAATAACAACAGTATGGTGTTGACATATAAAACACGTAATTTATTTTCTACAAACCTTTTAAATGTAATCGATAGCATAGCGTAATAATTATTAATAAAGGTAATTGAAATTTCATATTAATGAAGCGTGATAAGTGAACATCACTTAACACTAGATAAGAGGATATGTCATCTTATCTTATTACATGGAAATAAATAACTATTTAATTTAATGTTTATATTTACTCGTTTATTACTTTGATATAATAAATTTACTCAATTATAAATTTATTTAAAGCCCACACCCTAAAATATTAACAATTCTAATTAATGTATTGATTTTTTTAATTCAAAATAATTTTCATAAAAGCATTAAGTTAATTTAATATAGTATTAACTTGTCCATATATATATATATATATATATATATATATATATATATATATATATATATATATATATATATGACATTGCAATTGAAATTTGATTTGGTTAGTATATAAATATTCATTCAAGTTTCCTATATTTAAGTTCATATAACATCAACATATGTAACAATCCGAAAAGTAGAGAAATTTTATACGTGTTCATACACTATCGGTATTGAGTAAACCTGGTCAGACATATGTAAAACATATACATAAATATAAATATAAGTATAAGGTGCAGTTACAATTTGTGGTCTTAAAGTTTGTCAAAAGAGAAATAATTTCTAACTAGTTTACATCCAATTAAGATATTGGTACTACACAATACAAAAACATACACATTAACTTCTATTTTATCCGACCCTCGTATGGTCTATCATCTCTCTCACATGTAGGTTAATCATCTGTTCACGTCATTATAACGATCAATTCAAAAGAGAAACAAAACAAAAGCATCAAAAGAAGATGGGTAAGCTAATGAAAAATTTAAACATGTATATTTCAAAGTTTTGAATAATATACTATCCAATAACATAATGCTAAAAGTGAATATTTACCTATACAAGTAGCACAAAATAATACTCGTGATCTAATTATAATAGACTCAATCCAGTTTTATATATTGAATTAGACACTAGAAGTTTTGCACCAACCATAAGATTATTAAACAATCTCTATGGTCGACCATACCAAACTGCATGGTCTCAATCCCATCATATGATAAGGTGAATTTTAAGGGTGGTTCCATGGTTTAGGAGGCCTAAAACAAACTTAAAAGTAAAATATTTTTTAAAGCCATTTTTTCTGGAGGCCTGAAGCAACTAACACTAAAATATATTTTTGAGGTATTTTTCTTTTGGAGACCTAAATCAATTAGTACTAAATTTTTTAAGCATTTTTTTCTTAGAGGCCTAAGGCAAGGATTTTACTTGCTTGAGCCTTGAGTTGACCCTGCCAAATTCGCTTATGACCTAGCTAGAAAAGGAGTCTCTTTCCCCACACCTCATCGCATGAACTTTTTTCAACTGTCACAACATAAACTTCATCCTGTATATAAGTCACTAAGTCTAGTAGAGTTTTAGGATGACTTCATAATGTACATCCCTAAACAATGCATAACACTAAACTAACAAATATTGCACTTCCCTTTAGAAGAATAACTTTATGCCAACACATAAAATTGACAAATTCAATATTTTCATTCCAATCATCCACTTTCATATTCTCAAAACATAACCACCCCCACAAAAAGAATAACAATCTCCTAACAAATTCTTCATAATTCATTCCACAATTTAAAAGTTGAAATTAACAAACATACTTTGCAAGCTTAATCACTCGAATAGCGAGTCACCCTTAGAATGATACTTGCTTGACAACTAATTGGCTTGCCTAGTGAGTTGAGTAGTAGGAGAAAATGTAAATAAATTTGTCTAGTGAGAGTAGACTGACCTAACGACCAACCCTCCTTTGACTTTCTACCAAACTCTAATTTGGTTTTCGCTCAACGAGAGTTTGGTTGCATAACGAGCAAGTCTCCCCTAACTCTTCGATAAACTCAAATTTAGCACTCACCTAGTGGGAAACAAGCTTGCATGAGTCTGCATAACACAGACGCACAAATATGCCTTTCAAACAATACCCTTAACTCTAGGAAGTATCTTCATGCTTCATTCAAGCAAAAAACAACTAAATTTCATTATAAATAAATAATTATCAACCGTAGATACCAATTCACAAATTAAATCCAAATTTCATATATCAATACATCTTATTAACATGAAAATCACATATTTCTAATTCAACCAATTTCACACGTCAAGCCAAATTAGTTTAGTGAATTTACCACTTTACAAGCTAAAGCATGATGCACCAACAATCAATTTCAATCCAAAAGTGCAAGAATTAAAATTAGTTTCTCTTACATTAGTTAAAATGTCATTTTTTTCTCATTTGTTCCTTAGAGTTATATTCCTCTGGACATATAAAATTCTGAATAGAAATCTAAACATATCACCATGATCATATAACAATATAGATCCACTTTGAGCATATATGAGTCACATGCATAGTATCATTATCTACATGCAACTCAAAAAGCAACACAACCTAAAAAACGGATAAAAAGTGAACTTACTTTGTTATTCATTTTTTATCGGGTGTGTGTAAAATTTTTTACTAGAAACACTCATCGATACTTGATCTTTAAAATAATAGAAATTAAAATAAAAAATATAAAAAGTGGATAACAAAAAAGTTTAGAAAGAAGTGTTAAAGATGATAATTTTTATAAAATAGACTTCAATTAATTAAAAAATTATTTATAATTTAAATATTTTATTATTAAAATATTATAATATATATTTTAGAAACCATCATTATTCTACAGCATAATCATGTACTTTTAAAAATGCCATAAAATATGTAAATAATCTTTGTTTTTTTTAAAAGAAAAAAGAAAAAAATATTATGGTATTCCATATCGATTGAAGTTATTATAGTTTATTATTTAAAAATTATGTGTTATGTGAAATATGAGTGTTATCCAGTCCAATACAAGGTTTTCAGGTATAATATTATACTGTTAGATTAGATCCTGTATTATAGTTTCATTTATATGTCTTTTATTTTTATTTTTTTAATTTTATAATTTTGATGTCATATTTTGAATGACACTAAATTAGGTCTCAATTTTTGTATTAAGTCCTTTGTTAAATAGCCTCGTCAAATTTTGTATGATGTGGTTTATCAGTTGCCTGGTACAGTTAGTGAATTAGCTATAGCAACAACTGTTCTAACAAAAGAATTATTTAAATTGATTAATTATATATTTATGTTGTTCATGTGCTAGTTAAAAGTAATAAAGTTAGTTTTAAAACAAAATTAATATATTTATTAAATATTAAATACTAGTTTAAGAAATAAATTTCAATATAGGTTAGTATTAAATTTACCAAACACTTATTTAAGGTTCTAATATATCATTTTCTAAATATAATTAATTTTAAAATGCCGAGACAAAAACATATCAAGGTGTAATCATACAAGAGATCAGTGGCTTGATGACTTTTAGTCGTAAGAATCTTTTAATATTAATAATCCATAAAAAAACATATAATAGTTTTAAAATATGTAAATGCGCCGAGAGCAAGGGCAATAACAAGACTCTAGACATTTTAGACTTTTATGATATTATGTTTTTTATAAAATTATATAATTTCTATGAAGTTGACTATATGTTGTCACTGTTAAAGAAAAGTTGAGTACACCAATGAATAAAAAACACATCAAAGAGGGTGGTTGGTTGTGTGTTTGATAAAAAGTTTCTAGAGGTTTTTTCAATATATATATATATATATATATATATATATATATATTTCTGAAAAAATATCCAAATAAAAATTTGCAAAGATAAAAATTAAGTATATGTGCTACTTTTTGGTGTAATTAATCGTCTTTAAGATTTTGTGTGTTTGGATTAGATTAAGAATGTAAAAAAAATGAAATGGATGAAATTTTGGATTGTTTAAATTATAAGAAGGTACGTTTTAAGTAAATAAAAAAATTATAATAAATTTGATTGATGTAATAGAAGAAAAATAAACTAAAAAAATAATATAATGTATTATAAAATTATTTTTAATTTAATTTTAATAAAGATGGGTATGGATTAGAATTTAAAAGTATCAATTATAATGTAACAAATTTATAATTTTGAAAATAATGTATAAATTTATTTTTGTTAATAACATTTTATAAAATTACATGAACTTTGAAAAAGATAATTAAACTGAAATGTTTAACTTATTTAACTTTATAAGTTTAATTTATTTTGTTAATATTATTTAAAAATAAAATAAAATTAAAATCAATAATATTAAATTAATATTCAACTAATTAATTTCAATTTTGAACAAAGAATTGGTTTAAACATAGAAGGGAACAAAATATAATATATATATATATATATATATATATATATATATATACTAATATTTTCTATAAAAAAATACTTTATTAGTAATATTTTTATTGTATTTAAGTTTTATTTTTATATTTTTAATTAAAAATAAATATTAATTACTTGAAAATATTTTTTAAATGTGAAGGTGGTGCATAGTTGAAATATAATGAATATTCACTTTTTTCATCATTGTAATTATATTAAATTTTCCTAATTCTTCTTCCCATTTAAAGATGTTGACACTGAAATGATAACTTTAAATGTTTTATTACATCAGTTTAAAAATAATAAAAAAATCTTAACATCAACTTGCTTTTATCCCATAATTGAAAAAAGATATCAAAATTAAATATACAAATGAAATTGAATATACTAAACAACATGCGGGAGAAAAATTGTAAATCGTAAACTGTAAACGTCTGACTTTTTTATTCTTTTACCTCATTGTGAAGTGTCAAAATCACTCTCTTTTCTGTTCCTCCAATCCCACTTAGATTAATTGATGTAAACAAAAGAAAATTCAGCGCTTTTTTTTCCAAGAGATGACAAATTGACATAATTGTATAATTTTTATATAAGTTTAAAATGGTTCGCGTAAATATTAGTTATTCACTAAACTTCTATGTACTTCTATCTTATAAATACATGTTTATATGAAAAAAAAAAGTTATAAAATGAGAATACAAAGATAAAAAAAAAACAATATGATCACATTTGCACTAAAAAAAAACCTTAGAATCTTGGTGGTAGCTTCTAGTCAATATTCACATGACATGAAATTCTAAAATTCTTAAGTTCCACACATATCTTTGAGAGGTTGAGTATATTATATATTTCTCATGATGATGCTTTTTGTGACTTTATAGATATGATAGGTTTTAAATGCATGAATGTTGCTTCAAGTTTTACAAGTTAAGTGATAAGTGAGAAAGGTTAAGTCAATAATAAATGAGGCATGTCCTTTTTCAATGACACTTGCTCATTTTTTGTGATAATTTCTTCTTTTACTTTTATATCACTTGTTTGGTAAACTAGCTACTTGACAATATGTGGTAATATTTATATAAACATAAATTTATAACACCGATAGATGATTAAATATTATATTTTTATAAGTTTCAATTAATTTTACTTTATTTGATAGTATTCTTGGTACAATATTCTGATTTTAATAATGTTTGGTATATATGGTTCAGCATATATATTTTTACTTGCAAGTTAAAATATGTTTTTAGTAATTAAATTTTGGTCTAAAATTAAAATTTATTTTTATTTAAAATATTGATACATTTTAGTTCTTAAATTTTAAAAATATAAATTTTTAATGTAATTATGTTAAATTTTTTGACGTGTAAAATCTGTTTTTCAACATATATTAAAATGAAAATGTATCAAACAATATAAACAATTCAAATGCTAACACAAAACATGTTTAACACGTCAAAAAATTTAATATAATTGGATTAAAAAGACTATATCCAATCATTTTTAGAGTCTAAGGACAAAAACATATCAAAGTTTCAGACATAAATAAATTTTAATTTTGCGTTAAAATTCAAGAACTAAAAACATCTTAATCCTTTATTTTATTTCAGAAGTCCACTTTCAAATAATATTATGATATTAAGAAAATTTGATGCAGTTAATTGGATTATATATATATATATATATATATATATATATATATATATATATATTAAGTCAATTCTTTTTATAAATGAAAATGAAGTAATTTCCATTTAAAAAATTGTTTCATTTAATTTAAGGTATACAAATCTGTTAATTTTAGTACAAAGTTTGAAACCTGTATGCTTCTAATCAAACATGTGAAATTAGTTTGGTCCGGATTTGATAAAGTTAAGTTTTTCTCTAAATCAACTATGTTCAATTATAGTTGGATATTATACAAAAAGATGAAAATCAATTTAAAAAAAATGGTTTTTGTCTTTTTCCAAAAACATTTATACCTATAAGAGTTAAAACTTTATACACGAGAAGAAAAAATGATAATCTGCATGGAAAAAGTCTAACTTTAACATTTAACAAATTTGGTATAAGGTTCAACTGGAATCTAACATTCTTTTCTAACATTAGCGCAAGATTGACTTTAAATCCCAACCACAATCTATACTCTAAACCCATGAGAACCACAAAAACACTTAGTTTTATATATATATATATATATATATATATATATATATATATATATATATATATATATATATATATATATATATATATATATGTTTGAAAAATATATTGTATATAAATTAAATGCATAGAGACAAAAGAAATACAAAATATATGTGTTGGTGATTGAATAAACAATATGATACTATAGAATAAAAAATATATTCAATGCTATGCATCTTATTTTTAACTTAATTTCTTGGTATAGACTATTTTTCTTTCATAAATTTGTATTTTAATATTTTATTGTTTTATTATACTTTGATGTCTGAATAAGATGTTAGTATTCACGTAATATTTTGATTTAGTTTCACCAAAGAACTATTATTAAACATATTTACAGTGAGAACCTCAAATCATATCTCATTCTCTCTCAGCAAGTCTCTTCTTCTATCTAGTCTTATCCTATCATAAATGTCTGATTCAATTCTAATCTTTTTGAAGATTCACTACTGCTATAGTAATTTACACGAAGAGTTCCGCCAAAATCTTTCAATTTCAATTTCTCTTAACAGTGAGTTCGAAATTTTGCCCATTCTTTATATGTAACAATTTGTTTTCTCCTACATGCAAGTTCCTTTTTACTTTGCATATTGCTTCCATTCGTCCTTAATCAGTGACAGAGCCACATATGAGCGAGTGGGGGCCACGCCCCCCCCCCCAACTTTTTTAACTCTTTTTTTTAAGTTTTGTGTATTTAAAATGTTTTAAACTATATAATTTTAAATGTTTTAAATTATGTGTATCATTTTAAATTAGATAGTAATATATCGAAAATTAATAAAAAACAAAGTATTTTTTTAATTTTTTTATAAAGTACATCATTTAATTTTAATAAATAGTACAATATAAAATTAAATATAATAAAAAAATTGTTAAGATAATTTTTATTTTTTTTCATATTATTTTTTGTTTTTTTTCACGTGTTGTACTCATTTCTTACTCTTATCTGATTTCTTTTGTTACGAAAAGAAAATGTTAAACAGAAACTCATTATTTTTGTCCTTATCTTTTTCATATCTTCTCTTATTCTTAAAGGAAAAAAAATTTCTCTTGTCTCACTTGGTAGTGCAATACTTGTTTAATATTTAGCCATTTTTTTTATCTCATTACCCTTTTATATATTCATTTTTTATGAAAAGAGAAAAACAAATAAGGTATTATGTGATTTTTTATAGAGGATTTTTAAGTGTAACTTGATTATCATAGTTATTTTTAGTAATTATGTCTCTCAATTTTTGATTAAATTATAATAAATTATTTTTTTAGTCTTAAACTTGTTTTATAGGCAGGTATATTGATAAAAAAATTAAAGAATAAATTTATCTTTTAAAATTGATAAAAAAGAAGTGAAGATGAGAACAAAAGCTTGTGATGACTTTTGAATCAATATGTGCATATTAGTAAAATGGAAAATCAATATTTTGCAAATAATATGGTTATTTACATTGAAAAAAATAAGCTAAAAAATGTATTTATGATTCAATTATTTGATAAGTTCAAGAATATGAAAAAATGAATGACAATATTATTTAGATATATATATTTCCTGTTATAATTATAGTTATATTAAATTATGTATTATTTTTTCCTGAATTAGTGACAAAAATCTTAAATATATAAATTGAGTATATTATTTTGGCTTCCTCAGAAATTTTGGTCAAGATCCGCCACTGTCCTTAATGAAATTTCCTTTAGTTGAGACCCTAATGTTATGTCTTGATCGTCATTTGGGCTTTTTGTTGTGTAGATAGAGCTATTTTCTTTGCAAATTTAATGTTTTACTATTGAAGTATAAAATATGAGTTTGATTTTTGTGTGTGAATGTTGATAAAGCTCGACAATTTTCCAAGAGAAACAAAATTATAATGAATGATGTCTACAGTGGTGATGATTTTCTTTTTGTGTATAGAAAGTTAAGGCTGTTGTAAGAGGAAGAAAATTTGGTTTGTGAGGTAATTATTAAGTGTATATGGGTGAAAATGCTGGATGAGATAAATTGATTTGTGGTTGCTATTGTTGGTGTTATGATATCTGTATAAATAGATATTGAAAAAGTTTTTATAGTACACATTTTGGAAATTGAGTATGATTTCTGTGAATTGTATGATTAAATGGTTCATGTGGGTGTATTTCCTTGAATGACTTTGATGTAATAAAGTGATTTTACTTATGACCTTTATCTTGTGTGAAGGAAATTGGATATATCTTTCTAAATGGTTTTTCTTGTGTGCCTCCTGTGTCATTATGAATGTATTACCATATGTTTCACAATGCATGTATATGTGTAAGGATTTTTAGTGTTGGCTTGTCAAATTAGCTATTTTCAAGGGGAATGTTAATCTAGGATGAGTCCAAGTGTATTGGAGGGAGCTTGTGATGTGGAACTATCCTATAACTCATATAAAGGATAATAACTAGGTGGTGAGAGAAAAAGGCTTCACATGATAGACGATATAGGAAGCTAATGAAATTAATCATGTCAATACTGGATGACTTATATGATTGAGTTATTGTTATTAAGAATGAGGAGAAGAGGGACAATATGACAAATGCAGAGTCTCACGAGTCCATTCAATACACTAGTCTTCCGGAAACAAGAGTTTAAATGTACTATGACAGTTCTATGTTTGATCCTTGGTCTCTTATTTGATATTTTATATATTTTAATATTTAATTATACAACCTTTGTAAAAATATATAATATGTTTAGATTGAGATTTATTCTTGTTAAAATTAGCTTACTCTTGCATTTTGTGTGTTCTCTAGTTTTTTTTTTTTTTGCAATGAT
>Ga0209589_1014113_pt1 | contig 10151 bp, 5 predicted proteins | sample CowpeawhiteBW_FD_187525 | JGI IMG/M metagenome (GOLD analysis project Ga0209589, IMG submission 187525) | Root nodule microbial communities of legume samples collected from California USA - Cow pea white BW (SPAdes) (version 2) | ecosystem: Host-associated > Plants > Roots > Nodule | place: USA...
TCAATAGACAATTTAATATAAAAATAATTACAATATTTTAATTAATTTTTTACTACCAAAAACAAATATTTCTGTCTCTTTAACAACTTCAATTTAAATAATTGATTAAGTTGTTTCACGTTTTTTTTTTCACAAAATTAAAAATATCGAAACTACATACGAGTTTGTTGCCAAACTATTTTGTCAAATAATCTTCTCTATTTATTTTCTTAATAACTTTACCCGTTTGAAACTAGAACATGGTTGTTTATGTATTGAGGCTAATAATGTTAAAATACTTTAGGGCGAATTCAAAATTTATTAGTTTTTGTCCTTATTTCATGTATATATCACAATCAAATGAAGAATAATTCCATCGTGAAACGATGCTTTTTTTTAGAGTTAAACACGAAATTCTTGTAAGTAAATTAAAATGAGTATGTCTGAACAAATCTATAATAATAATATCCATACAATCTTTTAACGAAGCTCTAATAATAAAAAGGTAATTTATGTTTTTTATGTAATTATTATAGTGCATAATATTATTCCACAACACTCAAATTAATTATAATAATGTTTTTCTACCGTAAATTAACCGTGTATATATATATATATATATATATATATATATATATATATATATATAATATTTGTAGTTTTTCTAACTTGAATATAAGAAACATAATTAAAATATATGTAAATTTAAACTAATTTAAATTTATTTAATATTATTATGTTTAAGTATTTTAAAATTTATATTTGAGGAATATTTTCATTAAAATTTTAAAATAATTTAAGAAATTTAGTTATTTCTTAATGGAATAAAAAATGTAAATGAAGTTAATTAAGTTTCATTTTGATTTAAGTTTTTATTTCAACATAGATCAAGTAACAATCCTAATAAATGATTGAATTTACTAAGCAATATGTATTTCACTAAGAGTAATCATGAGAGGTCATAAATCTATTATTGTGATATAAATAAAATATTTAAAATAAAAAATAAATGAATTTTAACTTTGTCGACGAATAATTGAAATAAAATGCTCCAATTTTGCAAATTTTTTGATAGATATGTAAAAATAAGAGGAAAAAATTGAATAAGTAATAAAATAATGAAAGTCGGTGATTTGGTTGTGGACAGATGTTAACGACTGCTAACATAATGTCGCGTTTCACATTGCTAGAGCTCAGTTGTAAACGACACCTCCCGTGTTGTTGTTGCTAATCAAAACGACCCCACGCCCTTTACCCAGTACAAATCAGGTCTCAACCCTCGCCCCCAACTTCCTGTCTCTTCCCCTTCTTCGCAGCCAATCCCCTTCGTTGACCTCACCCTCCCCTTCCTCCGAGCTCAAATCTCCCACTTCTTCGCACAGATCGCACCGCCTTCACCTTCGATTCATCCATAACAAGGTTAGATTCCTCACTTCTCAACTACTTCCATTTCTAGGGTTCCTACTTCAACCCTAGTAAACTCCTAACATCTTACCATCACTCACAATCACTCCTCCTTCTCTAACGGATCTTATACTCTTCTCTTTCTTTCAGATCTACTTGAATCTCGCTCGCGGATCTCCAATTCCAAATTCTATTGTCACTCAAATCCTCTTCAGGTATGGCCGCCCTTAGATTTGTGGATTTGTTCGTCGTTTTTTTTAAATATTGAAGTTGTTTGTCTTGAATTTGTTAGGCTTTTAGATCTGAACTGTTTCCGCTTTTTTTCTTGCCAGATCTGGGGGGTTTGATTCCTGTTGTGATTTTGTCCCTCGGATTCGATCATAGGAAATGTCGATTATACCGAAAGGCGATTCGGTTCAAATCAGGGAGGTTTGGAACGATAACCTCGAGGAGGAGTTTGCGTTGATCCGTGAAATCGTGGACGAGTATAACTATGTGGCGATGGATACCGAGTTCCCCGGCGTGGTACTCCGTCCGGTGGGGAATTTCAAGAACATCAACGACTACAACTACCAAACGTTGAAGGACAACGTGGACATGCTGAAGCTGATCCAATTAGGTCTCACCTTCTCCGACGAGAACGGGAACCTCCCTACCTGCGGGAGCGAGAGTCCCTGCATCTGGCAATTCAACTTTCGCGAGTTCAACATCAGCGAAGACATCTTCGCGAGCGATTCGATCGAGTTGTTGCGCCAGTGCGGGATTGATTTCAAGAAGAACAGCGAGAAGGGAATCGACGTGAACCGGTTTGGGGAGCTTCTCATGTCCTCTGGAATCGTGCTGAACGACGCTGTTCATTGGGTTACCTTTCACAGCGGCTACGATTTTGGTTACCTCCTTAAGCTGTTGACATGCCGAAGCTTGCCAGATACGCAGGCTGGGTTCTTCGATTTGATCAAGATGTATTTTCCGATGGTCTATGATATCAAGCATCTGATGAAGTTCTGCAACAGCCTCCATGGTGGGTTGAACAAGCTTGCAGAGTTGTTGGAGGTGGAAAGGGTTGGTGTGTGCCATCAGGCTGGGTCTGACAGTTTACTCACTTCTTGTACATTTAGAAAGTTGAGGGATACATTCTTCAGTGGCTCAACGGAGAAATATGCTGGTGTCTTGTATGGTTTAGGTGTTGAGAATGGACAGACTAATTGAAAGAGAAAAAAGAAAGAAAGAAGAAATGGATATAATTGGTTGTAGAGTACGTCTAAGTGTGAGTCTTTTTACTTGTGTACACTTCTGCCAAAAATGGTTGTTGTTTACTTGTAACATTTTCATCATCCTTGCTTGAACTGTAACTCAAACCGTAGCTGGTTTTGTTAGCTTGAGTTCTTTGTAAATCATCACTTCAGTTTAGTGCTTCAAATTTCAATAAATAATTTATGATGATTCCTTTACTTTGCTGCTATTTGTATTTTTCTAATTGTGCTCTCTACTCATTACCTCATTCTCTGATCTCTGAAAAACTGATATTGCTTACCCAATTATTGTCTGTTCGAACGGAAGTCATGTTTGGAATTGTTCTGGTTGACTGGGTGCAATGCATCACGAGGGATCTTCTTTCAGAATGGTCCAAGGTTTTGTTGGCATTGTTGTGCAAATTGAGTTATGTCCTATGTGTTATATGTTTGCAATTATGGCGTGATGCGATTGGCTTGTAATCGACGACGGATTCGCAACGGGGTCGAAGCATTGCACGCGATTCATAAATTGATTTTTGAAGACAGTCGTACCAAGATGTGATGGATGAGATGGCCTTGGTGCTTTTCATTATTTCTCTTGGGGATGTATTCTTTGCGATGCACGAACACGCTTTTCGATAACATGCCACCGATCATATGATGATTTCACATTTTCACTCATGAGAGGTATTGATTGCTTTGCTTTCGTAATTTGCAGTCTCACAGCAATGAAGAGATGGCACAGGGGCAGTTTACCTCAAATTTTGATGGTTCTTTTAAATGATAGTATTTATTTCGCGTAGTGTTTTTTAAATTGCCATCGTTTTACTGCTGACAACTGATGCTATTTTGATTTGAATAGGTTTCCCTGCAGGTCCTGTGGACCCATCAAATTTGAATTGTGAAAAATATTGATATAAAAATGTTATGTGACACTCTTTCTTACTATCCGTAGTTTTCAATTTTGGATTGTTCTAAAATTAAAGTCTTCGGAAATAGAAAAAAAATGCCATCCAATTCAACGTGTAGTAGCATGTTTGGGCGATCCTATGTAAAGCAACTAATATGATCTTCTCTTGTTTTGGGTTGAGAATGGACCTTATTGGTACACTTCATTCGTTTTCAGTCTTTTCAATTTAAGCACTTACATAAACATTCATCTCTTCAATCCAACATCTACCTTTGGTTTCTTAAATAGGTTTCATACAAAAATCCACACATCTTTATGTTTCATCAGTAAAACATATGCACCTCATTCATTAAGCAACGAGTGTTGATTGCAGTGTATGTGTTTAACTTGTAATGGAAGATGTTACTCAGTACTTAATAGAAAACGTCTAACAATGAGGGTGAGTTGGGAATGTTCTAAAACCATGATTTAGACAAAATAAGTACCTATATATTTTTTGAATTTTTAATGCTTCTTAGTGTGCTGGTTACAATCAAATTTGATTTATACTCATTGGAAGCAAGAAAATTCTACATATTTTGGTCATTTGATGGGATGAAGGACCTGGATGTCCCGTACACATTCTCAATAGCTTGAATGGCTATGGTCAAAGATGTCAAAAAAATAGTACAATGTGGGTATTTGCGAATAAAACTCACAACGGGTAAAAAATAAATATTATAAATGGATATCTGCGGGTAACGGGTACATGTACTTTTTATACCCATATGTACGGGTATCATAGTAATCGTACCCGTACTCGTTATACTCTACTTTAAATAAAAATAAATAAAAAACATGATTAAAACATTAACATAATTTTGAATTAGTTACTTTTTGTCATTTGGTTTTAAAAAATATACATTTCTTTGTAAATTATTGTTCAACACTATTTAAATAGATTATTTGCACTTTATTTGAAATTTATAAATGTTATGTATTGTATTTTTAATTGAATTTATGGTTAAAATATGTTGTTAAATATTACATTTTTCTTTTGTAAATATCCGGGTATCTGTGGATAGTCGTAAATATCAAAAAGATATGCAGGTACCCGCATAAGAGATACTCAAATACGGGTACAGATACGAAACAAATATTTATCCAACAGGTAGGATAAAAAGAAGCTACTTTTCACACCCTACTTGATCTATTGACATTTCTAATTATGGGCGATGTTTAAATTAATTCAACAATCTTCAAAATAGATTGGGACTCCACGAATACACAAAGTTTGATATTATACATGTGTAGTATATGCTATTATGCATAACCGAACATAATATAAATCAATTATCCTTTGCATAAAAATAACTATTTCACCAATTGCTAATATATAATTGTTAAGTGCTTCAATTTAGAGGGTAACAATAGTAACATACTCCATCCCAGTAAAATACATCAATCCCGCTTACGCTTTATTTGTTATCTAGATGAAGGATGTTGAAGAGTTTCAAATTTTTTATGGAATTGGCTGGTTAACTCGTTTTTTCTTTTTTAAATACAATAAAGATAAAAACATATTTTATATGTTAATTTCTAAATAAAGTAAAAAAAGAAAAAAAAAAACTGTCCCTACAAATGTAATATATACCGTCATTTGAAATAGAAATGTACGAATTATTAGAACTAAATAAAAGAAGACCGTGTTCCAATTCACATTCAACCTATTTCTAGATAAACTTATATAAAGTATGAAATAAATTATAGAAGATGACAAATGACTTATGGACATAAACAAAATGCATTAACACTTAATATACACTTAAACAAAGAACATAAATTATAGACTTATAAGTTATATGATGTAATTTGAAAAGAAATATAGAAAAAAATATCAAGTGTGTAATAAATATAAATAAAATCAAGGTATACATATATCATTACTCATAAAGGATCGTTCAAATTTTAAATAAAAGATGTATAAAAAAAGAGATTCAAATATATTATTAATATGATGAATTCAATTCATTTCCTTATCCTAATTCCACTCATAGTACACTAATTATTACGAAATTGATAATCAACTAACATTTACAAAAAATAAAATAAAAGATTGTTTTAAGTACTAAAATTTATAAATGTTATCACCGTATCGTATTAATTTTTTTTTATATAAAATATTTAAAAACTACATATAAATATGTATGCAGGAACTAAAATAATAACAAGTGTTTAAGTTAATAGTTTATTTAATGTTTTAATGATATGTTTTTGTTGTTTTGGCATCGAGAGTTAGAGTAATAATGTCTTTTTATTTCAAGAAATGAAGGGCCATTTAGTCTAAATAGTCTTTGACAAGTTTATCCTCGTAATTCAGTTTATTCGTATAGCTTTTAAGGATACAATCTTCATATAACGAGATTATAATATAAGTATCGGAAATAAAATAAAAATAATAAAACTATACGTATGAATGAGGAAATTGGCCCAAATTTGGCCACGTAGTCCGATCAAAATTCTTTCGAATTTGGTCGAGTCGATTCCAATCAAAATTTGGTCAAAAGTCAAACTCGACCAAAATTCTGTCGGTCCTGACCAAAAGTCAGTCGAATTCGTTTCATGTTGAAATTTGGTTTCGTTGACCCCGACAAAAATATATCAAATTTTATGGTGTCAATCCTATGAACACAAGTTTAAAAAAAAATCAATTTAAATTTATTTTATAAAATATATATTTTGAATTTTGAACTTGATCCAAAATATTTAAATTTCAATTTAAACTTGATCCAAATATTTGGATATGAATTTTAAAAATATTTAATCTACTTTTTAAAAAAAATAGATTTAAATCGAAAATTTAATCTAATTATTTAGATATAAAATGAATGGGGATTGAATCATTAAAAGTTTCAATGATCACGCCTAATCAAATATAATAACTATAAAAACAAAACATACTTAATACTTATTAAGAAGTAAAAGTCATTAGTGTAGTGACAATAACATAGAAGGTTAACATTAGTCACCGCAGAACAACCGTGTGATATGTTTTCATATGTCCTTAATCTCGATATTTTTTTAATTTGTTCTCACAATCTTTTTGAATATTGTTTGATAAGAGTGCTCAGATTCAGATAAGACTATTTTAAATTGGCTAACTAATTCAACAAAATTGAAAAATTATTAAATTGGAAAGTAACAATATCTAAAACAATTGGTTATTTTTTTGTTGTTAAAATAAAAACAAATTGCGTACTACACTTGCATATGTTTTACTTAAATAGTGTTTGATAATATATTAAGATTTTAATGGTAATAATATGTGATTTATAGGTTTTTTAAGGATTTGTAACATGTTATGTATAGAGAGAACAAAAGAGGTTAAATATGAACTTCGTGAAAATAAAATATAGATACGTTAAAGACTATTATAGAGCTTTGACTAAATAGTTAAAAATTTTATAAATGTAAATTTAAAATATAAAACAACAACGTCACGTATATTTGATGTATTCACAATTAATCAAAAATAATTTAATTAATTTATGATAACTTTAAACAAACAATTTATACCACCAAAAACTTACATTTATAATTCAAAAGTAGTAACAAAATAATTATAAATTGAGAAATAGGAAAAATCTTAAAACATGATAATGATCAAATATATTATCGACAATTATACCGGATAAGGTCAAACTAGATGATTTCCATCGATAATAGCTTAATAGAATGTTTTGTCAAATCATTAGTCTATAAGCATGAAGAATATGAGGGTAACCTTTATTTTGCATGATAAAAAAAATCATGAAAATAGCTTAAATCTGACACAGGTAAATTATGTATTGATCTATCTTCGTAAAATAACGCACTCAAAAGCAAGTTCCACATGACGACTTTCAAGAAGAGACCAATGACATGAAAAAAATACTTCAATAGTAGCGCGATGTTATAACATACGAGTATTACAAAAAGTATACCTAGTCTGGAAGAAGTTTAACAAAACTCGATAAATCTGACTCGAAATGTCTGATAATGATTCTACTTAGAAAACACCCTTAAGAACTTTACTTGTATTCGACTATGAACTTGATTTAAAAAATTTCTAACAAAAGGAATAAACAAATTGCAACAATGTTACATATTATATTGGCATGCATAACAGTAACAAATTAGTTTACAGGAGTAAACATTACAAAACCAAAAGCATTAGAGGACACTTATATAATTTTTCTAACAAAGATGTTGAATATTTGAGTCCTCCAACAATAGATGGCCTATCATTGGCATCCAAAATCAAATCAAACAAAACAATAAACTTCACATGCAATACCACATAAACTTGCAAATAATTTGATTTCAAGCTCGTGAAAACATGTAGGTGATACGAGCCCAAGACAAGACCCTTAACCAAAAACTTGACAAAATGGAAATGAATAAAAATTTCCTTCCAATATGAGCAACTTTGTATGAGTAATAGAATCTCACGACAACTCGCACATGAATTATAAATCATACATGCACATAAGTCGTATATGTGCATAAATCATACATGCATAAGTCGTACATACAACATTTACAAAAAGCAATAGAAATTTCTTAATCATTGATTGGTTCATCATTACGAATTATGAAAAGAAAATAAAGTTTTTACACATACTATTTAGTTAAAGACAACCCGAGTTTAACATAGTAAAAAATAACAAACTACAATCGGACCAAACAACTTGTCCACCTACAAACATAAAGTCAACTACAAATTGTCCTTAGGGTCAGTTGTAGTGGCAACAAGTTCACTCCACGTACCAATTCAACTTTTGAGTTTGAGAAAACTTGTATAATACCCAAATCAACAAATATACTAAAGAGCTTTGTCTAACAAGGCCCATTCAACATTATTAGCCTAAAGTGACTAAAAAATATTAACAAATATATCTATTGGTGCATTTAATGTATATTAACAAAATATATGGTCAAATTGATAGTTTGGTTATATCATAAATATTCTTTTATACTATATATTAACAAAATGCACCGTTAATCTAATTAAATGATATACGATGTTATTATCATATTGATTATCATAAATGTGGTGAATTTTTTATTTATCTATTTTATAACATAATTTACAGGACTAAACCTATAAATACTCAATATTTTATGAAGAAGTACAATCACATTTTCATATTCACTCATACTCACTTATATCGATTATCATAACTTTTTTTTTTTGTTCAAAAGCTAATTTTTCTATATATTTAAACACGTTTAATTTTTGTGCATTTATATTGTTACTTTTATATTTTAAAATTAATTATTGCAAACTAAACAAATTTACAGCAACACTAATATGTAGTAAAATGATAGAGTAAAAAGCATTTTATTGTATTATGATTAAATTCTGTTAAATTGTATTTTACATATTTTTATTAGAATCCCATTATCAAATTCTAACAGGTTCAGAAATGACAAAAAATAAAACTTAGGTGCAAGGATTGTAATTTTGCCCTCTTAAAATATCATTGCTTAATTTCGTATTTATTTTTTTATTTGGGGAAAAAATTGCAAGTGTGCTTTCGTCTACCAACTTTTTTTAATATTCCTTATGATATTAATTACCCTTAAAATTTCAGAGCTTGTTTAGTTGTTTTTCCAAATTTTCGATATAAACAGGTTCCGCTTGGCTGTTAAATCTCGTCACTGTCCTGGTGAGTCTACCATTCCTGTTCTCCCTTCACCGCCTCTTTTTTTATTTATTTTTATTTATTTCCATTTATTCATTTTTGTTTTTTCTCTTCTTTTCTTTTCTCCGCTCCCAGGTTTCGGTTCCCGCGAAATTCCGAAACTCCTTTTTCCAGATCGCCGGAAAATATCGCAATCTACGGTATTTCTCGCTGTCAATTTTCATTTCACACTTCACTTCGGTCACTGTAAGTTCCGAAAATCACCGATTATCTTGTGAATCCAGCTAGTAGCCATTTCCGGAAATGGTGGACGGGTTTTGACCCATCTAGGGTTTCTGTTTTGCTTTCGTAAATCGGAAGTGTTCGCAGGGAATACCTTGCATGTTCGCCACGAATTAACTATATAGTGCCGTTTTTCTCCTTTACTTTGTTCGTTTCAGTGGCGAATTGTGTGCGGAATTTTGCGCACATTATTAGTACGATGCTGTCTTATTTGTACAGTTTTGTAGTTGTATTTGCAATGTTCGTTGTTGTTTTTGGTTTAAACAAACTTCTCATGTAGACTGACTACGCCGGGGAGTGACTTGAACTAGTTGCTAATTTAGATATGGAAGTGATGAATTAATGATATGTTTACTTTCTTCGTTCCAACAGATATCGCAAATGGTTTTTCATACTGTTTTCCTCCAAATTCATTCAGTGACTTCAGTCAATTTTTTTAGAGCAATTGAACCACAATCGTGTTAGTAAGGAACATAAATAGTTACAGAAATCTGTTTGTTGGTATTGTGAACGTGCCTATACTTAATATTTAATTTTTCAATGAATGTTTTTTTTTTTTTTACTTAATATGTACTAAATCGTAAGCTTTGATAAACAATGTGTCGGAGTTGATGTTTCAACTATTAAAACATGAACCCACCTGAGTCTCTCTCTTTCCTTTGGATGGGTTCTGGA